>Ga0137356_1000001_pt1 | contig 73257 bp, 120 predicted proteins | sample EasRivERMLT830_2_FD_102297 | JGI IMG/M metagenome (GOLD analysis project Ga0137356, IMG submission 102297) | Soil microbial communities from meander-bound floodplain in the East River, Colorado, USA - East River MetaG ERMLT830_2 | ecosystem: Environmental > Terrestrial > Soil > Floodplain ...
GCAGCAGCAGCAGCAGCATCAGCAGACCAGCGAGCAGCAGCAGCAGCAGCAGCAGCATCAGCAGACCAGCGAGCAGCAGCAGCAGCAGCAGCAGCAGCCCAGCGAGCAGTAGCAGCAGCCCAGCGAGCAGCAGCAGCAGCAGCAGCAGCATCAGCAGACCAGCGAGCAGCAGCAGCAGCAGCAGCAGCAGCAAATTCGCTGCGCAAAGATTCAACGCTTTCGCCGTCGATCATGCGCTGCCATAACTTCGACACCGCCTCAATCGCTTGGCGGACATCGTTTCTGTCACCAGCGAATCGAATCACGCCATGCTTCTGATCGGTCAGCAACCACACGGCGAATCGCGGCCACACAAGAGACAGGTCAGCGCCAACCGGAATGGCCTTGAGAAATCGCGTCGGCCATTCCATCGCGTCTTTTTTCGGCAAGCCCTCAAAGATGGCGTCTTCTAAGTACATCAGAACTATAGGAACGCCAATCTCTTTCGGACCTCGCGAGTGTTCGTAGGCATCGAACGTGCATCCGACCGCGCAGCCGCGCGTGACGCCGTTCGATTCCCAGCCTGTGCCTTGCACCAACTCATCCGCCTTGCGGTGAGCCTCTACTCGGCGAACGTATTTGCGCTTGATCTTTGCGTCTGAGTGATAGGCAAGAATGGCCTCTGCCATATTGTTCTCCTTAGCGACCGTGGTTTCGTTGTCGGGCCTACGGGCTGTGCGGTTACTTCGCTCCCTGTTCGATCAATGCAAACTGGTTGGCGGTCAGCCAAAGAATCGCAAACCATTGCGAACGTCCGTGAAAGTTGTCGTCTTGAGTTGGCGACCCGTGCTCAGCAAGAGCAGAATCGCTGTGTTACTTCGTCGTTGGCCTTGGGCTTCACTCCTTGGCCAACACGCGAGATTCTAACGATACCGTCTAATCTGTCAACTAGAGAAGTACGTCGCCAGAAAAGAATTCCTAACTTTTATTCACGAGCCTTGGGCGGCCAAGAGTTTGCGGCACTTTCGCCAGCTTTTCAACGGATTTCCGCTCAACGGCCCACGCCCGCTCATTCAATTTCATGCCGTAAATCGTGCCGTCGATGAGTAGTTGGCGGACGCGGCCCACGGTGCAGCCAAGAATTTCGGCGGCATCCGAAACGGAAATGAACGGCTTGGCTGGGAGTTCCACGGTTGACATGCTCCGCATTCTAGGCTTATCGTTAGAACGATTCAACTACCAAAAGCCGCGGCAGGGACCGGGTGAAGCGGAATCACACAGCGTCGATCCCACCGGCCCCTGCCGCGTGATTTGCAACCCCTCTCCACGTAGCTTTATCACAAAACAACTTGCGGAGCAGGGATTTGAAACGCGGGCAATTTCCCGTCGCCGGTAATGTCAACCCAGATAGAAAAGACGGCCCCGCTAAAAGGGTGTATGTTTGCAACACCGCAAAACACCCCTGAGAGTTACGGATTGATGGAGCTTGGAGTAGAGCGGCTACCACTGGACGGCAAACATGACGCGAACCAAAACCCCAAGCCGTGAGCACAAACCTGTGGCAACTATGCTCTGAGACGTACTTCCCCCGCCGCCTCAAAATCCGCTCTGAGAAAACTAGGCGGCACTATCTTTATTCGTTCAATTCATTCGCAGCGTTCCTTGGGCGGGCGCCGACTGACGACGATCTGAACGACGACACGGTGACGCTCTGGCTAGGCAGCTTGCTCTTGAAGGGCGAGCAGCCCGAAACGAAACGCAGCGTCAACACGGCGATCAGCTACGTCACTCGGATGCTGACGCTCTGGCGGTTCCTGGCACACCGCAGAATCATCGAGCAGTTCCCAACCGTGGAATTGCCGCAGCCGCCTGACCCGTCGCCAACGGCCTTGGATGAGCCCGAGCTTGTCCGGCTGTTTGAATCTGCCGGATGCCGGCCCGGATTGATCTATGGCATCCCGGCTCGCTACTGGTGGCCGGCATTGTTCGGCTTTGTGTTTTGCACGAGCGAGCGCAGGGGAGGGACGCTGGCAACTAGGTGGGAATGGGTGAGCCTACAGAACCGGGTGGCCGTGATCCCTGCCGCAGTTAGGAAGGGCGGGAGGAAAACGGGGACGTACCATTTGTGGGAGGAGGTGATTTGGCTGCTGAGTCGCATTGTTGAACCGCGTCGCGAACTCGTGTTTCCGTGGACGATGAGCGACGGCAGTTTTTACAAGCACTACGGCAAGATTCTGGTCGATGCTCAGATACCGAACGATCGCAAGCACAAGCTCCAATGCCTGCGCGTGACGCACAACACGTGGCACAAAGTTATGACCGGGCGGCACTCGCCGCTGCTCATGCACAGCAACAGTGCGACCAGCGAGCGGCACTACGAAGACAAGAGGATGACTACCGTACCGCCCCCAAAGCTGATGATCCCGTGGCACTTTCCAGATGCAGGTTAGGCCCAACAAAAAACCCCCGCAGCGTTAGCAGCGAGGGCCGCGTGACGTAAAAAATTCTGGCCGCTGTCGAGCGTGGTAATCGGCCTCAGCCTCCCACGCCTTGCCGGTGGCGGACCACCGTGGAGCATTGCTCACTTTCCAGAACGTGCTTTAAGGCGGCATTACCCGCCGAGGTACATGGCCGTGTCCTCCATGCAAGTAGCTCAGGATTACCTGATTCGTACCGCTCTAAGCCTACCCCCGGCAAGCAACGCCCGCAAGCCGAATCATCGCCGGTGGGACTTAGACCACAAACTCCCGAATGGCCTGAGGTACGCTGGCGTCGAAGCCAACCACTCAATGGTCACGCCAACTTTTACCGTGCGCAATCGCCCACACGTTTGCGCGTGTTAGTCCGGTTGCATTAGCAATCTTACATTGCCTTACGCCTTGCGAAAGAAGCCGTTTTACTTCCTGCACGATTGCTGCGCTGGTTCGCGCGTTGTTGTTGCGTTCACCAATTTGCGAGCGGTGATTCAACTGCGAACCTTTTGCATTCCGTCCTTTGTTCTGGCAATCGCGAGTGTTATCCAACTGTGTGCCAGAGAATAGATGATTTGGCCGGCAGCAAAGCGGGTTGTCGCAAGTGTGCAGTACAAATGGTCCGGCGTCAAAAGTTCCGCCGCTCAGAATGAAAGCCACGCGATGAGCGCAAGTTTGGATGCTGCCCCATCGGACTACACCGTATGGGCTTGTTTTCCCAGTGCATCCTGTCCAGAGCCAGCATTCACCGGACCTGTCAACACGCGACCAGAATCTCGCAGATGGATCACCCCAACGTTTTCTGGCGCTAGCCCGCTGCTGCTCGACTGTCCTCGGCATCGTGGAACCCCTTTACAAATTCCATAATAGCAGTTGGGGTCGATGCGTCAAATCCGCAACAATCCAGCATTCCCGCATCCTCTGGTGAGGCGATAGAAAACTCGTTGGCGACCATCCCGCAAACGATCAGCTTGGCGTTGATGCCCATTTCATTGCGGTACTCTGCGAGTGCCTGAGCCGGGTGAATTCCGCCACACCAAGTCTCGTTGTCGGTGTACACGATAAACACGTCCACCGGCATCTTCCGCTGGAGAGCGTAAATCATCGGCTGGGCGCAGTCGGTGCGGCCGAACGGGATGTTACTGATTCCGTTGACGACCGTATCCAGCCGCATCTTGGCGGTGATGTTCAGCTCGATTAGCTCGTGGCTGAATCCGACGAAATGGTAGGCTGGCTCAGTTCGTGCCGTCACCATCGCCATAGCCGCCGATCCCTCGCGCGCCGTCAGCCACGTCCCGGCAATGTAAGCGCCGCCCATCGAACCGCTCACGTCGAGCGCCAGTAAATGCCGCTTGCCGGTTGGCTCGACGGCGGCGAACGCCGAATAGAAGGCTGAGTCGAGCGCGTCGATTACCTGCGGCACTGGCGTCCACGATAGCCCGCCCTTGTCCCCGTGGCCCTGCTTGTAAACGCACTGAGCCAGCAGCAAGGCAATCGGGTGAACACGGCCCTTCTTTAGCCGCTCCACGTCGCCCAGGCGGTCAGATACGAGCCTGGAGGCGTCGGAGAGGGGAGATAGCAGCCCGATAGACGACAGCTTGCCCAGGTTGCGCACCATCGCCGTGATGGGCATTTGCTCCAGCAGGGCAGCCCAGACCTCTTTTTCGTTAAGCCACTGAGTTGGAACGCACTCGCGCGGCAGGTTGTGCTCGCGGATCAGCCCGGCAACCTCAGCCGCAGTCGTGGCAACCTTGGCCTTCTCGAAAGCCTCCACGATCGCCGGCAGACCTTCAACGGCCGCGTACTGCTTCACGGCCTCGCCACGCTTCACGCTGCGCTCTTCGTTGCCGACGCCGATAATCCAGCGCATGAGGGCCGAGTTTGAAGGCGCATGGCAGAGCCGCAGAATATCCCGGTGCGACCAGCCGTCCCGCTGCTGGTACTTGGCCACCTGATAGGCCAGCTTGTCGGGTTCCTTGGACAGATACCAATCCGAGAACGCCCGCCGCACGCTGCGGCCCCAGCCGCGGGTAGCGTCAACCGTCGCCGCACACTGAAACAGATGCGTGCCGATGCGGCAGACCTTGGACATTGCCGCTAGCGCCGCGTTGCCAATCTCGCCCTTCTCGCCAATCAGCAGCCCCAGAGCGAAGATAGCTGCGTCATTCTTCGGCGCGCGTCCGCCGTCGCTGATTTCCACGATGGTATTGATGGTGCGGGCAATGTCCGCCTTGGCACATTCCAGCACAGCCACGGCATTTTCAACCGTCAGTTTCTTTTCGCTCGCGTAGTAGCAGCCCTTCTCGGAACCGAGAATCAGAAAGCGATGCAGCCGCGTCCAGCAATCTACCTTCCAAGAGAACCCTCCGGCGCTGTTTGGAACCTGATTGCTACCGGGAATTGCTTGGCTCTGCGGAGTGACTTTCTTCGAGACGTGCTGGGCATAGGTCGCGGCCATCGCATTCCTCCGTGTGAAAAAAGGTGCGGGCAAGTTGGTTAGCTAGGGGGACATCTTACAAGGATAACCCTGGCCATCCGGCCCGCGTGTGAAAGTTGTGGGCAAAGTTGTGAGGCTGCGAATCGTGCGCTGCCGAAGCCCGCTTCCGACCTCCAGAAGGTAACGCAATCTCGTCCGGCCCACAGTCAGCTAACGTGGAATCGAACCACGGGCCTGATGCTCCCAAAGCACCCGCTCTACCATGCTGAGCTATTAGCTGAAAGGCGAGGGCAAGTTGATGCTGGACCGGCCGGTTTCAATTAGCAGAGAACAGTCCAGCTTCGGCCCTCATGTAAGATGATGTCGCTTACATTCATAGCACAACGGAGCGAGGCTAGCTAGAGTTGGTTCGCATTTTTTTCACCGCCGCGGGGGTGGGTGGGTTAGGGAGTTCCTCAACAAAAAACCGCCCCGCCGCCTGTTTAGATAGCCCGGATAGTTAGGCCAGGCCCAGACGGCGGGGAACGGGGAAACGCTATTCAGTGACGGTTGCCCGCCCCACTTTGTTGCCGTTAATGTCGATCAGCGGCCAATCTTCATCGTCTACGATCAGGCCGCAAGCCTCGATCGTTTTCGCCAGCTTGTTCAGGATGCGCACAACCTCGTCAACGCGCACGTGGTTGCATTCGTCCGGCTGGTCGTCGTCGCGGAAGGCGGCGTTGTCCATTTGGAGGGTTATGGTCAGGGTCATGTTAAGCGGCTCCTGCTTTGAGTGGTGAACGATAGCCTGGCGCATTGACGACCAGCCCTATAAGCAGGTCTATGTACTTCTGGCGGCATTCCAGCCCGCCTAGCTCCAGCGTCTCGGCGCACAGTGCCGGCCCAGCCATGAAGTAGGCGCGCCCAGATAGCCCGCGCTTTCGCAGCCGGTCTATGGTTTCGATTGCCTTTGCCTGCCCGACTACTTCGGACCATTGGCGCGGGCGGTAAGCCTCACTTAGTCGCATTGTCGTTTCCCCTGTATTCGCGGTAACTAACCGCTAGGCTGACTCTGCATTTATCCAGGCTTGTCACTGGCCCGATGTGGGGCTGCATTACGGCCGCAAAGAGGCCCCGGCCGCCAAGGGCACGACCGGGGCAAGGGTGAATCAATCACATCCAGCGGTAGTGCTGGCCATTGGTCGCCACATAGTCGCTGGTCGATCCAACTCGCCCGTCCAGAATCTCGGCGGCGATCTCCTCCTGGATGTCCACTGGCAGACTGTCCTCGGTCACGTTGACCCAGCAGTGGCCTTGTCCGCCGCTCTTGTCGTACTGGCAGCTATCCACGATTTCGTACAGCCGGTCGAGTCTGGTTTTGCTCGCAGTCGTCATTTTCATTCCCCTTTTTTCTCTCCCACTGATCCGCGTGGGCCGGTGCAGGCTTGATTGCCTTCCTCCAACCCCAGCCGCCGGGAACGATCCGGAGCGATTCTCTCCGGCTGGTGACGCCACTGTTTCCAGGTTGACCGCCCTGCCGTGGCCGCAGGGTGGGAGTGCGGGTTAGTCGTCAATCGTCCAATTTCCGAAGACCTCGACATCGCGGCCATCGTCATAGACGAATAGCTCGCACAGGTCTCCGCAGTAGTATCCCTCGGAAATGCAAAAGCGTATTCGCTCCCAAGCGTCATTTTCCAGTTGCTCAACAATCCGCTCTGCCTCTTCGTCGCTGAGCGTCGGCAGTCCGCACAAATCAAACCACCACGAAACGCGATGGCAGCAAATGTCATCGCGGCCCTCGACAATTCGGCCCCTGTGCTTCCTCCCTCGGATTTGCTTTAGTTTCGCACTCATTGATTCTCCCCATCGGTTTAAGCGCGGCCCTGGAAAAGCCGCATAGGTGTTTCTGCCGCAGACGTTGCGGCCGATGCCGGCCTGCCACGATGACAGGCCGCGCAGGGCCGAAACGGCGCTACATGGCGGACAGCACTTCAAGGGCCTTGGTCGGATAGTTGATTTCGCCCGCAGAGGAATTGGCGAACTCCTCGCTGTCCCAAATCTTCACGCACTGAGGGTGCAAATAGCCATCAGCCAGTACCCTCGCCCAGACGCAGTGCTTGCCGTCAGCAAACTCAACATATGCCGAGCCGCACTCGACGCAGACCGCTTGCCCAAAACGGTTGATAAAGACCTTCAAGATTGTGCCCTGCAATTCAGAGGCAACACGCATTTCAGATACTCCCAAATTCGTGATAGTCGGCCTGCCCTGGAAAAGCAGGAGAGCGATTGACACAACCGCTCGATTGCATATAGTAGGGTATCGACCACGGCGTTGTCAATACCCTACGAAAAGATTTTCCAAAATGGCACAAATTGCAGGGAAACTAGCGGTAAAAATCAAGTCGGCAGTTGAGCGAGACACTCGATCCATCTACGCGCTGGCCGCTGAAGCGGGCGTCAGCCGCAAGCAGCTCGGTCTATTCATGCGCGGTGAGTCCGATATGACGCTCACCATTGCCGCCAAACTGTGCGAGGTGCTTGGATTGGAATTGACAAGGAGGAAGTAGCTTATGCAGGTCGTGTACTTTTTGCATTGCGAGGCGATGCGCGCCGTCAAGATTGGAACAAGCGACGATGTGCGGCGCAGGATTCGGGAGCTGCAAACCGGCATACCTTACGCGCTGTCGCTGCTGGGGACAGTGCCAGCGGTTACGGGCCTGGAGAGGGCGATTCATGGCGAGTTAAGCGAAAAACGATTGCGGGGCGAGTGGTTCTCGATCAGCACACAAGAGGCGATTGGAACAGTCGAGCGGCTTAATGCGGCCATTGCGCTGGCCGGAGAGCGGCCAAAGCTATCAGACCTCGGCTATTGCGACGTTGACCAAAGCGGAGATTTATCTTGGGCGGGCATTATTCGAACAGCCGTCCGCAACAGCGACAAAACGCAGTACCGAACGGCGCTTGACGCGGGCATGGGCGAGACGCAACTGGCCCGCTTCATGGCAGGCACGCATGGGCTGAGCGTGTCATCGTTTGAGAAGCTGGCCGGTGTGCTTGGCCTGGAGCTGGTGGATAAGAAAATCCGGTAGTGATATCGCTTGGCGAAAAACGCGGTAAGTGACGGCCCGAAAGCGGCGTGCGAGCAAGCCGTCTCGCACTTGCTGCGGCAGCTCGCGCTAGCCGGCATGGGCGAAGTAGCTTCGGAGATAACACCAGCTAATTACGGAACCGCCCGTCGCGCTGTTGGCCTACTGGCAAAATGGCGGACAACCCTTCTGGATATGGTGGAGAGGATCAATAAAGAGGTCGAAGCGGGAATGAAGAGGGAGTTCCCAGACATACCAGACGGCCCGTGGTCGCCACCAGACTCCCCGGCAAGTTGGGCAAAGCGATTTGGCGTATCTTGGGACACTCTTAAGCGCCGTTTTGCTGACGGGACGATCCGGCACAAGAAGCTGACTGCAAAGAGTTACCGGATTCACTTGGACGATATGCCGTCCAAGTGAGCAGCAACTACGCATAAGTCCGCACAAGGCAGCACAAGTCCGCATACGTCAGCAGAAACGCCAGCCGGCAATTGTTTTCTCTGAGTTTGTTGGCGTATTCGAGCACGGGGCGTTTTGCCCCTTCAATTGTCGCTGGACGCGCACAGAATGAACGCAGCGTTGCAGTGCTCGTTCATTCCCAGTCACTCGTTAGCGCGGGTGACGCAGCGGCCCTAGATGGGCTACTGGAGGGCGACATGCGGTGGTTCCGCTTCGCACCAATATCGTGAGTCGGTATGGATGCCGACCGCGGGGCGGCCAGGTTAGGGGCAACCGGCCCTATATCCGAATGGCCCTGGGTTCAATTCCCAGCCGCTCCACTTGCCATTATGGAAGATTTGCAGTGTGAGGCAAGAAGGCTACTCGTTCTTGCCGTGCATCTGAGCTAGGGGCAATTGGCCGCGCTTGCCTTGTGCTGGCGCGGTTATGGCGGTGAGATTCAGCCGCACCCAATCCGATAGCGCTAGGCCGGTTGCCTTAGCGGCTTGCTCATAGCGAGCCTTCTCTTCGGGAGTAAGGCGGACTTCAAGATATTCGCTGCGGCCCATGCTAGGCCGACCGCGCTTGGCTTTGCTCATAGGTCAGCTTGTGATTGTTCCTCGCGAATTTCCGGGCGGGGCAAGTCAATCGCATCGCAATAACTGAGAATGGCGGCGAGTTGCGAATCTGCTGACATGCCGGAGGCGGCTCGAATATAGGCAGTTGTGTTTTTCATGCCGCTATTATCCGCACGCGGTCAACGAACCATCGCCAAGCCTGTTTGTCTAACCCATTGAGACGGAATGGAATCCCACGCGCTGACAGGCCCGCTTACAATCGAGCTTGACCCGCGAAAGCACTCATTGCGGTGGCATCGGACGCTAAAAGCCTACCGGACTACGAACGAAGCGATATCACTACCGAAAATCCGAAAATCTTAATTCGGCCACAAGCTGGACAGTTGGGATATTGGACTATTCCAGCGCTCTACGGCGCCCGTCTACCGTCGATAGTCGTACTGGTCACGCCGTCGAGCATCTACACAGCATGATCGAACGTTGATGGTGGGCTGTTGCGGGGTTGTTTACTGGCTGTTGCGTCGATCATGGCAGCAAGTAGACGCCCCCAACATGGCGAATCGACGTAAGTGTATGGCGTGTAAGTAGATGCGTTATGCGATAGTTGTTAGTGGGATACATGTTTGAACAAGTGTTATGACACCTGCGGCAAACTTCTCTTGAGCACCTTTCCACTGTCGAGCCGGTCGTAACTCGCCGCTGTGGCAGTGTTTACGTCGATGGCGTACACTGCGGATGCCACTGGGTTGATAGGGGCTATGGCCCCCCCCGGCGGCCGGCCGTACTTATGTTATATTCCCCTCCGACACTTTTTGCGCTATCTGGGACAAGTGGCCTGTAATGCGCCAGGATTGCTCAGGATCGACGTGGATGAAGTCGCTCGTCTGGATGCCACGTCTGCTGAAAGGTCGTCCTCGGCGCGCAGTGGTGCCAAATTTCACCGCATTTGTTTTCGCTGTTGCACTCAGCCATCGAAGGCTCCTCCAGCGCCCATGCAAAGTGAGTCCGCACGCTCGAACCTTTGCATAGAAACCAAACACCTGTGAACGGCTTTCCCGTCTTCTGTAGGTGATTTCTTTGGTGGCAGTCTTTTGCGTGGTTGTGGCGACCCGCTTTTACGGCGACTGCTTGTCCGGTGCCTCGTCTAACGCGGAGGCGTATGTCGAGTCAGGCGACTACTTTGCGCCGTTTGTTGTGTTGGTACTTGTTCCGCAGCTTTTTGAGCCGCTTGTTGGCATTGTGAATTGGGAATTTACGGCCTTGGTCATCAGTCTCGATGTGTTCGTGGCAGGCCCGGCAGATTGCAACCAGGGAGTCCTCGTGAATTCGTTTGCCAGCCAGCGTTTTGTGGTCGTAGCGACGGTGATGGACTTGGGTTGCCGGAGATGGGCAGGAGAAACAGGCGTATCCGGCACGGTAGAGAACCTGCTTGCGGATCGATGCCCAGAGAGGCGAGCGGAGATATTCGACGTAAGAACTGAATCCAAGACGCTTTAGAGTGGCGTCCCTCTCGGAGTAGCGAGAGAAGTCCGGTCGTGACTTGCCTTTACGCCGTTTTAGAAACACGCGAAGCCAGCCTTTCTAGGCCCGCTTCGTAAGATGAGCTATCGCGTGGATGATCCCAGCGCAAAAAAGGCCGGGCGTTTTAGATTGGTGATCTGTATAGGCCAACAGCCCCGCCCGGCCAAGAGAATTGGTCGCACGAACTGTTAGCCGCGCACAGAATCACCATCGCCATCTTTGGCATCCGGCTTATCAGAAGTCAAGCCACAAACCTCAAAGCTGCCGTCCGAATACTCGATGCAGTAGACTCCGGCTGGCAATTCGGATCGCTCGCTTACGGGCAGGCCGGTTAAGAAAAAGTGGCTGTCGTCGAAGCGGTTGTCTGGTACCGGCAGAAACGGGATTGTGCTTTGCCGCAGATGCTCCATCACGTCCGGCGCGACCCGGCTTCACCATCCGACCAGGGCAGGCGACGGAGTAAGTGCAGCCGTTCTTGTCGATGACGGGGATGCTGGGTTTGTCGCTCATCCACCTTCTCCCGCTACCTGCCTATCGGATGAACTACCTGAATACCGCCTTGGATTAGGCGAACCGCTCCTATTGTTGCCTTGCCGTCGATAACATCTTGGAGTGTTTCGTCGGACAGTCCCCGGCACGCATTAACGCAGGCCACGATCCTATCCCTCGCGTACAAGTTGGTTGGAAAAACGCGAAAACCCTTGCAGTCGTAGATGACTGGCTGTAAATGTTCTTCGCGGGGTTCCCACGGCTCATTGATTGGTAGGCTCATCCCCCCGGCTCCTGTGCCAGCCCATCCGCGGCTTGCTCCACCGGCACATGCGGAAACTGATCCTTCGGAATCACCTGGCCGGTCGCGGCGTCACACCACTTCCCGTCCTTGAAGATCAGGAATTGCTTGGCTGGCGGATTGCCGAATTGCTTGGAGGAATCTGGCGCTGGTTCGGTCATGGACATCTCCCATTCCACTCCGCTGGCAAATCGTTCGCTAGTTTATCACGCTGCTTGCGAAACTCACACAACTCGGCCTCTAGGTTCTCGATGCTCCGGCCCAGTAGCCCAAGGCACTGTTGGCGGGACATATCGACGGACGCCACCTCGCCATTGTGGTAGCACAAATCCTCCATCAGCTTCCCGCATATTGGGCAGGCGTGGACGATGTAGGCGTAGGCGTCAGTCATTTCCAACCCATGCCTCCTGCCTGACGCTCGTAATCAAGCTATCCTCGCCCAAATAAACGGTGACTCGCCATAGAATCGCGTCGGTCGTTTCCTCTCCCTGGACCACGCGAACCCACGACGGCCTGAGTGCCGCCACAAGGTTCAGCGCCTTCTCGTCCCAAGGCTTGCCAGTCAATTCGGGCAGCACGCCGATGCTTCCACCGCGCATACGGGCAGGCTGCTGAAAGCTCGCGCCGTGCCGGTTGACGTACTTGCGGAAGGCGCACACGGATTTCGGCAGGATCAACGTACTCATTCGACCTCGCTCACTTCCTCCAACGCCGTTTCCTCAATCTGCCCGCCAAAGTACAGGATGTGGCCCAGCATCTCCTGATGTAGCTCGAAGCTGCACTGAGGACAGAGCGCGGCTTCGGTCGGCTCGATGGTTAGGCTGCCGTAGGTGACGAGGACGGTGGCCGGGGATGGGCAGTTGGTGCAGGTCATTCGTCCCCCAATGCCTGAGTTGCCAGCACGTCACGTTCGTAGGACGGGTCCAGCGGCCTGCGCGGTGCTTCTTCGTAGAATCCGACTCTTGGCAGCGAGGGATGAATTACCGCGAACTCCCACATATTGCTAGGTGCATTGAACGTCATGTGGTAGATCGTGCAGCCCGCCAGTTCCGGGCGATACTTCTGAATCAAATTGCTGACGGCGTTTTCAAGCCCAGATGGATCGTCGCGCGATTTCAGTATCTCGAACACAGCCCGCTCGATGAGCATATGCTTGGCCGTCACGTAGAAGACGGCGCGGCCCTCGTGAAAAACATACTCAGATTTGATCCAGCTCATTTAACCCTCAGTAATTCAGGTCCAAACAACCGAACTCGCTCCCATGTTTTTGATGGCGTGATGCGAAATGTCCTTACCACGAAATCAACTCCATGCTTTGGATCGTGCTGCTGCCAGAGACAGCGAGCGGTCTTACCTTGCAGCAACTCCGTTACACCTGTCCTCTCGCCAATCTTCGTCCACGGAATCATGGACCAAATGCACATTCCGGCTCTTGGCTTCGGATAAATCACAGCCATCGGCAGTGCGAAAAGGGCAACGAAGAATGTGCGGCGGTTCATTTCTTTTTTAAACCTCTCTTGACCTTGCGTTTTATAGCTACCCTCTTCTTTCGAGTGCTAATAGCTCTATTTAATTTCGAGAATCTTAATTGGCAAATCGTCCGAACAAACGCAATCTCGGACAAGAGTTTTTTGCAGTCCGCGGTATGGCTTGCTAAAGCCTCGTCGGTGCGTTTAATCCTGGCCAGCATTGCATTTTCCAGCACACTCAGGTCTCGATACGAAGGCTTCTCCTCAAAGGATGAGACGGACGAGGAGAGCGATGAGATAGAGCGATTGATTTCCAGTAAGTCTTGAGAGAATCTGCGCACATCGGTAAGTTTTTTCAGGACGTTTTTTGTTTCTTCGATATTCGCTATAAGTCCCCCAATCGCCTGACGAGTCCACGTGTCGCAGCCGATTAGATTGCTGATTTCATGGGCGAGCTGAACCGCATCGCTTGTAACAGGCGGTGTGTATTGTGCTTTTGGCGTTGCGCAGTACAGGCAAAGCCTTTGTTCTTGGCCGTGCACGCACAATGGGATCTTCGCAGTGTCATAGATCATGCTACCGGCACCTCAACCGGCACCTCCGCGAAGCTCACCGGCTCGAAAAACGCCGTAATCAACCGATCGTCTCGGTGAAACTCAAGCCAGCCGGTCTCGTCCTTCGACACGCAATCGGCTTCGACCGTCACGTGGGTTCCACCGGAACCAAGGACTTCGTATTTCCGAACGACCTTCGCGATTTTGGCCTTACTCATTTTGGTTTCCTTTCAAAAAGTAATGGATCAACCCTGAGACTCCTCTGCCAACGTGTACCAGAACTCATGCACGGCCTGAACGCTGCTGATTTTGGCCTTACCCACTAAGGTCCGCCGGGCGGGTACTCTTCGCGTGCTATCGGGAAATGTGTGGGTGCTCATAGTCATTTTCTGGAGTTCTCGCGTATCCAAGCGTGGATGCTCTTGCGGTCGTACCTGCCAAATTCCGGTGGAACAATAGGGGCGGCTATGCGGCAGGTGTCGATTATCTCGCGGCAGATTTGGTCTGGCAGGTCAAACCACTCGCCTTTGACGTGATACTCACGCAATCCTTCGATGAACAGTGTTTCCGCCTTGCGGCAGTACCACCATCCGCCGAAGTGCAGTGTTCCGAGCAGGCGCACTTGAGTTCCTGGGAACGGCGGCAGGTCTTTGGTGAAGTGCTTGAATCGCTTTGTAATATCGGTCGCGTAGCCAATCTTCACGACAGAGTGCGATTCCGTCGTAAACCTAATGAAATAAACGCACGTGACACCTGAACTGTCTGCTGCATCAGGCCCGACTCCAGCTTCTCGGAATTCGTTTTTGACGTAGTTCCTGACCTGAAAATGCAGGTCACGGAAGCTGCCGCAATAGGTCATCCTCGGCTGCGATTCGCCATTGGTTATTGCATCGAGAATTAGCTTTGACGCAGTGCTCATTCCGGCTCACCTCCCAGGAGGTCGATGAACTCCCGGACGGCCTCCACGCTGGAGTGACGCACGTTGGCGATGATGACGCTGGGCAGCTTTATCATCCGCTCAGGATCACCGTGAAACGGAACACCGTTTGTGGCCCAGCGGCGAAGCGCCCAAGACGCGCGACGAATCGGCATCTCTTGCTGTCGTGAAAGCTGGCTCATGGTGAGCAGCGTTTCGCCTTCCCAAGAACGGGTGGCGATTGCCGTGGCGCGCATGGTGATGTTGTAGCTTCCGATGGCACGCCCGAAACAAAGCCTTCCTGGCTTCCGTGATTCTACCAAGCTTCCGTGTGCGACCGCAAGTATCTCCCACGCGATACGGAAGTTCTCATGGCCGATCCAGTTACCCAAGTTGACCCGGCAGCCGCGCCGCCTCCTGCAGCGCCGCAACTATCGCCCGGTCAAAAGCTACTGCAAGCCGCACCGCTGGAACAGCAGCCGCCGGTTGAGACTCCGCCGCCCGCCGAACCGCCGTCCCTCTCGCCACGCCTTGCCAAGCTGAAAGACGAATTCGGGTTCGAGAACGTCGCCGACGAAGGCGAGGCGTTCGACCGGCTGGTGGACTACACGAAGAACCTGAAAAACGAGTTCAGCGCCCAGCTTCAATCGGCGATTGCGGAACTGAAGCAGACCCAGCCGACCACGGTTGCCCCGCCTCCGCCGACGCAAGACGCCAAAGGCAAATGGACTTGGGCACCACCCGCAGTTGACCCCACGATCGTTTCGCAGTTCCGCACCGCCGATGGCTGGAAGCCGGAAACGCCAGCCGACATCAAAGCCGCCGCCGAAGCCCGTCAGGCATATCTCGACAGCTTCGCCCGCAAGTTCGTGAACGATCCGGCCGGAACACTCAGGCCGCTCTTGGAAGACACCTTCGGCGAGTTCTTCGACCAGCGGTTCGGTGACATCGCCTCGCAGCAGCAGCAGCAGTCGTATCAGCAGCAGGTGTTTTCCGAGAATCCCTGGCTCTGGGAAAAAGACCCCGTATCTAACCAGCCAAAAATCGGCGTCCTCTCGCCCGAAGGGCAGTTGCTCAATCAGCACTTCGTCGAAGCCGAACGCAGCGGCATGAGCTTCGATATGGCCTGGAAGTATGCCCATGCGATGCACACCGCGGCGAAGCTGGCCACTCAGAACAAGACCGACGCCTCCTCGCAGACGGCCGCCGAAGTCAACGCCCAGCACAAGGCCGACATGCTGGCCCGCGCCGGCAGTCCAGCGCCGAGTCGTGGTGCGAGTCTGCCAGCGCCAGCCGCGCCGAACCAGACCCAAAACCGGCACTTGAGTTTTGGCGAACGCTTCCGACAGAACGCCCAGCGCAACGGCGTGCCGCTTCACCCACTTGAATCAGCCTAGCCCGGCGCGCCAGCGCCGCATCACCAAGTAAGGAACCGAAACCATGACCGGCGTGACCTACCAGGGCTACACCAATACCGATTGGGCGCGTACCGCCGCAACCACGCTTGCCGATCACATCCGCGACGAGGAGCAGGCGTGGATGAAGAACTACCAGCTCGGCGCGCTGCTCGAAGCCAACGGGCGCATTTCGTACAACCACGGCGGCCGGGGCATGACCTGGCCAGTGCGCTATCGCAAACACGCGATGGAAGGCAACACGGGTGAAACGCCACGCAACTTCGCCCGCAAGAATCTGTGGAAGGTCGCGGCCCTTCCCAACAAGCGCGGCTATCAGGCGACCGACAGCATCAGCAAGGGCGAAATGCTGGAGAACCGTGGCGAGCCGGCCATCATCAAACTCTTTGACGACTTCGTGGAACGCATCAGCGAATCCATGAAGCAGGGCGTCGGGCCGGAGTTCTACATCGACGGCAACGCCACCGGCAACGAGCAATCATGGCACGGATTGGAATCGGCCTTCGGTGCCACGCAAACCGTGACCGCCGGGACCGCCGGCGCAGTGGCCCGCACAGCGAACGCCGCCGACTTCGTGGGCTACCCCAACGATACCTACGCCGAGCTATCGACGGTCCTTGGAAACGAAGGCGGCGAAGGCGATCCAGTGGCTACCTGGCCCAACGGCGTCAACGACCCAGAGTTCGATTTCTGGTCGCCGCTGCTGGTGAACTATACCTGTAGCGGATTCAGCGGTGCCGCCGACACATGGGCCGCGCAGGGCGATGAAGCGCTGCGGTTCGGCATCATCCACGGCCAGCGCAACAGCCTGCAAGACGGGCAGATGACCAACGTGCTGCTCGACCGCAACTTGTATTTCCAACTGCTCAACCTGATCGACAACAAAGAGCAGATCAACGTCAACCGTGGCGAGGAATGGACGCTGGTGCGCCTCGGATTCAAGAACGTCATCGGCTTTGACGGCATCGAGGTCTCGTGGGAGACAGGCATTCCGGCGAACGTCGGATACGGCCTGAACTACAAGAACATCGAACTGCGATGCATGGAAGACACGATCTTCAAGAGCGAAGGTCCGTTCTACGACGAGCACACGCAAAATTACAACGCCGTTGTGTACACTCTTTCTAATATTAAGCTAAATTCACCAAGGAACTTCGTTAAATATCTGACCTTGGCATAACCATGTTTGACATAAAGCGGGCCAAGTGATTGTTACTCACCTGGCCCTACTAAGCACCCTATTAGAGAGGATGCAAAGCGATGGAGATGGTATCACGTAAATGCTGTTCGTGCAAACAAGACTTCGATGAAAGTGAATTCATAGGTAAGAACGGACGAACGCGGTATCCGCACTGCCTGGAGTGCAGGAACAAGAAAAGCAGAGACAGCCACCACCGAAGAAAACACGGCGACAAGCATAGGAAGTACTTAGAGGCAACGCGAGAGAAACGAAACAAGTACTGCCGCGAATGGTACGAAGCAAACAAGGAAACAGAAAAAGCTGAGCGTATAAAGTACTACAAGAAAAACAAAGACTTGATCCTCGCAAGATCAAAACAATGGTATGCACAAAACAAACGCCAGTACCGAGATTTATCACTCCAGAGGCGATTCGGAATAACGATCAAACAGTACGAAGAAATGCTCGCTTCACAAAACAACTCATGTGCCATTTGCAAGACGCCGCAGGGCGACATAGCGCTCGCCGTCGATCATTGTCACACGACCGGCAAGGTTCGTAGCCTCTTATGCTCAGACTGCAACACCATGCTTGGACTTTGCAACGACAACACGACCGTACTTCAAAGTGCCATCCGGTACTTAGAGAACCATTAAACCAACTCACCTTCGGCACTTTGCGCCCAAGAGGACACTGAAATGATTATCAACGATCTCCCGTGCCCAATCGGCGAATCACTCGCCGGTAAGGACGCCGCCGGCACTCTGGTAAACACCGACAAGTGCGGTCGGCCGTATGTGATCCCGGCAAACCGGATGACGGCTCTGCTGCGAGGCAATAAGCAACGCTTCACAGGCAAGCCGTTGATCGGCGCGCTGATGCGGAACACGTCGGGCCTGACGATGCTCGGCAAGCGCTTGGTGCAGATTGTCCGGGCCGCCGGATACACCATGACGCAGGAGTTCGACGGCTACTCAGCTACCTTGGCGAACAAGGGCGTCGGCTTGCTCGACCCGTATCTGCCCACGACCGGCGTGGTGGACGACGACATTGCCTGGGTGTTCTTCGGCGGGCCGCTGCCCTGCTTACTGCCTCTGGTTGCATCGGACCATACGGCGGATATCGCAGTTGGCGACGGCCTCGTGGCAGCCACCGGCACGACCACGGGCGTCACCACCAGCGGACGCATCACGCACGTTCGGTTTGTGAACTCGACGGTCGGCGGCACGCAAGCGTCGCTGAACGCCTACGACATGAGCGTGGGGCTGCTGGGCCGGGCAATGAGCGCACGGACCTCGCAAGAGACGACCGCCGGAGCCGACCTGCTCGTAGACTTTTTCATCAAGTATTGGTAGGAGCCTCAGTCCGACAATTCAATGTGCCACGACCAGTATGGTGGGAGTGGCCGCACGATTGTGATGCTCGCTTCACGGTGAGCCATCGCGTGGGGCCGGATGTGGAACCATACACCACATTCGGCTTTTTTTATGAACTGAATCTAATGACAAAGATTCCCGCACTAAGACTTAAAGTTTTCATCGCGCACCCGTCCTACGGCGGAAATGGCGGCGTGTCCTCGGAACATCCCGACATCCGCGAGTGGGAAGTCGAAACTGCCCTGAAGATGCGGGCCGATCCGCGCGTCGAGTCGTTCTGTACGGCGACGATTGCAGATACTCCAGTGACGATGGTTAGAAACGAGTTTGTGCGGCTCGCGAGGGAAGCTGGCTGCGACCTTTTGCTATTCGTTGACAGTGACCAATCGCCAAACCTGCATAAGAACGAGCGCTGGTTCAAGCCATTCTGGGACGAAGCGTTCAACTTCATCTACGAGCGCTATCTGAAAGGCCCGCACGTCGTCGTCGCGCCGTACTGTGGCCCGCCAAGCGGTGTGGAAAATGTCTACGTATTTAAGGCTCAAGGGCTTGGCAATCACTCCCAGGAAACGGCGTGGAAACTAGACTCCTACAGCCGAGACGAAGCCTCGATGATGACCGGCATTCAGGAGTGTGCCGCTGGACCGACAGGCATGAGCCTGTGGGACATGCGGATATTCGATCTGGTTGAGCCGGTAGCAATGTCTAAAGAGTCAGTTCTGGATGCGATCTTCGCCGGCCAGATGACGAAAGAACAAGCGCTGTACGCACTCCGAGAAGGCATATTTTACTACGAGTGGGAAACCCAGTTGGCCAATCAGAAAGCCAGCACCGAAGACGTGACGGCCACCAGAGACATCGCCTTAGCCGGCTTGGCGAAGCTGGGCTACAACCCGCTGTACTGCGCGTGGGACTCGTGGATCGGGCATCACAAGCCCTGGAACGTCGGCAAGCCGCAGCGGTACACGCTGCAAAACGTCAATGCCTCCTATCGCAAGGCCGTGTTGGATAACGTGGACGGTCGCGAACGAATCGTTGACCTGACTCCGCAAGGTGGCGATCCGCTGTCGAAAGAAATCCGTGCATTGCAGGCGGCCGTCGAGGCCGAGTTTCCGGCAACAGCCGAGCGGATGAATGGCCATAAGGGCAACGGTTCTGTCGTTAAGCACGAACACGGAAAGCTGATGCGGGAAACAAACGGACCTTGGTTCGTTCACGGAGGCGCACCGCCAGAGCAACTACTGGCCCTTCAAGATCAAGTGCGTTCTCACGGCCATTGCTTCAGGCGACCTATGCGGATTCTGGAAGTCGGCACATGGCTCGGCGGAACTGCTATCGCGATGTCTGATGCGATGATCGGAACATGCGTGCATTGCGTCGATACGTGGGAAGGCTCGCCGACAGATTGCACCGGCGAGTGCGCGAAAGAAGCGGGTGGGGCAGATGCGGTATTTGAAGAATTCAAGAAGCGTATCGGCCAACGACTAGACAAGACGATCTTTCCGTGGCGCAAGTCGTCTCTGGAAGCCGCCGCTATGGAGTGGCAGCCGTTTGACATCATCTTCATCGACGCCGAACACACCTACGAAGCCGCTAAGTCGGACATCCTGGCGTGGTGGAAGCATCTACGTGAAGACGGCGTGATGATTGGACACGATTACGAAACTAGCGGCTGCATGGGCGTGACCAAGGCCGTTAAGGAAGTTTTCGGAGATTCCGTGGAGACGTTTGGTTGGGACGCTCAGGGCGCGATGTGGAAGGTTCGCAAGACCGACTACCCGAATATGGATGCACTCGCTGAGGAGTATTTCCGTGACGCCGCGTCAGTTAGCTAAGATCCCGACCGGAATGAAAGTGTGCGGGAAGTGCCAACGGGAACTTCCCAAGAACACGGACTTTTTCGCCCGTGACCAAGAGAAGGAGGATGGATTCAAAAGCTGGTGCAAGGTGTGCCGGAAAGAGAGTCGCGACTTAGCCAAGGCAAAAGAAGCTGCTGAGGTTTTGAAGACGCTCGATATGGGCATCTTGAGGAACTTGGCCGAAGCAAAGCCTGGAGGAACAACCGTTCCGCACGTCGCTGAGATTTACCAGAACGTGATGGCTCTGCTCGGCGGAGTTCAAGGGTTCTCAATGCACCTTGTTGCCAATTTGCACGCCGCCCCACCCGGAGGGCAAATCCGACAACGAATACTCCACGACGTTCTGAAGATGGGAGAGGCGGTATCGGACTCCAACAAAGTGTCGATGCCGGCAGAGCTAATGAGCGATGACGATTTGGAAACCGAAATCAAACGCCGCGAGGACCGGATGAAGATTGTGTCCGGCAAGTTCACCGAAGTAACTGACGATGAATCCGACCAACAACCCGAATCAGGACGTGACGCGGTTGCTGGATAGCGCCAGCGGCAAGGTCACAGACTGGGAGAAGAAACAGCATCGCAGGCTGGTGGCGGAGAAGCTGCGCCGTGAGTGCGAGGCGTTGCGGGTGTACGAACCGCTGCCGTTCCAAGAAGAATTCCATCAATGCACTACCCAACAAGCTCTGATTCAAAAAGGGAATCGAGTCGGCGGAACCCTGTCGCTGATGGTCGAGGTGGCCCGCGCATTCACGGGGCAAGACCCATTTAATAAGTACCCCAAGCGCGGCGGTCGGATTGTGCTGCTGGGATACGGCGAGAAGCACATCGGCCGCGTGTTCTACGACAAACTGTTCCGGGCCGGGGCGTTCAAGATTATCCGCGACAAGGATACCGGCAAGTGGCGCGTCTATCGCCCGTGGTCCGACTCTGACCGGGAAGCGGAAGTCAAGCCGGCCCCGCCGCTGATTCCGCAGCGGTTTATCGAAGGCAAGATTTCCTGGGAGAAGCGTTCCGAGCGGGTGTTCTCCGTCGTGCGATCCACGCTGGACTGGGAAATCTACGCCACCAACAGTGCCGGCGATCCCGGTCAGGCACAGGGCTTCAGCGTCAATCTGTACGGCATCGACGAAGACCTGGCGACCAGCGGTTGGTACGAAGAAGCCGTTGGCCGTATCGCGGACTGCGGCGGCCTGATTCGCTGGTCGGCTTTGCCGCACGCCAAAAACGACGACCTGATGCAGCTCGTTTCGCTGGCGGAAAAAGAAGCGGATAAGCCAGACCCCACGGCCGTCATCATCCGGGCGTCGATCTTCGACAACAAGTACCTGCCCCGACACTCAGTCGATAAGTCAGTCACGGCCTGGAAATCTCAAGGCGACGACATTTACCGCAAGCGGGCGCTGGGTGAAATCAACATCAACTCCACGCTGATGTATCCCTCGTTCAGTAAGAACGTGCATGACGTGATGACCAGCCCCACGCTTGTCGAGGATCAACAATACCTGGCCGCCAATAACGGCAAGATTCCCGACGACTGGACAGCGCCCAGAATTCTCGCCGCCAGAATGGGCGAGCCGCCCGACGATTGGACCCGGTACGTCAGCATCGACCCCGGTTCAACTGTCCTGGCGATTGAATTCCTGGCAGTACCACCGGAGCAACTTGGCGACCAGATTTTCCTCTACGACGAATCGTATATTCGTGACCCGTCAGTTCCGACAGAGGCATTCGGAGATGCCATGCAAATGAAATGCTCGGACAGGGTAATCCAGGCGTTCATTTTCGATATGCACGGCGGGAGGCTCCGCAGCATCGCTACTGGCCAGCAGCCGGTGACTCAGTACCAAAGCGCCTTGGAAGTTCGCGGCGTCAAGTCTGTGGCAACCGGCCACGGTTTTCGTCACGCCTTTGACGACCGCAAACAACGAGAAGAAGACATGCGCTCGGCGCTGGCCATTCGCCGAGACGGTCAGCCAAGGCTGATGATCGTGGCTGGCAAGTGCCCCAGCTTCGTGTGGGAGATGGAGCGTTTCAAGAAGAAGGTCGTCAAGCAGTGGGGCAAAGAGGTTCCCATTGACGAAGGCGACCGGCGCGTAGGAACGCACGCCATCGACGCCATAGAAGGCGCTATCGCACTGGACCTCCCATATATCAAGCCACGGAAGCAATCTCTGGTGGCTGAATACATCAACCACTTCAAGTCGTGGGGTGATCGAATGCGTCGCCGAGAAAATGGCCAAGCCGGCGAATCGCAACACATTTCACTTGGCCCCATTGGAGTTGAATCGTGACCGCTACCGCCGAAATGCCAGCCAGCCCCGTGACCAACGTATCCAAGCTGACAGTCAAAGAACAAGCCGAGGCTGATCTGCGAACCAGGGCCGAGGCATACGTGATGCCCAAGCCGCAGAAGGGTTCTGCTGTCCTGTGGTATCCACACGCCAGCAAGACCGATAGCCCCGAAGTCGGCTTCGTCTGGAAGTCCGGGCATCGCAACATCGTCGTGCAACTGATCGCCGGGACCGTCAAGGAAACCGTGCGGCATATCGACGACCCCAAGCTGCAAATGGGAACTTCGCAGCGCGAGAACGGGGCGTGGGATTTCACCGACAAGGACAAGGCTGACATCAAACGCGACGAGAGGCTGACTGCCCTCGAAGCCAAGTTCACCGAACTGGAAGACCTCGTTTCCGGTGGCAAGAAAAAGAAGCCTGAGTAATGCCCAAGAACGCGGACCTAACATCGCATCCGAGCAGAGACAGCAAATCATGCACTGTCTGTAAGTCCGTGAAGCCGCTGACTGATTTTGTCTTAGACAAGACTGCCAAGACAGGCAGAAAAGCTGCCTGCCGAGAGTGCTACAGAATTTACCAAGCAAATCGCAGGAAAACTAATCCAGAAGCAGTCAAAAAAGATCAAGCTAGATACAGACTACGGAACAGGATGCAGTGTCTCATTAGTAGCCGTCGCGCAACCCTCAAGAGGCGCTATGGAATAACCATAGAGCAGTATGAGGCGATGCTCGCATTGCAGGGAGGGTCGTGTGCAATTTGCCGCAGGCCAGAGACATACCCAGGAAGAAAAAGCCTATCAGTCGATCATTGTCACGCAACAGGGGTGGTGCGAGGTCTGCTGTGTAATCACTGTAATAGGGCCATCGGGTTTCTGAGCGAGAACTACCAAGTCGCTCAGCGCGCGGTTGACTATTTGCGGTCCTCAATGGAGGGCGTAGCAAATGCGTGAGATAACGTCGCATCCGATGCGCTCGATTTGTGACGCTTGGCTGGCGAAAATCCAGCTTGCGCTCAAGGTCCGCCATGAGAAGTTCGGCAGCAGCGCCGAAGAATGCTCGCGGTTCTACGACGGCAATACCAACTGGATGTGGGACGACAAATACTCCCGCGGCACCAGCGGATTTCTCGACAAGGAAGGGGGCGTGCTGCCGACATTCCGCGTCACGATCAACAACGTGTTCAAGGCCGTCGCCCTGTTCGGGCCGGCGCTGTACCACCAGAATCCGACCGTGCTGGTGTCGCCGCTGCCACGCGACCAGTACCCGCCGGAAGCATTGGGCATCGACCCCAACGATCCTTACGGAATGCAGCAATACGAACTGCTGGCAATGGAGGAGGATCGGGATTGGAAAACACAAGAAGCCTGTGCCTCAGTCAAGAGCCGCTACATCAACTGGATACAGCAAGAGACGGACAAGAAAACGCACGCCCGCCGAGCCATCACGGAAGCCATCGTCGCTGGCGTCGGCTATCTGGAAACGACCGTCTTCCAGCCGCCGGCCAGTCAGATCGTCATGCCCCGCTCGACCTACCTCTCCTGGTGGGACGTGGCGCTCGATCCCGACGCGGACTACTACGAAGACTTGCAGTGCATCTACATCCGCCGGGTGCAGCCGGTGAACCTTGCCGAGCGACGGTTTGGTTTAGAGCCGGGCGACCTCAAGGGGCACATGCAATCGTTCGAGGCGCAGGCCAGCCCGTCAGCCAAAAAAGAGGCCAAGCAAAACCGTAATGGCCGGACGTTCGACCTGATTGAATACTGGGAAGTGTTTTCCAAGAACGGCTTTGGAGACAAGCTGCACGACGAAACCAAAAAAGAGCACGACTTCTATTACTCATCGCTGGGGGATTACTGCTGGATTGTCGTGGCGAAAGGAATTCCCTACCCGCTCAACTGCCCAACGAGCGTGCTGGCTGAAAATGACGCTGAGGCCATGAAGGCGATGGTGCAGTGGCCGGTTCCGTATTGGAACGATCAAGGCGGCTGGCCTATCTCGCGGCTGACGTTCTACGAGAATCCGAAATCGGTATGGCCCGTGAGCCTGTTCAAGCCGGCCATCGGCGAGATGCGGTTCGTCAACTGGTGTATGTCGTTCCTGGCAGACAAGGTGGCGTCGAGTTGCACGACCTACGTGGGCATCCTCAAGGCCGCTGGCGCACAGATTCAGAAACAGATTTCCGGCACCAGCACGCCGTTCACCGTTGTCGAAATTGCCGAAGCGCTGGGAATTAAGAGCATCAACGAGGCGATTTCCTTCATCCAAGCCCCTAATTTCCCCGGCGACATCTGGAAGATGTTGGCGGAAGTCAGTCAGGAGATTGACGAAAAAACAGGCGTCACGGAACTGCTGCAAGGCTTGACCAGCCACGCGATGCGCAGCGCCGCCGAAGCTAACATGAAAAACGAGCGGGTGTCCGTGCGACCCGATGACATGGCATCCCGCACCGAAGATTTCCTGAGCGAAGTGGCGGTGCGTGAGATTCAGGCCGCCCGTTGGTTCTGCGAGGTCAATGACGTAGCACCGTGCGTTGGCCGGATGGGTTCGATCATCTGGCAGAACTATGTGCTCTCTCAAGACCCGGACGAAGTGGTGCGCGGCTTCACCTATCGTGTGGAAGCCGGTTCGACTCGCAAGCCGAATAAGCAAACCAAGATTGCCCAGCTCACGGAACTGATGCAGTACATGCCCACGGCGTTCCAGACGTTCGCTGCTTCTGGGAATGTCGATCCGTACAACGCCCTGATGACGGAATACTGCAAGGCCAATGACATGGACCCGCAGCCGTTTCTCGTCCAACCGCCGCAACAGGAAGGCCCGTCGCCAGAGCAGCAAGAAATGCAAGCGGAAATGGAGTTTAAGATCGCGGAGCTTCAGTTAAAGGTTCAGGAAATGGAAGCCCGGCTCGGCATGGAATCCAGGGCGCAGGATCAGGAATTGGAACACGAACGAGAGATGCACAAGCTCGACATGACCGCCAAGCGGGAAATGTTGACGCTAAAGAAGAAGGAATCAAAGGCCAAACAGCAGGCCACTAAATCCAACGGTAAAGCCAAAGCAGGAGCAAAGCGATGACGCCTGAACAAAAAGCAGCCGCCGACAAAGCCAAAGCCGATGCCGAACGCCAGGCGCTCAACGACGCCCTCAACGTCGATTGGGACACGTTGGAGGGAAAGTTGAACACCAAAGTCAAGGTGTTTCTGGAACACTTGGGACGCCACGTAAAGAACGGCAACGCCGAATCAACCGCAGAGGTCACGGTCAACGACAAGCCTTACTACTTCACACTGTCGATGCGGGCTAAGGCACCGCCTGAGCCAAAGAGGTTTCCCCGGTTCGTGATGTGGGAAGGTAATAAAGTCTCCTTTGCCTTCACCGAACTAGAGCGTTCGACATTCCTCGACGCCAATCCGACCTGCCAGTACGCGCAGATTCCGCAGGAGTAAACGTGAGCGGCATTTCCAGAGAAGTCCGATTAGAGCAACTGCAAGCCGACGCCGATGCGTGCGGTCCTGCTGCTCGTGCGCTCTTCAACCGCCTGATTGCTGAAGGTAAGACGCACGAAGCCGCCGCCATGTACGCCTGCCAGCAAGCGCCGGGGGCCAGAAACACCGACCGGGCGTTCTGCCAGGGGGCACAGCGCCAGATGGAATCCATGACTCCGATCAACCGCGATGCCATTCAGCGGATTGCCAAGCGGGCCGGAATTGCCACGCAAGGCAAGTTCTATAAAGGTTCGCTCGGACGGTACGACGATCCGGCAGCCTGGGTGAGCTGCGCCCAAGACGTTGTGACCGCCACCAAAGCCAAACGACTCGACATCGACGGCGTGGTGAAATGCAACGGCGTGATCCGCGACGACCTGCCGCCACCGCCAAGTACGCCGCTGGCCCCTGACCTCGTGCAGAGCCTAGCGGCGGACTACATCACCAGCGACCCTGCTCTGGCTGAGAAGTGCCGCAAGAGCAAGCACGCTCGGATGGAACTGCGGGAGAGAATCATTGAAACGCATGGCCGCAAAAAGCGCGTCAAGAAACCTAATCGTCTGGTGAAATAGTTTCCACAATCACAGGAATAGCATCGGCAGGAATTGGACAAGCCTCATGCGAACCGTTCGGCAAAGGAAAGTTGTTTTCAGCGGCGCGACACCACGCGACGAACGTGGGGATCGTCCAGCGCTTTCCGTTGCGCTGTTTGAGTCCAATGCTATTGCAGTATTGGGATGCCTGAGTGTAGCTGAGTTGCCCTTGGCATTTAATGCCCACCAGTTCGCGAGCGAGGCGACGGGCGGCGTTGTCGGGGACCAGATAGCGCTGGTGAGTGGGGATGCCTGGCACTCGCACGACACGGTGCTTCCAGCCGAGAACGGGTTGGGTGAAGGGGCGACCCAGACGTTTACGGTGGGCCTTGCTTTCGCGCCCTCGGCGGCGAATTTCCTTGACCTCCATCTCCTTTACAAGTGCCAGCACTTTGAAGCAAAAGTCGCCAACGATGGTCGTCGTGTCGATGTCGGTGTCGAGGATGATAAGACCTACTTTCATCCCGCGCAGAAGTTCGAGTGTTTCGCAGACATCGACGATGTTGGCAAAAATCCGGTCGTAGTTCGACACGAGAATGATGTCGCCAGGCTGGCTGGCGGCCAACACCAAACTGCCAGAGTGGCGCTGGTGGAACTTGCTCACCCGGCTAGTCGCTTCGTCTGCCAGGAACCCACCCCACCGGGCATCGGCCAGGGCCGGCTTGATGCGTTTGAAAGCGTCGAAGGCGTCCCGAACTTTTGCTTCCTGTTGGGATGTGGACAAGCACTGTGCGTCAGTCGAAGCGCGACCGTATCCACGAATTGTGACCATGACAAAACCCCTTGTAGTTTTGACCCTGAAAGGAAATAGCGGGGCGGAAGCCGGTCAAGGTATTCCGACGTTCGGTTGCGAACCTATCCGCCCGATTGAATATTGTAGTGGCCTATGGCAGTAATTCAAAGCGGAACCGATATTTTTACCTATAGCGATGCCGTCCAGCAAACGCTCGACGCGCACGCGCTGGGACGAACGCCCACGAACGAACGCCACGCCCGCTCCGCCATCCGCCGCGCCTATCGAGACCTCCCCAACAAGCACGCCTGGAACTATTACTACCGCCAGCGATTACTGCAAACCGTCGCCGACTATGCGACCGGGACTGTCGTTTTCGATTTCACAGGCGGGGCACACGAACGGATGCTGACGCTCACCACGGGAACCTGGCCCTCGTGGGCAGCCTACGGCCGCGTCATCATCGACGACGTGCATTACGAAGTGGACGACCGCAAATCGGACTCCATCATCACGCTCACGGAAACCAGCAACCCCGGCGCTGACGTAGCCTCGACAACCTACACCATCTACCGCAATTCCTATCCGCTGCCGGCCGTGTTTGGAGTCATGGTCGGGCTATGGGAAATTGGTGATCGGCTGCCCATCCACTTCGTAGATCAGCGGAACCAACACCAGTCCCTGCAAGAGTTCTACGAGAATCCTGGCACTCCCTGCCACGCCACGATCAGGGCCACCGGGAAATATCTAAGCGGGCAGGAGATTGTCTTTGGTCCGCCGCCCTCTGAGGCGCTGACCTACGACATGCTGTTCCAGTCGTACCCCCGCCCTCTGAACATCGAGGAATACAGCAACGCCACGGTGTCGATTACTTCCGGGGCGGCAACGGTCACAGGGGCCACTGGCGTCGTATTTCCGACTACGTGCGCCGGTTCTGTGATTCGCTTCTCTTCTGGTGCGGTAAAGCCTACCGGGCCTCTAGGCGCTATCGACGGGGCTGAGAACCCGTTTGTCCATCAGGGCGTCATCAAGTCGCGGGACACTGTCACGCAACTGACGCTGGAAGAAGTGATGCCGACGACGATAGCCACCTTATCGGCGGTCGGATACACGATCAGCGACCCCATCGACATCGACACGAACCGGATGTTGAGCGCTTTCCAACTGGCTTGCGAGGCGGAGTTCTCCAGGCTGGCGGCACGCAAGGACATGCTGGAGAAGTCCCAAATGGCTGCCAGCGCCCTGCGGTTAGCGATGGAAGCCGATGAGCTGGTCGTCAACGCAAGCGGGAACGCCATTCACGATCCATACAAACGGACGCACGTAACCACTGAAGCGTAATGGACGTTCACCAACAATTCCTCAATGAACTGGTCGAAAAGACGCAAGGGCTCGCGCTCGGCTTTCCTGAATCCGAAATCCGCACGCGCCGCCTGGAGCATAAAGTTGAATCCGATGGGAAGGTTACAATTCAGACGTGGGAACAGGGCATCACATTTTTCCCGATGCAGGAGGCCGAATCAGCCGGAACCAATTTACGAGAAGATATAGGATATGGATGCGGGTGCGTGATCGTGCTGCCAGCCGATCATGGCTCCGCTGACAATCTTGGGAAGGTGCTGGAAACCCGCTCCAAGATTCGCCGCAAGTTCATTCACCAACGAATGGACGCAACCCTGTCAGGGGGCATGTACCTGACAACGAAGGTGCAGCACCTTCCGATCAACCAACCACGCGATGGCCATCAGTACGAAGCGAGTTCTCTGTTAATCCGTTGCTGGATTCGGGAACCGCGAGGCTGACATGGCTAGTGATGCACAAGGGGCACTTACTCGATTATTTGTCGAGCCTGGGGCTGCTCCGCACACATTCGACTCCAGTAGCGAAAGCTACGAGTACGTTTCGGAGTCGGTAAAGAAGCGTGGGCGAGTAATCGGGGCCACCGGGATTCGCGGCACGCGATCCAGTCCCAAGGAACGGGCGCGGCTGGGCGCTTACACCGTGGGCGGGCGGATCGTCTTCAATGTTGACCCCGGAATGCTCGACCTCTGGCTGCCTCGCATCTTAGGTGGCACTGAGAGCGTTGACGTTTTCCCGCTGGCCGAGACGCTGCCTGAGTTCGGGCTGCTCTTTAACCGCGTCACGACGACGTTTGAGTACAAGGCGTGCCAAGTAGCGCGGGCTATGTTCCGCGGGCAGGCTGGTCCTGGCGACGGCGACGTGAACTTGATCGAGATGGTGATCGAGGTCATGGCCAAGGATGAGGCCACCGGAACCAGCGCCCCCAGCGTAACGCTCAGCACGTCTGCGAACACAGCGCCCTACGTCCACTCCGACGCCACGTTCTCGTTCAATAGTGGCGCGCGTCAGCCGCGGGAATGGTGGGTGATGATTGACAACCACCTGCAAGCCAGGTGGGTCAACTCTCTGACGGCCACTCGAATCAGCGCCCGCGACCGCACCGTGGTCTGCCGTATCGCGGTTCCCTACGACGACGACGCGGCCAACCTTTATACGCAATCAGCGGACGGCGCTTCAGGAACGGTCACGCTCACCAACGGCAACATGAGCACGCTATTCACGTTCGCCAATCTCAAGCCCGTCACGGAAAGCCCGGTGACTCCTGGCAAAACCGAACTCGAACTCTACGTGAACATGGTAGCTCGCATGGATGGAAGCACTCGCGAACTTGTTGTGACCTCGGATTCAACAGCCTAAATGCCACTCCCAGATGACATTCTACCCGAAGACCCCAAAGACCCGCTTCCGCAGGGTGTTCAGCCTGCTGCGCCGCAAGAGAGCGAGGAGGTCGAGCAGACTTCCCAAGAGCAACAGATCGAGGCTGATAGCTCGTTCGACGACCTGCGGCAGATTTCGCAAAACACGTTTGAAGCGATGCAGGAAGCGGCGACGCCTGCCGAGCCGGAAGAAGAACCGGAATTAGAGCCTCCACCACCAAGCCAGCCGCCACCGAATGCTGAGCCTCCAGAAACAGCCAAGGCACTCGACGAACTGAAGCAGCGCACGACGGCCGAGTTTCAGAGCAACGAAGAACCACCGGGAACGCTTCAGGAGTATCTGGAGAAGCAGGCTGAAAGTGCACCAGAGGAATTCGACACCAGCGAAATGCAGGATCAGCCGTTCGACGTTGACCTGAGCAGCATGGAAAGCGGTGGCGGTGGCCAAAAAGAAATTGGCTCGATCCTGAATTCCATTCTCGCCGTGGACACGGCCCAGACTGACATGCTGCTCGACCTGGAACAGAAATTCAACATGCTGGTCAGAAGGCTCGAAACAGGGAGGCTCTGAGTGGCAAGTCAGTTGATTTTTGGCAGCTTCCCGTTCGAGGAAAACGAAGCAAACCTCGTTGGCGTGTCTAAGCGCACGCAGTACAGCCAGCGCAACAAGAAGCTCCAGCTCGTGAGGGAATGGAACGTCGAAGGCGAGATCAACGCGGACACTCCGGCTGCCATCATCGCCCGCATCCAGGCTATCGAGAACGCTCTTTCCGTAGACGGCGGCCAGGCTACCTACTCCATCGACGGCGCGGTAGCCCATCAGCTCAACGCCAACTCCACCTCTGGCGTGCGTGTTGCCTATTCGGCATTTCCCAAAGGTGACGCTGCGGAACTCTGCACGACGCGCACATTCGCCTTCAAGCTGCGGGCCGTGTACGACGCCCAGACGGAAGCCGGCGGAGACGATCTGGTTTTTTTTCAAGAGTCGATCAGCACGGAAGGCGATGGCAGCCCGTTGGTAATTGTCGTCACGGAATACCCCGGCGTGCAGACGGTGGGCGGATTGAGCGCCGTGGAGCTCGCGCCGCGCACGCCCGTTTATTACACGCAAACCGGAACGGCTGTTGGCTACTCGACTTATCCCGTTGCACCGCCCCCGTTCAATCCAGACGGATTATTTGGATACCTGACTCGCATGACTCGCATTGGCGGCCGGCAAGTCGGCAACGGCATCAGATTTTTTACGACCAAGTGGTACTACAGGATGGGGAGGGACGTACAGATTTTCGGCACCCTCGATCCTATCCCGACATCGAAATGAGGTGAGTAATGGCTACGCGCAGCTTCATCGGTGCCGGGGCAAATATTCGGCAAACCTATTCCATTACGATGGCTGGAACGGGCGATTGGGTCGCAGCGGACACGATAACTTCGACCGTCGCGAACATCGCTTTTGTGACAACCGTTGGATCACTCGTCACCGACGCCCAAGTAGCCACAACGGTTTTTCAAGCTCTCAGCGGGGCCACTCTCACTGACACAACCGCCTCGGCCACGATTGGCGCTGGCGACGTTGGCGCTACCGCTATCCCGCAATTCGGCACGTCCGAGTTCAACGCGACCAATCCTTCAGCGGGAGTCGTGCTGCTCACTGGCGGCCCGGCCAGCCCCAGCCCGGCTTGGCTCGCCGGAAAGCCGTTCACGATTGCGATCACGGAAAATACAACCGGCGACGAAACAGCTACCGGCGCAGCAGTCGTCACGCCTACCAGCCAAGCTCATTGGGATCAACCGGATAATTGGAGCGGTAATACAGTCCCCGTGGACAGCGACGTAATCGCTTTCGACACCGGGAATGTGGACCTGCTATACGCGCTGACCACAGCGATTCAGCCGCTCACAGTCAACAAGAGCAAGCAGTACACGGGCAACGTCGGACTCGCTTACATCAACGTCGATAATCCGGCCAAACCTTACGCCGAATATCGCACGCCGCTCTATCTCACGTTCGACGACAACAGCATCACCACGACGCTGAATCTGGAAACAGGTACAGGGCAGGGCAGCAGCCGGTTCATGGTGGACAACGGGGCCGGGCAGGCGGTGGTAAACGTGCTTGGCAAGGGGTCGCGCAAAGACCTCGGCACACCTTGCATTTTATGGAAGGGGACGCATGCGGCTAACATCGTGCGGAACATCGCTGGCGACATTGGCATCGCCTTCTACGCTGGCGAAACAGCAGTCGTTGCCACGCTGACCACAGGCGATAGCTCGACCTCCCAAGCCGAGACAGTCTGCGGCAGCGGCGTCACGCTCACGACGGTCACGCTCAACGGCGGGAAGCAAGAGACCAGTTCTGCGATCACCACGGCGGTTCAGAACGGCGGCAACTGGACGCATCTACTGGGCACGGTCACGGCGCTAACGATCAACGCCGGAACTTACTACCCCAACGGCGCAGCGACCCACACGACGATCACCGTCCGCACTGGCGGCAAACTCGACTGCCGGAAGGGAACGGCGAGCTTCACCGTTACCAACCCGATTCAGCTTTTCAAAGGCGCAGAGATCAACGACCCCAACGGCCGGATGGGCAACTTCGCGTTCGTCTTGAACGGCTGCAACCTGGAAGACGTGACGATCATCACACCGTATGGAAAGACCTTTACGATCAGCTAATGGCCCCGCAAATATTCATCGACTACGGCGGTCTTACTGGTCGCGGCCTGACGGGAACCTTTACGCGCGGTGTCAGCCCCAGCACGTTCACGCTCTATTGCAAGCCGCAGCATATCCCCGATGGCGGCGCGGCCAGGTTGATCTTCGGCCAAGGTAGTAACTACGTCGAGTTTCAGGACTGCGCCATTGCCGGCGCTTTCGTGCGGCCCTACTCCGGTGCGATGCCGCTGATGGCTGTGCATTTGCACGACAGACGCTGGCGCTGGAAGTTCAGCGTGGTAAGTGGCCACTACAACGTCCGCACCCCGGAAGGATTGGTTGACCCGGCCACCAAGAAGGAGCCCAGCGAACTCGCCGCGCTGATTCTGCAAGCGATGGGCGAGACGAATATCACCGTGGACTCGATGCCGACCGGCGTTTACCCGCCGGCTGATTGGGTCAACAAGCGAGCTGATTTGGCGCTGCAAGAGTTATGCGACTACATCGCCTGCGACGTGGTTCTCAACTGGCAGTCGAATGGTGTTGAGATTCACCCCCTCGGAACCGGGAGCACGACCGAGCCGGTCCAGACAGCCAAGTACACGCACGTTCCGCGCACCAACGTCCCGGCTACGATCGAGGTCCGCACCGGGCCTTGCCGCTGGCAGACCAAGCTCAAGCTGGCAGCCGTGATTCGTGCCTCCACTGGCAATCCACAGAAACGCATTAACGATGCGGCTCCTAGCGGCTTCTGGCAAACGCAGTCTGTGTTTTCTTTTCAGTCGATCACCGATCCGCTCGCTCGCGCCTTGTGCTTCGGAGAAATGTGGCGGCTGTACCGAGTGGTTGGGCAGGCTGACGGCACTGTTCAGCCGCCGTTCTGTCAGTTACCGATTTCAAAAATCAATCAATACCTGCTCGAAGACCACTTGATCGAATCGGAGATCGACCTGGAGGGCTATAAGCGGCAGATGCCGGCTTATCTCACGGGTTCAATCTGGGCGTTCACGGACCTCCCCAACAACTGCACCGAGCAATACCTGCCGATTCAGTTCAAGTTGCACAAAGACCGCCGGCTGGTCGAGTTCGAGCATCCGGTTCACGCCTTCAACGACAGCGCACAACCCACTGAGCCGACGCTGTATCTGATTACTTCCTACAAGCTGGAGAGCACGGCGGGCGAGCTGATTCATCTCCGCAGGTTTGGTTCTACAGGATCGACCACTGGCGGTACGTTGATCCTTGAGCGGCCTGAAATCTTCCCGATCTATAACAACGTCTTCATTGCCGGTTCGCAGTCCAACACCGAGCAGCAGGCTTTCACGGAGGCCGAAGCCTACGTGCAACTATTCCTGCGAAAGTACCAGAACCCATTTGCCAGTGAAGTCACTTATCCGGGTTTCGTGCCGGGACTGTTGGATGGGAATCTGGCGGCAATCAAATGGAACCTGAGCGGCAACTCGGTGCCGTACACGGTGGCTTATGAGCACGAGGAGCTAGACGTATCCGCCGTTAGTCGGAACGAGCGCAGGCGGCGTGAGAAGTTGGATGCCTTAGCGGAGCCCGTGCCGTGAGTCCAACCGATTACATGCGCTCGCGGTTCTTCCGCGACCAATGCTGGTTTGACGTGGCCAATGCGTCGGGCGAGGTGATTCCGCCATTCTCGGTCGTGTACAACTACTCTCCGGCGGTTGGCAACAACAACTTCGGATTTTTCGTGGCCAAGCCGAATGCGGCAGCAACAGACTTCTACCGCGATTATTTCGTGACGGGTCCGTACTCGATTGCAGCGGCATCGGGGGCAGAAGGCATCGCCTGCTCCCTATCCTCGGTTGGATTTGTGCGGACCAACGGAAGTCCAACAGCGGGAGCGGTATGGGGTCCGAAGCATGGGCAGTTCACGCTTCAGGAAAACTACTACGGCTTCCTGATGCACAGTGCCACGACCACGGTTGCTGGCGTTACGGTTGCGCTAGCGAAGCAAGTTGGAATTACGGGCGTCTTTGGGAAGGTTGACGACGCGACCGTAAATAAGAATGCCGCCGCCACGATCAGCATTTGGGACAGTGCTAGGGCGGGTGACACGGGTATGAACGTCTCGGCTATCAACCGCTCCATCAACCTAACCGGGGTGAATGGCAAAATGTGCCACGTGTTTGCGCCAGGCACCTTCGCCGAATTTTCTATGGTCGAGTGTTCGTGATGGACCCTCGTATTCAAATCCTGCGACTGGGATTGCTGGCGGCAATCGCTGCTTGTGTCTCCGTGTTTATCCCTGAAGGCTTGGTGGTTTTATTTGCTACAGGCATCGGCCTGATACCTGGCTGCGGTTGCTGGTGTGAAACAGAGCCGCCCTGCGAAGGAGTTTGCGTCGGCACCGTTCCGTCTGAGTTTCAAATCGACATGACTTCGTGGGTTAATAACTCTTGCTCTAGCTGCGCCGGCTACAACGATAGCTTCATCTTGCCGTTCTTAGAGTTTGATGTGGTGTGTATTTACTCTTACACGATCCCATCTCCGCCGTGCTCGGACTGGGACACCGTTGTTCACTCGCTATCAACCAGCCTCATCGCGCAACAGGTTACATTCCTGACCGGCCCTGGGACTGACGCACAGTTCAATCACGGCGGTAGCTCTACTGACGACTGCGACACAGCGCGTGGGCCAACCTCGGTAGCCTCACCTCCCACAACTTGCTCCCTTGGTTCGGCCAGCGCAACTCCGCTATGAATTGTGACTTTGAACCACAACCCGACACTCCTCACAAGAGCGGTCGCTGTGTCGGCAAGTGCCGGCGCTGTGGTCGAATCGGACTAGAACCTCCGAGCGGTAGGTGGGACAGGCTGAATCGGGAGTGCCTGGCGTGGCCTATGTGGTGGGAAATCGGTCACTGGATTACTCTCTGGCTAGAGGTCTTTGGCCTAAATAAACGCCGCTGGAATTTGATCAGATGGAAGCTGGGCTTCACCAAGCCGTGTGGCTGCGATAAACGCGAGGCTGATTGGAACACCGCCGGCCAAAAACTCCGCGACGGACTAAACACGATCGGGGAAAGAATTAGGGGACTGTTAACGCTAAAAACACTATAATCCACCCGTACAGAAGGAGGCTGATAATGCCGCTCCCTTACGAACAACCTTTCCGACAGAGACAGCGCCCAGGCATCCTGGGATACGTGCCCCCGGAATCCTCTGGCCCCTACGGCGCCATGCCACTCAGTCGGCAGGGTGGCCAGCTGACCAACTACGGGGCGCAGCAGTTGAACGCGGCCAGCCGGAACTACCTTGGCGACCAAAACTACATGCCCCGCACAACCGTTGGTGGCGGGTATGGCAACCCCGGCGGCTACGATCCAAACTACGCCGTCCAAGCAGGCCAGAGGGCTGCTGGCATCGCCATGCGAGGTCCGGGTGCGTCCGCGACGGACCTGCGGAGCGGATTGAGCGGCTACGGCATCATGGGTAATCGGCCGATCCAGTCCTACGGGGCCACAAGCGGCATGGTCATCGACTCCACCGGCCGTCCGCGTCCAGGTTGGATGGATAACTACGCTGGGAACACTGGGGCGGTTGGGCAGGAGGACGTGCAACGTGGCCTAGCAGCCGTCTACAACAAAGGAGGGCGAACCATCAGCCCATCAGGCCAGATGCGACTCTCCCCAGGCAGTCAGCAATACGATGCCACCCAGAGAGCAGGTGAAGTCTTCGACGCCCGCCGTGGCGGCCTGGAAGCCCGTGTAGCGGACTACGAGGCCCGTACAGCGGGTGGCGGCAACCGGGCACGCAGGCTGGCTAACTACGAGATGAAGCGTGGGAGGCAGCAGGAGGACATGCAGCAGCGTCAGATGGCCTACCTGATGCAAACGAACCCCCGGCTGGCCGTCCAGATGATGGGGCTACAGCAGCAGGGGCAGTACCAACAGGGGATGCTGGGGGTCCAGCGGGAAGGCTTGCAGGCGCGGGAGCGGATGGCCGGGCAGGGAATGGCTTCTCAGGAGAAGATTGCCGGGATGCAGGGCGAGAATCGGATGGGGCTGGCTCAACTGGCTGGTCAGAACGCGATGGGACTTGCTGGCTTGCAGGGCCAAACCCAGAAGGACGTTGCTGGCTTGCTGGGGCAGAACCAGATGGGGTTGGCTGGCTTGCAGGCGACGACGCAGAAGGATATTGCGGGGATTCAGGGTAAGAACCAGATTGGAGCCATTGAGGCGGCGCGCGACCCGATGGCGCAGCAGAAGTTTAATATCGAAACCATCAGGGGCTTGGCCGAAGTGGCGAAGTCGAATCCTGCGCTGGCTCAGGCGATGGGGTCGCAAGTTCCTGGCTTGTTGGGTAGCGCGGGACAGGGCGGGCAACCGGGACAGGGTGGCGGCCTGCTTGGCGCATTGAATCCTCCCAAGGGATTTGCTGGTGGACTATTGAGCGAGCAGCAGTTTCAAGACCTTCAGCCGATGATGGGCGATCCTCACAGCGTTGCGGCGAAGCTGAAAATCTACGGCCTGAAGGACAACGAAATAAACCTGGCACTGAACAAGCTCTACAACCCAGACACGATGTTTCCGTGGCTTAGGAACACCGAAAACCCGGCCGGCAACTGGATGTCAACATCGGGAGCGGTTAATCCAAAGACAGGGCAGCGCGGTTGGAATCCTGGCTTGCAACGACAGTCGTACAACTATTAGCGAAGCCTGCGAACAATAGCCACCATCGTAAGAGATGCGGCGGCAATGGCGCAAAACACAAAGACAATCGCCCCAAGGAACCATACCACCGGCTGCGGAATGAAAACCATTGCACCAACAGACACCAGCATTCCAATTCCGGCGATGACAAGAAGCACGAGGTCGATTGGGGACTTCGCAACCAGTTCCGCTTTGATCGGCGATTCGTATGGATTCTCGGAAAACTGATTGGGTGCCATCGCTCGATCCAGTAAAATAACGGCAGCCGAAGGAGCTTGTGACTCCAGCGGCCACCTATTCATAACGCAAAGGAGATTTGCGCCATGCGTACAAAGAGTTTACCGTCCGATGAGCGATTAAGGGAACTGTTCAAATATGACCCTGAAACGGGAATCCTGACATGAAACCATCGACCGCTCTCGGATTTCGCTCATCCGGCAGGATTCGCGCGATTCAATTCACTATTCGCCGGAAGGCCAGCGGGAGTTAAGCAGTTCAAGCGCAGGGCAACGGGGCTTGTGCCGGCAGGAGTGTCGGTGAAGATTAACACAATTTCGTTTATGGCGCACAGAATTATCTGGACAATGCTGCACGGCATAATTCCAGACGGCATCCAAATTGACCACAAAAACGGCAATCCGTTCGACAACAGAAAAGACAATCTCCGGCCAGCAACTCACGCCCAGAACCGGCAAAACTCTCGGATCAATAGCAGCTCAAAGATCGGGTTGAAAGGCGTGACCAGGATGGGGAGAAAATTTCAGGCAACGATTCACTTTAATAAAAACCAGCTTCACCTCGGCACGTTCAACACCGCAGAGGAGGCTTCGGCGGCATACAAGGACGCAGCGCTAAAACATCACGGCGAATTTGCCAGAACGGAGTAGGTGTGCCAAACCCACTGCAACGTGCCGCGAAGTCGCCTTACGGCTCTTTCGACGATGAAGAAGAACAGCAGTCGCTTCTCGGAAGAATCGGCTCGACGGCGCTAAGCGGCCTGTCGCGTGTGGCCAACTTCCTTTCAGTTCCAGGTGCGATGGTCCAAAATGCACTGGCGTTTGAGAATCCCCTTGCGCCGCTACTGCACCCGACAACCAGCGAGGGGAGAGTTGGCGGCCGTGGGTTACTTCGGAAGTACGGACTGATTGGAGACACCGACACGACGGCTAATTGGTTTGCGGGCTTTGGGGCAGACGTATTGAGTGACCCTCTGACGTACCTCGGCCCAGGATTGCTAACCAAAGCCGCTGGCTCTGGAGTCAAAGGACTCGGCGCAGCCAGCAAGGTAGCCGATGCGGCTCAAGCTGGAGGCGGCCTCATAAGCGCTGGCATCCCGTTCGTAAAGTCATCGACACGCGAGTTGTTGACTGGACCGGCCTCGCATGGCGCTGCTGACTCTCTCCGCAAGGCATCAGAATACCTCGGCACATCGTATCCGATGCGTTCGGCGCTACAAGTCTTCGACTCCGCCAAGATGGGCAAGATTACTCCCGAAGGTCAGCGCATCGGCGAGGAAATCTTTGAAACGCAAACCCACGGCGGCCAGCAGGTACGAGCACTCACTACCGACATTGCCCGCTCGCTTGAGAAGGCTGGTAATGCTACTCCAGCCGGTGGCGCAGCACTGCGAAAGGAAATCGAAACTGGCATTCCGTCCGGTGCGCCAGTGTCCGACGAAGCCACCAAGCTCGCGGATATGTTCTCAACGTACCGCACCAAGAACGAGTGGGCTGGACTTAAATCGTTTGATCTGGACGACGATATCGGCTACGCGATGCGGCAGCTAAACGAGAACCTGCTTGACGCACCGAGTTCCGATAAAGTCTTTGGACCCTTCTCCGCTACGTCGTCCAAGGACGTTGGCCGCCTCCAGCTTCTCAAGGGATTCAAAGAAGGAACCGAAGACGTAAACAAACTGTTCGCCGATCAGGGACTCAAGGGCAAGGTCAATACGTGGAACCAGCAACTTGAAGCTGCCCGCGTAGCCGGTCAACCACAGGCGGCACTGAACACGCTCAAGAAGCAGGCTCAGCAGGATATTCAGCAGCACATCTCTGCCAATCACGGCTCGCAGATTCTCGCGACGTACCAGCCCAACAAAAACGGCAAGAAGCTCTGGCTCGATTCTTACGGCAAACGAATCTGGGCCAAAACTCAACCCCAAGGCGGGAGCGCCGTGCTAAAGGATCGGCATCAGGGATTGGCTTCGATGGCGCTCGACTCGCCCAAGTGGTTCGAGCATACGCCGTTCCCTAACAACCCGGTCGTCGATGCCGAAGTCTATGCCCTGTCACATGAGAACCGCATCCGCGCAGCCACGACGATCTACGACAACATGGCCAAGCTGGCGCAGCCGGGAGCCAGTGCGGCAGCCGACGACGTGCCGCTTGGCAAGTTGTTCAAGGGACTGGGCCTGAGCACGAAGACCGCCAGCCAACGAGTCGCGGACGCAATGGGAACAAGCTGGACACCGCAGGCCGGCAAAGACATTCTCTCAATGCGGCTGCCAAAGGACTTGGCGGACGATCTTCTTGGCGCATGGCCGACCTATCAAGTTCCAAAGAACACCGGGCTACTATTGAACTCCGTGGACTCGATGCAGAGTTTATGGAAGGCCGGGGTCTTAACATGGCCGGCTACGCTCGTGAGAAATGCCACGTCCGGAGCTATCCAGAACGTGCTGAAGGGATGGATGGACCTCGATTCGTTTGTCGATGCCCACAAGTTGGCGCAGGGACAGTCGCTCAAGAATCTGACCGGGATTCGAGAAGTACGAGACTGGTTGAGCGCACGTAATCTGCCGATCAACGACGACAACGCCACGGAAGCCATGCGGCAGATTTTTGCAGCCCATCATGCCGGTGGACATGCAATGACCGACGTTGTTTCTGCCACGATGCCGAATGTTGATCCGGGGATTGAGGGAATTCTTGGCCGCGTCCCCGGTCGCACGCCAGCGACGATGCGGGAGTCTATTGGCCGCGTGGCGCAAACAGCTATTGGGCGAGCACCGGGCACTAATCTGAATCCCATGAACGTCCGTGGTGTGGGAGGCAAGCTACACAGCACCTTCGGACCAGCAGCCGCTTCTGACATGGTGAACCAGTACGTTGATACGCTGAACCGGGCTGCCCCGCTGATCTACCGGATGCGGAAAGGCGACAGCGCCGCGCAGGCCATGAAGGAGATTACTGAAGCTCAAGTCGATTATGGAGCTAGGGCTTTTACTGGCGAAGAGCGGTCGATTCTGAAGCGTGCGTTTCCGTTCTACGCATTCACGAAAGCTCAACTCTATTGGGTGTCTAAAGAACTGTTGAGCAACCCCGGCGGACGACTACGGCAGACGATTCGGGCCACAGCTTCCGCGCGGGGTGATGATCCGACTGTCCCTGATTACGTTGGCGAGACTGCGGCGATTCCTCTGGGCGAAACAGATGACGGCACCAAGCGATTCGTCACCGGATTTGGCCTGATGCACGAAGACCCGCTCTCGTTCTTTGGTGGGCCGCAGGATGCGTTGCTCGAAGGACTGTCGCGGACCAATCCTCTCATTAAAATGCCTCTCGAATTTGCCACCGGGCAAAGTTTCTTCCAGCGTGGTACTGATGGCGGCAGGCCGATGAGAGACCTCGACCCGGTGATCGGGCGGACGTTGGCGAACGTCGGCAACATCACCGGCCTGCGAGAGAGCAACGAACCAGTGCGCTTTCCCGGTTCAGGGATTGTCGAGCAGGTGGCGTCCAACTCTCCAGCATCCCGATTGCTCACTACGGCACGAACGATAACCGACACTCGCAAAGACCCACTGAGCAAGGCGGCTAATCTTCTGAGTGGAGTGAGAGTCGCGGATATTTCACCGGCCGCCCAAGACAGCGCCTTACTGAACCGCGTGAACTCTCTCTTGAAAGACTCAGGGGCGCGGCAGTTTGCAACGTCCTATATCCCCCAAGACCGCCTCGACCGCCTCTCCCCCCAACAGCGCGAGCTGGTCGCCCAACTGGAAGAACTAAAAAAGCTGATCGCCCAGCGCCGTAAAGGCCGCCGAAACGAGCTACAAACAGCGGCGGCAAAATAAAACCCGCCGCCATAGCATTCCTTGCCACAGCGACGGGCTGAGACTGGCTATCGAGCCAGCCGACCTGCACGGGCCGGGGGCGTAAACCGGCGGCGTGCTAACTACGGTTATGGCGCGGCCACCGTTGGCACACGCACCTTGACAATGACTGCTGCTGCGATGGTTTCCCCTGTCGATGCCGAGCAGTGGATGATGATGATGTAATCGCTGCCGTCCGAGCCGGCGCTGGCCGTGAACGTAATCGCCTTGCCGGGGTCAACTGATTCGCCGTTGATTACTTGAACCGTCGTTGACACCAGCGGAGATGCTGTCGTGATGCCGGTAGCTGTAAGTGTTGGCGTGCCGGTGCAGATTCCGCCCCCTGATTCGGTCAGCGAGCCGCGCATATCCACCTTTAATGTCCTGACCTCAGTGGGTGTTTTGTAGTGAATCTGCCCGCATGTGATTAACGTGTCCGGCATTATCTTCCCCCGTACTCGAAGCGTCGTCCTGGTGTCGTGCCATGAAAGTCGCGCGTGTGGCCAGTGTATTCCAGAGATCGCATCCGGCTGGTGTAGTTCATGTCACGCGCTTGACTCGAATAATGCAGTACGCGGTCGCGGGACGTGTAATCGAGGGACGGTACAGTTACCCCAGAGTCGTAGTCTATTTCCAGATATGGGTCGGATGAAAACCCCGCGTAGTCGGCAGAGCGAAAGTCAACGAATGAAGATGTGGTTGGGCTGTGTGCTGGTTCCGTATTAGAGCGATCGGACTCCATGCGCAGAGCTAGTTTCGTAATGCCGCCCATAGCTATCGCCGCTACTCCTGTGGCGTTTAGGGCGAACGTGTTGTAAGCCGACGTGGTAACGCTGGCTATGGTTTTCGCAGACGAAAAAGCGGTCGAGCCAACCGTCTGATAGTCTGAGGCTGCCAGCGAGACATTCGAGGCCGGAGCACTGGCCACCACCGTCAGGGAGTCGCTGAAGCTGTCTTGCTTACTGTCGGCGAACGCTTTGAGTGATGCTGAGTTAATCGTGCTGTCAACTGGAATTGCCGACGTATCAAAAAGCAGTATCTCTCTCCTGAACGTGCTCCACTGAGTTGCGGTTGTGGCAATTATTATTGTCAGCAAATTCGACTCTGAATCGGCGTCGATGCCATCGCCTGCCTGATGAGAGGCCCAAGTGCCTTCGAGCGTCCTGAGCACGTATCCGTCAATGCACGTATTCTCTACGTGCGGGTCAGGGTAGAAGGTGCTGGTCGTGTCGGCATAGACCGGATAAGTAGCCGCCGCTAAAAACGATCTTGGGATTACCTTGACCCCAACCAGCCGCGATCCATCTTGTCGCAACCGGAGCTTAATTGGTTCTCTTTTGCCAGCCGAATTCCACACCCGCGGGGCTTTGATTTTGACGCCCCGGAATTCTCCGCTGGCGAAACTCAAGCCCTTGTCAATATCCACGTTGCCGCGAAAATCGACTTCTTCCGCTGGCCTGCCACGACCAACGCTCTTGAGTGCCGGCAATTCTTCCGGGCTGATTTCGATCGGCACTTCCACCGGCCCGCGGCCCGGAGGTTCGCTATTGAATACAATCAGGTCGCGAACTTCCTGCTCATGCAGTTGCACCAGCCTGTCGGCATTCAGCGACGGAAACGCACCGGCAAACAGAATGCCAGCCGCAGTAATTATCCCCGCAACCGGAGAGGCTGTGGGGTATCTTTTTTGAATCCCCACTGCGCCATCCGGCATCGAACGCTTCTGCCAGATGTCATAGGTGTTGGTGGATTGGATTACCGACCAGGCGTTGGCAAGAACCGGCACGTCAATCGAGTAAGGTGCCTTGGATACAGAGAAGACGCCGCCTGCTTCGCGAATCGACAGATCAATCCGCTCCCACCCAGAAGGCGACATAAAGTTATGCCACTTGCCCCAAATAGTTGCGCGCGTTTGTCCAGGCGCAACAAGCTGGCTGTCGGCGTTCCAAGTTAAGGGAGTCATGCGATTACGTCTTGGCCACAATAGTCGCCACGCCATTTGCACCAGCAGAAACAATCTTCACATAGCTATGCGGGAACACGGCAGCCGGGAACGTGTAATACCTGTCTGCCGTCACCGCGAGGGTGGCTGCCGCTGCGTCACTGCCGTAGATGGCTTTGTAGGTTCCGTCTAAAGTGTCGCAGCCCCAGAATGTCACCGATGTAACATTTGCCGGGATCAGGATCGCTGCATCGGCGATTGTTTTCATGTTAAGCACGTCGCAGTCCCCAATGGTCGCGTTAATCGCCAGAGAACCGGACGCGGACTGTCTATAGATGCCATCGTGTGAAAATGACAGAGTTAATGTTGCCATGTTGGAAGTTCCTTTGTATTTACGGTCTAAGTAATCGCATCATCCGCGAATGGCTGTCCCCGCCGCCACTCGCCTGAAACCCCATCGCCCCAATCGTCACCGCATCGTGGCCAGCGCCATCGAGTAGCGCACCAGCGGCCCCAGTGACGTTGAAACCAGCCCGTACCCAAGCCCTTAGCCCGGTTGTGGCATCGGTCGCCGCCGCTGGATTCGCCACCGCGTAGGCAATGCCAGCGGCGTCCGTCTCGGCTTGTCCCTTGTATGCCGCCCACTTTTTCAGGTTACGGGTGGAGGCAACAAACGGGTCAGCAGTAATAGTGATGTCATTTGTGCCGGCAGAGGCGTTCGGGTAGTCGTTGTTCTCCGCGGTTTTCAGGTTGTGGTATCCGACTACCCCGTTCTGAGAGGTGCTGGTGTTGTATAGGCACGTTCCCGTTGATGCGTTGCGGGTAGCGTTGTAGGCAGAAACAACCACGACATCAGTGCCAGGGGTAGCGTCTTGATCGTGTATGACTAAACAGCTACTTCCGGCCGTGGAAGCGTACACAAGATTTGACCGACACGAAGCAACTTGACCCGCGTAGCTGCTACTTGTCTCGCCAAGTCCAATCAGCCCTTGCTCGCTCAGTCCCAGAAACGTGTTGTGGTTGACGGTGAGCGCGCCGCTCGTCATCCCCACGCCACCATTCGCCAATTTGCCAGCGGACAGATTGCTCCGCGACAACGCAAGGTTGCCAGTTACCGTGCATGCGCCAGCAGCGGCCTCAAATGAGATAATGTCGCCATCTCCCAGAACGCTGTCAGGTGGGTCGAACACGGAATCCAGAATAGAAACCCCGCTGACAAAGGCACCGAGCCAGTGAGGATTGGAGGTGATGGTCGTGTAGAAGTAGCAGTTCTGGATCGGCCCGTAGATTGGCTGGGTAACGCACTCGGTAATAATGTTGCCGTCGAACTTAGCAGCCGTTGCCCACGAGCCACCATTGATAAAGCAGGAAGCTGATACGTTGTTTGAGAATTGCAGCCTGGTTCGGAACGTTCCCAGGTAGCACGCCTTATCGAAACCGTTAGTGTCGGCCAGCCAGGTTCCTGCCGTCCCAGCGCCTCCAAAGGTGATCGACGCGCAGTTTCCTGAAATTCCGCCCACGTCGATGGCGATAGAACTAGCGAAGGTGTTGTTCTGGAATGTGAAATCGTCGTCAAAGTCCGCCGCTCCCGTAAAGCTATAGTTGCAGCCCGTGAACGTGCAGTTCGTGAGGCTGAAGTCCACGTCGTAAGTTGGGTTTGTCGTGGAACCGCTCGACTGAATCCCGAACGCTGCCGCAGTCCCGAAGTTCACGAAGTCGGTGTAGGTGCAGAGATAGAATCCTGCCCTGGCTGCCAGCGTCATTATTGAATTTAGCCCGCCGCGGCTTTTGTCGGTCGTGACAGTGACGTGCGAGCCGCTCGTGCCGTTGCAGCGGATGTAATCGAACGACTCGAAATCGAATTTCAGGCTGACGCCGTTGGACGGGTAGAATTTGAACGTCGAGCCGGCCTCAAGGATGATGCGGTAGAGCGACAGTGCATCGCAGTTGAAATCCCCCTTCACAGTCAGCGTGACGCCAGCGTTGACCGTAAAGGTCTTGATGTCCGGGTTCGTGGCGGCCGTTGTGATCGCGGCGCCAACGTCACTGCCAACCGTGGTATTCACGTCCACGACGATATTGTGTGTGTTGATTATGGCAGTGTCACCGTCGCCCGGAGGTACGCCGCCCACCCACGTCCCGGCTGCTGACCAGTTGCCGTCTGCTTGTGATGTGATGGCTGCCATATCGTCTCATTCAGTCAAAACGGCAGACGTGCGTAGCTCCGGGGGAGGAATTTCGCACGCCTGCCTCGTCAACTATCATTTGTTGACCATTTGGTTCTTCTGAATTGTCTTTGGAATGCGTGCCCAAGGTTACTGCCCATCGCGTCAATCCGGTCGATCTTCGCCAGCCACAGCTTCACCAAGTCCCGCTTCGGGCGAACGCGCTTGCGTAGCTGCTGCTTCTCGGCTTGGTAGTCCTGGCTCGCTTGCACACGGGCCGTATGCGCCTCGACACGGGCTTTGCGTTCTGGGTCGTAGATGTACGAGCGGCGTAGCATTAGCTCCCCATCTCCGCATCCGAGATCGATACAAACGCATTCCCTGCCGAGTCCTGCTTTATCAGCAGCGTTTCCACCAGGGCATTGTCCAACTCGAATTTGCCAAAGCTGAAGTTGTGCGGAAGGTCGTAGCGGAATATCTGCCAGGCGAGTATTCGCCGCAGTAAATCGACCTGCGACAGCGTGCAACTGACGCGCTCTTGCGGCTCGGCATTCACCGGCAGCGGGTCAGCAGGGTTGGCGTCAAGTTCCATTGGTTCTGTTAAAGCTCGCCCGTTTGGAGGACGATGTTACCCGTGAGGCTGTCTATGGACCGTTCCACGTGGATTCTCGTCGTCGGCGTTGGTGGGGCGTGTTTCATTGCTGGACTTGTTGTGAGCCTGTTGATTGTGTTGGTGGTGATGTGCTAGTGGTTTCCGTTCCCTGCTGCGGCAAATCCAATCCGCATAAATGGTCCGTTGGGGCTATTTGCCTCGACTTCATGCTCTTCGAGCCATTCAGTTTTTCGGTCGTTTCCACTCCACCATGAGACGTGGTACTGAATTGACATTTCACCCATGCCAGCGGCCCGCATACTCACACCAACAACCTTGCCCTTGATTTCCTTGCCAATCCAGCAGGTATCGCCGGGCCTGATGACTAGGACGTTGTGCGGGCCAAAGGATTTGTCTGGGTCTCTCATATTAAGTACTCAGGCGGCGTTTGTTTGATCGCTAATTCGTGCATGAAATGGTGATAGGCTTCAAACGCCTTGGCGACGTTGTACGAAGTGACATTGCCAGCCTTGATGCCACGCTCCCTATCTGCGTCTGTCATGTGCCGGCGATTGCAAATCGGGCAGGCTTTAGGAGGAGGCGGAGGAGGTGGCCGCACTCGCTTTGAGGCTTCGATTTCTTGCGGAGTTGGCTTGATGGGTGCTTTGCTGCTCACTTCACCCTCGCAATCTGCGGCTGAAAGGCGGTTAAGGGGTCGGGGCGCTATGAAGCTCCAAATCAACGCGCAGCTTTTTGCACCGATAGCAAAGGTCATGCTCTGGTTTTCCGCACTGGTCAGGCCCGATGACGTGCCCTCGGTGTTCGCAAATCAGTTCGTTAAACTTGTCCTCGAATTCGCATTGCAAAGCTTGCGGATTTAGGTCGGGGAAGTCGGTGTCGGCCAACCCCAGGTATTCGCTGTACTTGTCGAATAAGTCGATCATCTTGTCTGTCATGGCATCACTTCCCCACTGGCGGCATTATTTCGCTCAGTAGCGTAGCTTCAGTGTCCTCGCCAAGCGGCAAATATCCTGTCTCGTAAAACCACTTCAGGGCATATTCCGAAGAATCATGAAGGGTCGCAAATCCAAAGCGGATGCAGTCTGGGATTGAAATCAACATTGAATCACGGCACCTTCCCCACTGGCGGCATCTGCTCGGTAAGGCGTTCGGGGTTCACGGCATCCTCTCCGCCACTGCGGGGAACTTGCGTCGGTGTCGTTCATTTGCTCTTTAATTCCTTTCCTTCCAAGACGCCTGCCGCACGGCTCTCTTTCCTAACCGACTCCACCAATTCGTCCTTCATGCTGTTGACGCTGTGCTCGACGGTCTTGATCTCTCTGTGAACTTCCCCAATTTGCGTCGTTGTGTTTAGATCGCTTGTTTCAATTTTGGAGGTGACAGACAGCCACATCACGACTCCGGCTGCCAGGGCGCCTATCGTCGGTGGAAGTGAGGCGAACAACCCCATCAGCATCGGCAGCAAAAACGACTTGTAGTATTCGAGGCTTCGCAATTCCCTCTCGTTTCTTAGTTCCTCCAGCCTTAGTATCTTTGCAATCGCCGCAGCGTCTAGGGTTGCTGCCGCAGCTACTGTCGTTTGCGTGTCCAGTGCAGCGGCAACAACATCGGCCGTCGCCTTTACTTTTTCAGCGGCGATTTGAGGATCGGCTGGTAGTTGTTGGACGGTCACAGGTCACACGTTCATAATCAGGAACTTGATGGCGGCTACGAGGCAACTTCCTGCGGATGCACAAGCAGCGATGGCTCTGGCGGCAGCACGATGCCCTGCTGAACGCGAGGCGTCCGCCATTGGAACACCGACCCCGGTTTCGATTTGGCGTAGAACCGCTTGTACGAAAGCAGCATCGCCTCTTCGTCGTCGGTGAGTTCGTGCGCCTTGCCCTCGTCCTTCATTTCCTGAACCTTCTGGTGGATGAAATGCTCAGCGTGCTCTTTCATCGCACTGAACCTGTCGGCGAGAGCGGTTGAGCTACGCGATTCCAACTCTGGGAACTTTTCGCTATTCATTTCGGTCCTCCTGAAAGTGAAATTAACCAGGCCAATCTTTCCATCGCCGCATGTCTCGCCAAAACAACAGCAGCGCTCCGCACTGAATCAACAGCGTGAGCGGCCATAGAGCTGACGCCAGTAAGTTAATTAGCAGACTGAGAGGCAACAAAGTCCGCTCGTCGCGCGTGACAATCCCCAGCGCAAGCAGAAATGCGAACATCAGGCAGGCGCAGATGATATAGGCGGTGAGCATCACGGGATCAACGGTACGCTCGTTTGTCCAAGTGCCTTAGCAGCCACCCAGACAATGAGCGAAATTAAACCCCAGCCGATATGGAATCCCATTCCAAACCAGATGGCGGAAATAAAAGTTCCAACCCCGCCACCGAGGTTTACTTGCGGCGTATCGTTCATGGTTTTGCTCCTATGTCACCACTTCCTCAGTCTCTGTGATCTTGAGTATCCGGGGACGCTCCGAATCGAACCGTCGAGCCTCTCTGCGGGCTGCATCTAGATCACGTGAACTCCACCCTAGATAGCCTTCCAGCTTGTAGTACACGGATGTTTTGGGAATCCACGGCGAGTCGGGACGGGGGAGGATCGACGGTACAGGCGGCCGTTCAGCCAGGGCGTCAGCTGACGGGTATTCGTGGCCGTTGGCGCACTTGTCATTGCCGTTTGGCCGTCGCTCACGCTCGACACCTGGCGCGCCGCATTTTGGAACTGGGCAGTAGCCGTAGGGTGCTTGAACCGCCGGCCCTACTCTGGCCTGTCTCGCCTGGTAGGTGTGCGACGGCGTGCCTCCGCACGTATCTTGCATGCTCGGGCTACGATTGATCGTCGGTGCCCCACAGATTGGACAGTAGACCCCGTAGGGTGCCTTTCCAGAGGCGAAGCTGGCCGCGTCTTCGCGGGCGGTGTACGCCTCGGATTTTTCTCGCGTTGTGTCACTCATAAAACTCTCCACGCCACGACCAGTGACTTCAGACTGGCTCGTAAGTCGCCTCAAAAACATCGTCTTTGCAAGGATATTTTTCACCCTTTACGCCCGTGATGATCCAATCACCAGGCGCAATGGTCACATTGTCATTTGGTCCGCCAACGCGAATGAAATAAATATCCCCACCGAATTCTCGGCCAGCACCTTCAGCAAAGCAGTAGATGTCGCCAGTCTTCCGATAATCCCCCGGGCTAACGGTGTTGCCTTTCCGATGACTGAGCATAGATGGGTCGTGACGCTCATCACCTGGAGGCCACCACTGTTGAGCCTCGATCACAACTGGTTTCTTGCGGAACTTAGGCATTATGGTTTCCTCTCCGCCCCGGCTCAGAGAACCTCGCCATTGGTAATGTGCCCGTGCCAGTGGCCGGAATTACTGGCATCGATCGATGGAGAAAGAGTCATGTCCTCGAATGTCTCGCCAGTTCGCTGCCACAAATAGCCCATCGGAACCTCGAAAGTGTGCAGCTCAAACAGATGCACGTTCTTTTGCTTCTGGCTCATTAGCGTCCCAACGCCTCCACCAACTGGATTGGCGAACTGAATGCCCAGCCTCCGACTTGCGCCTGATTTACTGCACGTTTCGCACGGACAAAGGAACGTCATGCCGTCCTTGTTAGTGCCGACTCCAGGCACGTCAAACCATCGCGGTTCTAATTCGGTGAGTTTCAATCCACTGCTCTCCACGCCCCGGCTGTCTTACCAGCGCAGAGCCTCTTTATTCGTATGGCTTTCGGCCAGTGATTTTTTCTTTAACCCACTGATAAATCCAAACTGGAAACAGTAGCACAATAAGGATGCTCAGCATGATCTTGTTCAGTAGGTTGTTAGATGGGTCGCCCATTGCTTTCTCCACGCCCCGGCTGGATTACCCCCGGCCGAGGCTGTGACGGCACCTGAGTTACGGTTAGGCTTCTGGCGGCATTGGTTCGGGGTCGGGATTGGCAGGGTCTTTGCCCATCGCTTCGAGCTTGTCACCCAAGGCGGTGAGTTCGGCAACGATGGGGGCGGCCTCGGCAGCGGATAATCCGCCCTCGATCTCCGCGGCCAATTTGTCGAGACGCGCACCGACTGCGGTAGTCGCTGCATCCAGCCGCGTAACGGCCGCTTTGAATTCTTCGTGCATGGCAGATACTTTCCTTTCGAGTTCTCCGAGACGCCTGGACATATCGCGAAAGGCGAAACTGTCGTGCAGACAATCGTCGGAATGGTGGTAGTGGTGGATTTCGAGTTTCATGGTGAAACTGGTGGCGGTTCAGCGCCTGGAAACGGCGGAGTCCAAGGCTTTAATGTTGCCCACGTTCCGATTGGAGTTCTGATTTGGTATTCGCCGGTCTCCGGGTCGGTTCGACTTTCAGTAGGTCCTTGCTCAAAAGCGCGTCGGGCTTCCTCTTCTGAGACAATCTCGCCGCCGGAGTAGTGGCGCTTCTCCAGTTCGTCCAATCTCGCGTCTTGCTCATTCAGGTATGCCTTGAACGAATCGCCATCCGCGAATCGGGAGTCGATGCGACGACTGCCAAACAAGCACACCGCCACGGTGACGATCAAAGCAACAGCCCAAACGGCATCTTTGCGTGTCCAGTTCAAATCAGTTCTCCTTTACCGACACGGCAGCACGAGCTTCGCCGCAGCCTTCAAGCCCTTCCGCAGCGGCTTGCGGTGGCCAGCGTCGGCGGTATCTGCCAGCGTGGCGAGGGCAATGCAGGCGGCGAGCAGGATGGCGATGGTTTTCATGTGATGTCTTTCGTGGTGAATGTGAGGCTTGCCATCAGGCCCGCGACAACAAAGGCGAGGGCGAACTGGCAAACGGTAATGATGATGGCTTCGAGCATGAAAGAAGCCGGCGGGCAGGATCGTCACCCACCCGCCGGGCATCCCCCTTCCAAGGCCAAGTTTTAATGTGCAAAGAAACTCTGACAGCCCACGCCTACCTGCTGCCGGTAGCCCTGCACGATCGGGGCGCAGCATACCGGCTGCGGTGCCACGTAGCTTTGATTAATCGGCTGCGGCGCGATGTAGGCGGCCCGAATGGGAGCCACGTAGATCGGGGCCACGAGTTGAGCCGGCGCGTAGTAAACTGGCGCGACGAAGTTCAACTGCTTCACTTGATGATTGAACTGCCGCTGTTGCTGTCGGTTCTGCGCACGGTTGTGGACGTTGGCACCGATGCCGAGGAATCCACCGAACGCACTAACCGGCTGAGCGAGGCAGGAAACCGCTACGAGGGCGGCGAGGGCGATAACAAGGCTTCTCATTTCAATTCTCCAAAACTAGTAACGGGTTAAATCAAAAGACACAAAACAAGCTGGCTCAGAACGCGAGACATCCCGCTCTTTTCTGTTTTTCATTGCAAATCTCCCGGCCTAGTCGGCGGCGGAGGCGGTGGACGATCGGCGGGCGTGAAGGCGGGCGTGAAGGCGGGCGGGATTTCTTCGGGTTGGGTCGGACGCTGAACCGGCGTGCTGTCGAGCGACAAGAGTTCCTCCATAATCTGCCCTTTCACCGCCGCATCAATCTTGTGGTCCTTGGGCATCGCCTCATCCTTGATGGCCCGCAGTGCTGCCACGACCATATCGGGCGGAATGGGTGTCAGCCCGTCGTAGGTCAGGCTGGCCTTGGGAGTCGCGCCGCTGTGGCACTTGGCGCAGTGCTGGGCCAGCATCGACTGCGGCTTGGCTTGGACTTGCTGCTGACGTTGCTGAAGGCGGAGTTCGAGTTTCTTATCGACCAGGCGGGCTACCTTCTCGGCCAGCGCCTCCGCTTGGATATCCTGCCCCGCGTAGTACTGAACCACCGGCGCTGCCAAGTAAGCCGGGGCCAAATTGGCATGGGCCACGTATGCCTGCTTGTAAGAGAAGAACTGGTTGCACGGGGAAGTGGCGTGCGCGCTGCCACAAAACAGCGAGGCGAGGGCCGTTAAAACAGCCGCAGCGACAAGCCAAAGCGCAAATTCAACGAATGTTCGTCTCACGCCTCGCCAGTAGCCACGTCTAAAGTGAGGGTCGTTTTCTAGTGATGCCCGTGCCATTCGAGGAGTATCCTTTGTGCTAAAGAATAGTTGGCTTCAAACTGCTGCCGGGAAATGCTCTGGCCCTGCGCCATCAGCACCAGGCGGCCAGTAAGTCCCTGAGTTCGCGAATAGTTGCCCAGCGCCAAACGCCATTCTTCTGGCGTCGTGTAAAGTTCCAGAGCCGCTTGCTGAGGCGACACCGGCGCATCCCATGCCCGCACGCGGTCCCGGAATAGCAAGGCGTTATCCCGTGGACTCAACCCGTTGCACAACTCAACGAACTTGGCATAGTCCTGGTTGTTCCGCTCGATTTCCTTCGCGATGGGTGAGTCGTAGTAGCGGTCGATTTCCCGCTGCACGTTCTTGTCGTATGAAGCGATGCGAGCCCCGGAAATGAGATACGCCCGGTACTGGTCAAGCGTCGGGTGTTTAATACCTTGCTCATGGCAGACGACACAGCTCAGCGTGTTACGAATCTCCACGCCTCGCGTGCCTGTGTCGTCCTTCACGATGTCGGCCGGAGCCTTCTCTTGTCGCTCGCCCTTGCCGTTCGCTAGGAAATAAAACTGCGCCGCCCCGTACTCGCCGCCGACGTGCTTGGGCGCGCCGACAATCGCCTCGCTGGCGTCGTGCTTGATTTCCCGCTTCTCAAGGTTCTCGATTGGATCGGCATCGCCGGCAACCTTGCGGCTATCAAATGTGATCCAGAAGTAGCCCCGGTTGGCTGTCGGTTGGTTCTCAATCTTGCGGGTCAGTTGTTCGGCCACACCGCTCTTGCCTTCGATGCGAGCGAACGCCAACTCCCCCTTGCTGTTGACCTGCCACAAGGCTTGAAACTCTTTGATGTTCTTCGGCGGTGTGCCGTAGATGAGCTTGTACTGAGCGTCGCCCGTCAGTTGTGAATCCATAATCGTCGCAGCGAACCAAGCGCCGTTGACCACCAGCGGGGCGACCTTCGCCTTGACCAAGTCGGGGCGATAGACGGGAACGTAGTGTTCGCGAATCACCGCCTCCCAAGTTTTCTCCCAGCCCAATCCCACGAGGTCGCAGCGCAGCAGGTTCGTCCCCGGCACGCGACGCGGGATTTGGTCGCCGAGATACGACTTGCTGCTCAGCGATGGCACCTGCCACTTCAAAACATTTTCCAAGTCGTCGCGGTGCTGGGGCAGGGTTTCGCCAAGCGACAAGTACACTGAGCCTGGATAGCGGGCCACGTCACGAAACGCGGCGTCCGCCTCTGGATGTCCAGCGGCGAGCAGCAAAGCGGCGGTGATAATGGGGGCCATGTGCTTCATACAACCCGCTGGAGTATTCCCTTGACCTCGCCACGCCATAGCTTCCCGTCTTGCTCGACTTCCCCGATGCCTTTGAAGTTCACCGGCTTGCCGCCAGCCGTGGGTGGTGGCACAGGTGCTTGTGGCGCACCGTACCGGCGCACCAGTTCGCCTATGTCAGCCGGTTGCAAATGCCGCATGACCGGCGAATATATTGGGGCGATGAGGGCTGGAACTTGGAGCGATGCCGGCTTGTGGCCCAGGCCGTGCGCGTGTTCCAACTCGTGCAACATCATCCGGTAGAAGTCGATCCAGCCTTGCGGCGGGTTATCAAACAGGCCGTACTTCTCGGAGTCGTCAACGCGGCCAATCAGTTGCGTGCTGTCGGGGTGGGCGTTGCTAAACGGAATCTGCATGTCGGCTAGAACACCGCTTGGCCCGTCCAACCGTTGCGAGGTGATCTTGATGTTGGCCGTGTTGGCGTTGGCGACGTAGGCGTGAGTCACGTCGCAGCAGCCGGAGATTTCCTTCAACGCTTCCGTGATCGCGTCTTTGCAATCTGCCGCCGACAATCCGCCGACGCTGGAAAACGCAATGCCCCAAGTGAGACGCGAGCCTCGCGGCCACTGAAAAGTCTGGCCGTTGATGGCATAGCCTTCGTCGTTCTGACCGCAAAACAACCCCCCGCCAAACGAGACGGAGTTGCCCAGTTCTTTGTCGAGTTGTGCGGTGTCGGGCGATGCTGCCACGATTAGCCCCCAGCTAAGCCGGTGAACAGGCCAATCAGCAGCTTGCCAAGTGGCGAGCTGGAAATATCGTTCAGCCACTTGGCAAACTGACGGAGCTTTGCCAAATCCAGTACGGCTTGGGTGCCGGCCGCGGATAGGGCTTGGGTGATTGTCTCAACGTGCGTTTCCTCTTCTGCCGAAAGCGCTACCACTTCCAGGCCGCCTGGAGGGACGGCGGCTTCGATCTCGTCAGCGAACAGCGCGATGATCGCATTGACGAGCTGCATCAACTGCGGGATTTTCCCGCTAATCGACACGAGGAACTGGAGAATCGTGAGAAGGTTGAATTTGGCGGCAACAGGCACGGCACGAATCCTTATGGATTCACTGCCGGACCCTCCAGGGGAGGTGAGCCAGAAGTGGCGAGATTTTAACGCGACCCTCCAGGGGAGGTGCCGCGGTCAAGCCTGACGCTGTAAATCCTAGCTATTGGGTTTCTGATTGTCAATTTCGGATGGCAGGTCAACCACCACGTAAAACGCTCCGTCCCGCTTCACCGGCTTCGGCGCCTTGCTGCCGGGGTGGAGCTTCTTTACGGCGTATTCGATCAACTGGCGAAGGGTGTACCGCCGCTTCCGTGGCTTGTTCTCTGCTTTGGCGTTCGTGTCCATTTCCTGGCTCCCGTTCCGTGGTTAGTCACCAAGCCAAATTGGCGATGATCTCTCGTTTGATTTTTTCGCATACCTCGTCTCTCTCAGTGTGATACTTGCGCGGCGTGTAGCTGTTTTTAATTAGCCAATCCAGGCACAGTTCGGCGTCCTGCACCCGATGAAATGCGACACCGACCGCCCAAGGTTCTTTGCCAACCATGTAAGCAACTGACCACAGGCCATCGCGACCGGAGACATAGCCCGGCTTTCCTAGCCAGTGATGGCGGTAAGTGGATTCGTGGTCAGCTATTAGAGGTTCAACCATGAATGATTTTCCGAACTTCGCCATCCCCATTCACTCCTTATTTTGGCTGGCCGGCTGGAGGGCGGCTCTCGTCGATTCTGGGCATCAATCCAACATGCTCAACGGCCCACATGCACCGCTGGGCAATCGTGTCGATGAATCGTTCCTTGCGTTTGGTTAAGACAATCCCAGGCAATCCCAAAAGTATTTGTCGCCGCAAATGCTTCATCAGTAACTCACGAACCTCCTCTCCGTTCTGGGCAAGAGGCCGAAAGTTTCGGTGGTTCTTCATCTCGACCAGGAAGTGACCGCCCTGATAGCCGCGAAGTTCCTTGCCGTCCCACCAGTACGCTCGCTTCACAGTTCTGCCGCGAAACTCGGTTTCACATTCGTACCAACCGCTAGGGTCGGCGCTAGTCAACTCCTCCCGGTTCGTCACTTGGAACCTCCGCTTTTTATGATTCGCTGAGTCACCTTGCGGTTTTCGGCTTCGCTCAGGAATCCGTGGATGTAGAGAAATGCTTTGGCCCAACATGCCGTCGAATCGATTGTGCTTTTGGGAGGCTTAATCGCCTTCCGCTTACGCTTCGCCATGTGTGCCACCTGCTTTCGGTTCCTGTAGGGGGATGTTGAGTTTCCTAAACAATTGACGGACCTCGCCGCGGCTGTTCGGCATTAAGTCGTGCGGCACCCTTTCCATTCCAACCAGCCACTCCTCAGTTCCGTCAACCTCACCGTGAACGCGGACTGTGGATGATCCGTTTTCGTATTCCAAAAACTGTATTTGGTTTTTCATCCAATCCTTTACAAACCCCACGCTCCTCAACCACTCCTCCGTAATCGCCTCGTCCTCATCGGCTGGATGCTCGGCAAGGTAGGCCGCAATCACAGCCTCAACGTCATGGAACAAACCTTCACGCGCTGGAATGCGGCACAGTCTCAAATTTTCCACAGATTCTCTAAGGTAGTTCATGCTTCGCCTCCGTGGGTTGGGTGTCTTTAATCAAACCCGCCGCCTTCAATAGCTCGCGGTACATTTCACCGGCAACCATCGGGTGATTCTCGCGGGCGTCAACGTAACTGCGGAATAGCTTTAGAAACGCCTCCGCCTCCGCGAGCCGCTTCTCAAGGCTGGCGTTCTCGGCTATCAACTGGGCCAACGTAAGGCAGTTGGTCAGCACGCCCGGCCCCGCTGCTATTTGTGCGTGGAACCGCTCGCATGACGGAATGAATTCTTCCTTGGGCGGAATTTGAACCGCACCCGACGTGTACGCTTTGATCTCCTCTTGGCTCAGCCGGCAAAGGTCATCGCCAGCGGCACTGAGAAGCCTGAACCTTAGTTGCGCTATCTCCGCATCCCTTTCGGCGATGGTAGCTTGGGAGGTGGTGAGTTGCTGCGCAAGGTCGTTCGCCTCCTTGGTCCGCTCGGCAAGCATATCGCCCATCGACTCCCAACCGCCTTTCATGCCGTCCCAATCGTCTGCCTTGACCTTGAGTCGGATGATTTCGAGTGCCTTGTTCGCGCACTCGTTGCGTAGCTCAGCGTTCTCTCGGCGAACTTCCTCCACCTCCCCATCGCCCGCCTTGAGCCAAGCCTTGGAGTAGAAGTCGCTGGCCTTCGCAGCAAGCTCTCGGCAGTCATCGCCATCTACTGGTCCCTCGCTGAATAGCCAACGACGGAATTCCCCCTCGGCTTCAACCCAAGGCAACTCCCCGCCCGGCTCGCCCGGCTGGGGTGGCGTGGGGGTGGCGGTGAGTGTGTCCCTGAAAAACTCCGGCGATGGAAATCTATCGTCGGTCGGTTCGCAAATCGGGTCGATGTATCGAATCGGCTTTCCCTTCACCTTCATGTATTCGATTTCGCCCTGCACGCCCTTGCTCTTGTCCCAGCCGTCCAGCATCAGCACCCACATTTCACTAGCCGCGTCTAGCTGAGCGTGGTCGTACTTCTGCCAGAAGGCCCAGCCGGTCGGTAACTCGCCAGCCATCGCGATAGGATGCGTGTGTGCTATTGGGCTGAATATCAGTTTGCCAGCACGCATGAATCGCGCCGCCCATTTGCACACTTCACGGAATCGACCATCGCGAATCTGCGTGTCATCGTGGCTATAGGGAGAGGCGAGATAAATCAATCCGTCACTCGTTCGTTTCTCGCTCATAAATCCTCCTGTTGGGCGGGGGTGGTGGGGTTCAAACTTTCTCTGCTACCTTCGGATCAATCGCATACGCCAAAGCGCCGGCAATGTCCTCTGCCTTCTCGCAGGTGAAGTAAACGCCCTGGAGTGCGTGTGCTAGATTCTCCAGCGACACGGCGTCGTGATCGTCAAAGTCCATTGCCAATCTAAGTTGGTCGTGAACCATCTTGAGCAAGTCGTCTAATTCACGGCGCATATCGGCCATCGACTTCCGCTTTCGTTTTCGGCGCTGGTCACTACTCATCGCTTCTCCTTGTCGGCGTGGGCGGTGATGAAGGTGGCTTGCGGGTACAGCGGAACGATATGCGCCGATTGCTCCTCGCCTTCCTCACGCTTGTCGTTGGCGTCGTCTCGAAACCATTGGGCGTTTTCGTAGTCCCAGCAAATCAGACGATCTATCTTGTTTCCGTCTTGATTACGCAAACGGTTGTTGGGATCGACAACGGCCCAGGCCCAGGGGCCATCTTCCTCGACTCGCGGCAACTCTGCCCCCACCTCCGCGACGCCGTTGTGTGCGGCCTGCTCTCTCCCCGCATTGCAATCTGGACACGACCAGCCATGCCCTTGCTCGCGCAGGTTCTCAACCCAGCGAATCGTGTGCATTAAATCCGGGTCCACGGACTTGATTGGCCCGGACATGAACGCGCCGACAACTGAGTAGGTTCCGCATCCTAAATCAGAAACGCGCTTGACGATGCAGCTTGGGCAGAGCAATCCGCCGTTGTCCTTGGTCGGTGAGATACGCCGCCAAATCTCGTTCGGGATAATCAAATCAGGAAAGCCATGCTCGTTGCCGTAGGGCCGTCCGCAGTCGTAACAACAACCGCCGCTAGGGCCTCCGCAATCGCATTTGATTTTTGTTGGTTGGTCGGTCAAGAGTCACCTCCACCTGCTTTATAGGTCGTGAATTGCTTGGCTGTTATGAATACGGCGAGCCGCGCCTGCATCGACAAGTGCGGCCATACGCTGCGCACAATGGCCGGCACGTGATTCTCCCAATCCTCCCACGTGGCAGAGCCGGCATAGATCAGCGTGTCGTCGTTGGTCAAGTCTGGTGTCGTTCCGTTACACATGGCCTCGGCAACAATCGCCATCTTCAAGCTGCTTGCTAGTTTCAAAACGTCGTCAGTCATACGTCGTCACCTTGCCTTACGGGTTCAGGGGGCGGGGAGGGCGTCAGCCTAAAAAACCGGCCAGCAATTCCGCAGCCTTCAAGTGCTTTAACATTTTCCTCGCCGTAGGCAGCCAGCACCGAGCCGTGTCCAGCGTTGCCCTTTGTGCTGCCATCTGGCAGGTGAAAGTACAGGCGGCCCCTCAGAAACAGCAGGGCATCCGCTTCCTCCCAAACGAAGGGCCAGAACCATGATTCGACCTCGGTTCGCGCTGGCACTAGGGCGATGCCGTCGCGGTGGTTCGCCAGTTTCGCTATCCAGCGGATCAGTTCATTTCCATACGGCGGATTAAGCCACACCCGGCCATCCCACTGATGCACCAGACCGTCTTGCGGCGGCGAAATCATCAGGGAGGCGGTCTGGTAGAACTGCTCAGGATGGGCGCAGGGGTCGAGATCGAATGGTCCCAACGCCGTAATAATTTCCGGCGGCGTAAGCCAGTCGTTCGTCAGTCCTCGAATCGGCTTTGTGTGGATACCTCGGTTCATATCGTCTGCCTCCCCGCGAGGATGGCGCGCACTTCGTGGGTGTGGAGCGTGATGGGACGGGATTGGGGGGAGGTGGGCATGGTTAGTAGTTCATCCAAACACATTCGGTCTTGATTTCCTTCTCACGCTTGCTGCTGGCCTGATTGGGGATCTCGAAATCGACGCGCCGCCATTTCTTCAGGTGGTCGTCGTACATCGCCGAACGGTAGCCGCTCAGCAGCACCTTGCCTTTGACGAGCTTCAGGCAGCACAGCAGGTTGTGGTGCGATTCGTCGCCCATTTCGCACTTTCCGTATTCGCGCCCACCAGCCCGCGTCTCGTGCAGGTAGGGCGGGTCGCAGTAGAAGCATGTTTCTTCTGAGTCCAATTCTTTAATAAAGTCCTTGGCGTCTTGGCAGCGAATCTCGACGCGCTTGAGGCGGGCGTGAAATTCTGGCAAGCCTTCCACAGCGGACAGCCACGCGCTAACCTGCTCGTTCATGCCGCGACGCAGGCGGCTGGTTGGCGTTGCGAAGTCTCTTTCTAGTCCCTGGCGCGACTGACGGTTACGAACGAAAAAAGCGGCGGCGGCATACGGATCAATCCCACCGTTACAGTGAACTTCCTTTGCTGCATCGAATTCGATTTCTGAGAATGGAGTCATCGAAGCTCGCCGCTGAAACACAGTAAACCAAGGCTCGTTGGCGAGTGCGCTCCAGAAGTTCGTTAACTCCCGGTCTAAGTCGTTCGCGTACTCCGCCACGCCTTCACCATCGCCAGCCAATAGCACTGCACCTCCACCAAAGAACGGTTCGCAGTAACGAGTGTGCTTGGGCATCAGCGCGCGAATCTTCGGAGCAAGGTAGCTCTTGCCGCCGTGTCGCTTGATTGGTCCAGATTTAGGCATGATTGTTCTCCGTGAAGGTTCGCGTCTCGCTCATCGCTCTTTACTCCGTCGTAAGGGAACGCTGGATGGGTGGGGGGGGCTACCAGGCCATTGCTTCGATCATTATTTGGTCGATTCGCTTACGGCCGGCATTGCGCAGTAATTCCGGCGTTGTAAGGCCCTCTCGAATCAGAGCTGATCGCGCGGCTTCCGCGTCCTTGCGTCTCGGAAACCCCATAGCAAGTGCCTGGAGATCAAATTCAGATACCCGCACCATGACCCTATAAGCCCCTGAAAGATTCAGTGATGAGATATCTGGATACCATTTAGATGGCTTGCCGCTGCTCTTGGGCTGTGCGAATTCAACCTCAAGGCAGTTCTGTATTTCGCTTCCGTTCATGCTTTACCTCTGGTCGCTAGTCTGCCAAGTCGGTGTCATCGCTCGCTCTTAGGATGGGGGTTGGGGTTAAAGCGTCTCTGATTGCCAAGCGCCGCTCTTCGGCTATATGTGCTTCCATGTCTTGCGATCGCGAATAAGACGTATCAGCGTTACGGTCACTCGGAATTCCTTAGCAATTACATTCGGAGACTCTCGCATGGCGAGTCTCTTGCAAATCTCAATTACATTCTCAACCGTGAGCTTCGCCCTTGGGTTTTTCTCGCCAATTTGGTGAGTGCCCTGAACTTCCTTGTCTCGATTATTCTGAGACGGCGTTCCCCAACTAAGGTTGGTAAGGCGGTTATTGAGTGGGCTTGGGTCAGGAAAATGCCTAGCCTGCATCCCGTCCGGTCTTGGGCCAATGAACGATTCCAACACGACACGGTGCAGGCTTCGAGTGAACGTTTTCCCGTTCCGACACAAGACCACAGTCGGATACCTAGCGCGCCCACTAATCCTAGTGCTGAGTTTCTTGGGCTTGTCAGTCAGAATGCTTCTCCTGGTCTCTCTTCCGCCGGCCAGCTTGAAGTAAGACCAAAGCGTGCCATCGCTTCCGACTCTATAGCCAGGGAATCCGGGAACGTCCCGGTATTCAACTGCATCGCTTTTCAGTTCGGGCGTGGCGCAACTAGACTGTTGCTCAGACATGGCTTGGCTCCTTACAGCTTGGCCTTGTTTAGGGATGCGGGAATTGGCGTTCCCGCGTCCCGTTATTTTATCAAATACTAGAAGCGCGTCTATCACTGAAGCTTGATCCTTACTTCAATTCGTGCTGGTTCTCCCCACAGCTTCTCAATCCAACCTCCGGGGATGCCTCTGTCGTCTTTGAACAGCGCGTCGAGAATCGCCTTGTCGATGTTGTCTCGATCCGGCGATGAGCGATGCGGCCTGCCAATGGCTTCTAGGCGGCGTTTCTTCGACCAGCTCTGCGGTGGTGGGAAGTACGCCTTCCAATCGAGCGAAATGATTTGCGACGGATCAGGTAGCGTGCCAGCGGCAAGGCGGGCGGCGGCTGCCCATGCCCAATACCTTTGAACGGAAGGCCGCTTGAACCATTTGTCGCGTCGTGTCATCCGTGGCTTGCCAATCGGTAGACCGGGGATCGTGAACGCATACACGCCAGCTTGCACGGGAGCTTTCCGCTTCGGTACATGCTCGCCAGCGATGAGGCGGCGAACTTCGCTTTGGGAAAGTTGCTCGCTCACTTACTCACCTCGTTCCGCTGGTGGCAATCCAAGTGCCTTGAACAATCGCCAAACGTCCTCGCGCGTCTTCACCCTTGCCGGCCAGAAATGCGCAAGGCATTCGTGCTTTCTCTGGACGTGAAGAGAGACAAACCAATCGAACTTCTCTGGGTTGTATTCAAATCCCAAAATCCAAAACTCCTCATCCCTGATGCCGTCGCTGAACTCAATCAGCAGGTTTGCCTTGTGCTCTGGCAGCTTGCCACCGACATCCTTGATTGCCGAGAGTCCAAGCGAGCGCAGCCACTCGGCCGTTAATGGTCCGTTGATGTTCCATGATTGCTTTTTGGGGTCGCTCACTTAGCCCTCCGGTGGCTTCTAAGACAGGCATCACACACATAAGCCGATGCTGGGTGACTGCTGATCGGTGACAGGTCCATGACGGAAAGACGCTGGCCGCAGCCGGCGCATTGCATCGTGTCGCTGTCTTCGTCGTAGGCGTGCGCGTGCATGACTTTTTCGATTTGTGCCTCAAGGCGTTCGATTGGGTCGGGGATCATCGTGTTGTCCGGGGACGGGTCATTATTGATACTTGCTTAGGATTCCGCGGATTGCGTTCAGGATTGCCGCAGCCGACGCCGGCACTCTCACGCCGTCCATTTCCATGTCTAATTCGACGCAGAGACGGATAAGCCGCGACACATCCTTCTTGTTCTCTTCGGCTTCCTCTTTTGTCCACTTCCGCTTCGCTTTTTTCATTTGCGATGCTCCGATTTTCCAAGCGCTAGTCGGTTATTGATAAATCGTCTTAGCTTCTGCTCGGTGGTGCGCGGCTTGTGATTGGCTATGCCTGAGCACTCTCGGCAAATCTGAATGCAGCCACGGTCGCTCTTTCGTCCGCATCGACAACAAAATATCATTGTGTTTTTTCTCCATAAACGCACTGTTCGCACTCGCAACCCTGAATATGAAACTGGTCCGCCAACGTCTTGAGCGTCCATACGTCCGGCGATACTTGTACAACGGTCGGGAACGCCGCGAGCTGTCGGCGAGCGTATTCAAGCGGCGCATTCGGTATGCCAATCTGCTCGCGTGTTTTTCCAACAATCTTCGCAATCCACTCATCGCGGGCAGTTTCGTATTGCTTGGTGGTGAAGCATTGGGTGTCGTTCCCGGAGATGAGCGAATGCACGACTTCGGATTCCATCGTCAACTCCATGTCGCGCATGAACTTTTGGCCCCATTTTTCGTCGTCCATTAGCGTGCCTCCGGCCAAACGTCCCGCTTGTGGCGGAGTAGCATTTGGATCATGTCATCGACAGCGGCCGGTGATTTCAGCCGCAACACGATGTCGCCGATGCTCGTCTCAATCGAAACAGCAACCGCAGTCGCCGGCCCCGTCCCGTCTGCACTTGCGCACCAGCTTCCAACCGTAAAGCTTTTCACGTTTGGCCCTAGGAGCGCATGGCCCATATGGCGAGCGGGCGGCAATCGTCGTTTGTTCATGGCAGTAAGTCCCGCTTGGTTCCAATGAAGCACACCGAAGCCGTGACAGTGTTCCCGACTTCATGCTCTGTGACCGTCCGTGATTCGGTGACAACCACGCCGGTCACAAGCACGCGCAGGCGGTCGATCCAATCGAGACTGGTGACGCTGCGAACGGTGACACAATCCTCGTATTCCGCTGGCGCAGGTGGCGCGAAGCAATGCTGGCATGGAAACAACCGCGCTCTCAATCTCTGCCTCCAGGTCCAAGGCTGTTCGCTTGCTGCGTGACACACGTTACTTTCAAGGGATTCGCTCATCACTTACTCCGGTGGGGGTGGTTGGTCATGGGGTTCTCGCGTTACACATTCGTCCAAACCAAGCCTCGATATCTTCCTCGCTTGGGTAGCGCCTGCCGATCAACTTGTAAAACTTCTCAAGGTCATAAACGTCCGCCCGGTGATACCGAATCAACGCCAAGCCGATGCACACGGCAACACGTTTCGGCATCGCGTGAAGCTCGTTGTGGCAATCGAGGCACAGCCAACACACCGCAAATAGCTTTCCAAGGGACAAGCCACGGTTCTGGCCGTTCGCTACGTGGTGCTCATGGCAGCCCGCCCGCGCACACCAGTCGCATTGGCCGTTGGTGCGTTCGATTAGCCAGAGGCGGGAATTTTCTGCGGCTCGCTGGCGGGCGGCTGTATGGGGGCTGGTGGGTTTCATGGGGCAAAGTCCTCCCCCGGTGAGCCAACATCGGCACGAGAATTCCATTCGTCCATCGAGTTGTCGTAATTCTTCCGATCCTTTGCGCGCGGCATCGTCAACATTTGCCGGGATGGTACAAACCTACACATCACAACGCGCTCATTGATTTCTCGATTGCGATTCTTCGCGACGTACACCTTGAACTCGTGCGCCGGTAGTTTGCTGTCGATGCGATGCGGCCACACGAGAAAGAGAATCACATCCCCATCCTGCTCGATCTGCCCAGAGTCCTTCAGGTCGGACATCACCGGCTCGAATAGCTTTCGCATCTCGATCTGACGGCCAAGCTGACATAGCAAGAGAGTGACGAGGTTGTGTCGCTTCGTGATTTCCTTCAGCGCCATACTGGCGTTTGTCACCTGCTCGTATTTTGATTTGCCAGAAGTGCGGAGCAATTGCAGGTAATCGACAACTACCGCCTGAACCTCATGCTCTTTCACCGCCTTCTCGATCTGCTCGACAACACTTTCCGCCGTGCCGCAAGATTCGGCAATGAAGCAATTGGCGTGATTCTCCGAATACCATTTCAAGTCCGCCTCGACCGCCTCAGATTGATTCCGCCAATGCTCCTGGGGCGTCTCGCTCACATATTGGATCGTGCGTTTGCCAAGCAGCCGCGACGACATTTCCTCCGACGCGATGAAGCATGGCCGCTGGTTCCCCGTCCACGTGTGGATGCACTGAAGGGCGATAGCGCTTTTGCCATGCGACGGGCGGGCGCCTAAGACGATCACCTCTCCCCTCTCGACACCTCCACCAATCGCCACGTCCACATCATTCAGTCCCAACTCGATCAACTCTCCTCTGCCGTTCTTTAGTTCGTCGAGGTATCGCATCGCCGATTCGGCGAGAAGCGTTATCTTTGGCTCGTGCTTGGCCGGTGGTGTGCCATAGGTCGGGAGGGTGATCTGGTCCCATCTCTCCGGCTTTGTGTTGCGCAGGTAGCACCGCTCGCCAGCCCGCTTGTTCGCCTGTGCCAACTTGCGGTTCAGGTCATGATCCGACCAGGGAGGCCGGCAGCTTTGATTCCATTCGGCAATTACCCAAAACGCCTCCTGCTCAGTCAGCCCGAACCCTAGGACGAGGACGCAGGCTACGTGGAACGTGCGGTCGTGCCCGCGCTCACCGCTCACCGCTGGCGGCATCTTCGAAACGTATTTCCGCGCCCGCTCGACTACAGCCGTTGTGCTGCGGAAATCCACCTTCGGCGCCGCGAACGGTTCGTTGGGTGCGTACTTCTCAGTCAGCCACGCCAACGCCTCCTGGCACTCCTGCGGTTCCTTGGGGCCGTTCAGGCGCCAGCCAGTGACGGCGAAGTAGCGGCCCCAATCGTAAATTTCGATGCCAGGCTCTTTGTCGCAAGCCTTCTCTGCCATAACGCTGATACGTCGCCCCTTCTCGAAAGGCGACTTACCGACACAGAACAACTTGACGCCAGTTTCAGTAGGCGAGACTTCGGCATATGTTCCAAAGGCGAGGATGATCTCTCTCGCCCAACCAGACACGACGCCGGTCGCTGCATCGCGACAGCCATCTAGGTCAACACCGCACAGCCCGCCGTCTTTAGCGAACATAAAACCGATGCCGTCGTAACCTCGCTTTTGAAATCTCCGCTCGACGCTGGCGAAGTCGCTCCACGTCTCCTCGTTGTCGGATTCAGCGAGTTTCCCGCACGCCTGATATGGCAGCTTGGTTTTTTTCTCGCCACGGGTCTCGAACTTCCACAGCACCCAGTGGTTACGAAGGCGGAGAGGAATCGGGATGTTTTCGGTTTGGAGTCTCACCGGCTGCCTCGCTTATTCCCCATCGGAAGTTTTTTGATAGTTGCAGAGCCGTCTTCGCGAATAACAATTCCGTTCGTCCCACCGCAGCCGAAGGTGAGTTCGTTTCTCCATGCCATCACGTACCCAATTCGATTCTGGGCCATGATGCTCTCCAACTCGCGATGAGGATTCTCCATCGGCCAGATAAACACCCAGCGCAACACGATCAAAAAACCGCTGTCTAGTTCCCAGACGCAACGGCTGTAATCCATCGCCTGGGAAATCACCGGCCCAACTTTTGTCCCAGATTTTTTGCACTCGACGCCGATGGCGCCGTGAAGCCAGCCAGCTTCGATCGCTTTCTGTGTCGGGATGAGCATTCGATCGATCCGCGCCGCCCTATCCCCGGTGTACGGGCGAGGTTGCAAATACTCCCCTCGAACCTCCTTGTACATTCGGAACGCATCGCACCTTTCCACAATCTGATCGAAATGAGCCCACGCTTGGCACTCGTCTTCAAATACTCCGTTCGTGACCACGCCATAACTCATGCGCCACCTCCCGATCCGTGTGGCGTCCAGTTGGCGTCGTCCGATGCCGTGGGCAACCTCGACGCCGGATTTTTGGCTTTCGCGAGTTCGTGGAGGTCTTTCCCATCCCCGCTCCTCAGCCCCCGCCATCCCATCGCTATCGTGTGCTCGATCAACTCGACGGCCGCAACAGACCCAAGGCTTTCCAAATGTTTGATCTGCTGAGCTTCCTGGGTCGGCTTCAGCGGGTGTTTGATCTCGCGTCGGTGGTCGATCCAGAGACCCCATGCGTTTCGGAATTCTGGCGTGTCGAGTGGAGGCGGAATCGAAAGGGGGTCAGGGGGTTTATTCTTCTCTTCTCCACTCCCCTCTTCTCGTGAACCCCTGGGTTTTGAATTAGTAACCCCTGGGTTTGAGACTTTAGGTCGTCCTCCTTTGCTGCCGTTAACCCATGCAGCTACTAGACTTGCGTTGTATTCCGACCAGTTGACAACTTCCAAATTCTTACCGTGTCGGCGAATAAAACCCGAAGCCGCTAACGAGGACTCCAACTTGTTGGCAGGTCCAGGAAAGCGACAGAGAGCTTTAAGAGCTTCGGAGTGAAGGTCTTGGAAGACTGACTGTTTTCGGTTTTGGCAGTGTGCCCAAATCCGTAAAACGTAAACTGGTGCGGATTCATCGCCGTCTAATAGCCCGACGAGCATTCTGGTTTTCCAATGCTCTGTAAAATCTGGGTCAACTATCATTTCGGCTCGATCCGTCTATCCTTGCCGCATACTCAATCCGAATCTCCCCAAGCACAGCCCCCAGACGAATCCAGGGGCCGTGCCGGGAGAACGCCCAGCTTGCGCCGGGCCGGACGATCTAAAACCGGATGCCGTCGTCAGCCGGGCCGGCCGGGACCGTAGCGGCCTTCGGAGGCGGCGCCGGCTTGCTTCCGGCAGGCGGCACCGTATTGCGCCTGACGTTGCCGGACAGTGCCCGCAACGGCGAGCCAAACCGGGCCTCAAGTTCACGCAGCTTGTCGTCCCCTACGTTGGAGACAGTGCTGGCGCCGGGGGTCTTGTTGAGGTCGTTGATCCACTCGACGCGATATCGGTCCTCGTCCTTATACCGTTCGTGCTTCACCTCGACTTGGAACGGCGTCGGCTGCCAACTCTGGTTCACAATCGACCCCAGTGAACCGTCCCAGCCGCCGCACTCCATGATGGCCTTCGCCTGGCGTTCGTTCAGCTTGCCGTCTTTCTTGACGATCCAAACGTCGCCAGCGGCCTCCATGTCGTATTCGCGCCACGGAATCCAATTCTCACCATCCCACATTTCAGTGAGCAGAACGCGGAGGCTGATGGCCACCGCTTTTTGCTCGCTTTCTTTCAGGCCGAATTCGACGACCTCAACCCTGAAAAAACCACTTCGATCGCACGGAATCATTCTCGTTCTCCCTTGGCAAATAGCCTTTCCCACAACTCAGCCGATCCGCGGCTGTAGGGGATTGGCGAATTGATAATCCTCGACCCCGCCCAATGCGTCGGCATCTCGGACGTGTAAATGGTCCTAGTACCGGCGCCTTGACCTTTGCCGTCCTCGGTTACATGAGTGTCGTAGCCGATAAAAAATATGTGGTCGCTCCATTCCTTTACGCGATGGCGAATGGAGGACTTGCCACTCTTTGGCGATTGCAACCGCGGCTCGTAGCGAATCCAATCGTCTCCTCCTGGGTTCGGGACCGGTGCCGTGCATTCGTGGGCGATGCAGACAACGTGTCGGCCGTTTCGAATGTGGGAGTCGAGGTCGCCAAGCAAGAGAAGAAAGGCGTCGTAAACAAACGCCAGCCCGTCCCCCCAGCCGTAATCCTCGATCGTTCGGATGGGCTTGTTTTTCGGATGCGGGATATTGCGGACCACCCAATTCGCTGCCATCTCCTCAGCTTTAGTAAGGTCGTCGATGACGACGGCGCCGTATTTCGACCATAGCGATTCGTCGTGAAGTGCCGAACGTAGGTCTTCCCAGGTCGCCAGTTCTTCCGATGACACGCGATTAGTTTTGATATGCCCTGTGCTGGAGCCGATGTCGAGAAACATTGGCTCGACGCCAACCTTGCTCAAATGCGATGCCAGCTCGCTCTTGCCGATCTTTCCGGGGCCGTAGATGACGACCTTTTCAAACTCCGCTGTTAGTCCCGATTTCACGGCGAACGATCGCCTCGTCGCTGCCGGGCTACCAATAGCTCGGTTCCCGTTCGGTGGCGGTGGCGCTGGTGGAGCCGCCGGGGGTGGTTTCGGTGGTGCTGCTGTTACCATTTTCAAATCTCCCTAGCTCTGGGTGGCGATCGTAAACAAACTCGAATCCTTCAGGCGCAGCCGTGCCCACGTCGATTGCGTTGGCACAGATGCGGAAGTACGGGCAGTAGGAGCAGGTCTGTTTATTGACCGTGCGATACCAGCGGTTGTTTTTCTGTGCCTCGCGGATCGTCTGCTGGATGTCCCAGAGTTCGGCCTGATATTCGGCGAGGTCTTGATCTAGTCGGGCGACTTCAACGCGGGCGAAGTAGTATTCAGGCCGCTCGCAAATGTCGGCTGTCAACTTCTCTCCCCATTCGTCGGTCGTCATCTGGCGGGTTTGTAGCGTGAATCCTTTTTCTTTATCCCCAGTCTGTCGCCATTGGCCTCGCTCCGTCTTTACCCGGACACCGTGTTCGCTCAGGACGATCTTCGCCCCCAGCTCGTCGAGAACAGGGACGGCAGTTGGGGCGATGGTCGGCTTGCGAGCCACGTCGTAAAGCACCGTCTCCACTGGATAACCCAGCGCTCGCGCGGCCAGCATGTAGAGGCTTATCTGGTGGTCGATGCGGAGCCGTTGCCATAAATCCGAGTCCGGGGAAACGTCGTCGCCAAGTAGCTTGGATTCCTTCACTCCCAGTCGCCCGTCTTCGAGGCGAACGATAGCGTCGATCTTGCCGCCAAGGTTCCAGTGCGGTGTTTTTTTGTTTGTCTCGGGGTTGACCAGCGGAAGTTCAAATTGAAGCTCGACGGCGATGTATTCGATCTTTTGCGATTTCCATTTCCATTGGTAGGCGCACACTAAACGCAACACCGTTTCCATCTCCATCAGCCATTCGTAGCTGTCGATGAAAATTGGCGGCTTGGAATACTTCCTGCGAACCGCCTGGCATGCTGCTTCCAGGCCCATGTCTTTGCCGAGTTGCTCGATGCCCTCGTGAAAGGCTCCGCCCATTCGCAGCGCCTTCGCGTCGTCGGTCGGCCGCAAACCCATCTCGTAGGCGAATTGATGTCGGCGCCTGCATGTCTTGAAGCAATCTTGGCGACTGTGGGTGAGAAGTTCTTTGGTTGGTTTCGTCGCAATCATCGGTTCAAACCTCTCCCGTTGGTAAGCTCGCACTTCCCGGTCGATGGCCCGGTTATCCCGTTCGATCCAAGCATCGTCGTTGCGGTAATCAGGCACGGCTCGTTACCTCAACTGGTGGCACGATGCGGCCTGCGGGGGTGGTAGTTCGCTCATAAACATCCGCCAACTGACACGCGATGCTGTCCAACTGACGAAATGCGTACTCAAAATTTGGCCTATCTTCCAAGTCAGCCGCGTCCTCTATTCTGTCGAGGCTGGTGCGGATGGAGGCTAGGTAGTCGGCTAGGCTGGTCATACGTCGGCTTCCTTGAGAATGGCGAGAACGGCGTCGTACTCTCCGGCGTCGTTCAGTTTTGAAAGCTCATCGTTGTCCGCCGTCTTTTCGCGAACTTTCAATTTGGCATTCAAGCGGTCCCACTGGTCGGGATAGCACCTATTGATTGCGCCAACCGCACACCAGCGCACAGCGATCTCGCTCCACGATGAGCACCATTCTCCATCGGCCGTTCGTGCGTAAGCGCCGCGTGTCCACTTGCTTCTATCGCTCAACAGTTCCCAAGCTTTCATGCTGCCGCCCTCCTCAATTCATCCATCACCACCGGCTCCCGCAAAGCCATCCCCCAGAACGCAATCGCGAACAACACCGCCCGCTTCTCGGTGTCCGTGTAGGGGCGGCCTTGGCGGCCAAGCTCGGTGGCCGTTTGGTCCGCGGCAATCTCCTCGGCTAACGCTAGGCGGGCCTCGGCTACGTCGAGTGCGCGGGTGATGGCGCGGTGGGGTGTGAGAGTCATGCCTCGTCTCCATATTCAACCGGCGCCTCTTGGTCTTGCCGCTCACTGAACCGCTTGCTGCGAACGTATCGACGTGCCGCTTTCACCATCGCATCACCTTCAACTAGCCAGCACATATAAGAGACCGGGATTTCTCCCATCGCTTTACCGACGTACTTCCCGTATGGCATTTCCCGTCGTTCAAAGTTCGCGGCTTCCTTGTCGTCCATAGGCGGGTACGGATCAACAGGCGTAGGCTCTGGCGGCAATCGCGCTTCGCACATGGAACGCAGTGCCTCCCAAAAACGCTGAGGCTGGTTGCCGCACATATCGACAACTTCCTCGGCTTCCTTGCGGGCTCGAATGTTCGATGCTAGGTCGGTGCTCACGCTGCCCTCGCTCTCAACTCGTCCACTTCCACGTCTTCCAATTCACACAGCTCTACAGCCGGGACTTGGAATTCATAAAGCTGCCACCGCGTAAATGCGACGTGATTTTCGTCGGCTTCTGCTTCGTCGATGACTTTCGCTTTTGTTATGGCCCACACGATTCGCACTCCGTTGTTAGTTGGGCCTCGCGGGGTTCGCATCGTGCGTCGCCCGCGGTTCCCAATTCCTTTGGGTCAGTGACTCCGCCACCGCTTCCTTCCGCCTCTCCTCCGGCGTTGTTTCAAAAACAACTCACGGCGGGGAGTTCCGTTTGTCACCCCGCACTGGGCATTTGCTTCCGCCGGCGCACCGTCCACGGACAGCACTTGAGACTCGCGCCTTTGTTTCTCAGCCCGTGAGGGCAGGCGTTTATCTCGGCGGACTTCTCCCGGTCTATCGGCTACCATTTCCAGCCGCAGGAATTGGCCTGGCTACGTGTCGCCTCCCTTACTACTTCGTGGTTACGTCTTTTCGGGTCACGTGAGTTGTGTTTCAAAAAGCAGCGTGGCCGGGCTTGATACCGGCTATCCACTTGTTACCTGCGCTCGGGAACGTGGAAAGCGGGTCCGGCCAGCGCTAGCGCGATTGCTGGCTATCCCGCTGGTGTCCTTCCACGCCGCACGCTGCATGTTTCGTGTTCTCCTGTTCGCGTCGCTACCACGTTGCTTTGCCTCTCCTCTGTGGGTTCAAACCTTTGCTACGCCACATGCGCCGCAATGACGTATGCGCCCTTTGTTCTGAGCAGCTTCCAAAGTTGCTCGCTGCGAATGTCGGTCGATTCGTGAACCGGCGCGCTCGTGTCAGGCCCATCCTGCACGCGCCGGCAAGTCACAATGCGAACCAGATAATCGGGCTCGCTTATTTCGGGTTCTCCAAAGTCTGGTCCGTCGTCAATCGGTTTCTTTGATGGCATCCCATCCCCTTTCAAGTTTCCAAACGGTTGAGTCGGTTCGGTGTGGTTAAGCCTTTCTCAGATTTGAAAGCGAACCCCAAAACGATTCAGGAACCGCGGAGCGTGCCGCTCTGTAGGCTTCAACATCTAGGCCCACTAGCTCCGATTCCTTGACGCGAAAGTATTCGTCAACAAAGCTAGCCGGCCTAGATGTATTTGGCGGGCCGATGGCTCGACAGAGATAAACAAGTTGCTCTCCGCCCTCACATTGCTGCGAGACTCGCTCGTTCACTACAAGCGGCTGAACTTGATGCAATTCGTACAAGTCAATGTGCGCTTTCAGTGTCACGCAATCGCCAATCGCAAACTTGAAATCTGGCATGTCAAATCCTTTCTTCGTTGTGGTTAGTTAAAACGTCCCTCTGTTACGTCTCAGATTGCCCTTTGCGTGCGGGGTTGGGTGGGGTCGGTCATGCCAGGAGGCTCCTCTGCACGGCTGGTGCGGGCTGCGGCTCAAGCAGCGGGTGACGGGCTAGCTCGGCTTCTATGCGTTCGACAGCGGGCCAGAAATGCTCCGGGTCTATTTCCACGCCAATGAACGCCCGATCGCGCCTGGCGCAAGCTAGCCCTACCCAGCCGCGGCCCATGAACGGATCGAGAACCACGTCCCCCGGCTGGCTGTGCAACCCCAGAAAATGCAGGGCAAGCTCCATCGGCTTTGGCGTCGGGTGGTCGTCTGCCTGCGGGATGATCTTGCGGATTCCTGCTTGACCGGGGCGGATAATGTTTTCAACGGAGTCCGTTGTGTCGTGCCATTTGCAGGCGGCTCCCGGCTTCTGTGCCACGAGGACGGTTTCGTAGGAGCGGCGGTAGTGCCACCCCATGCCCATCGGCCCCTTGTCCCAGACGACCATTTGCTTGAAGTCAAGATGCTCGTCGATCCACAGCGACCACCTGGCAAACTGAGGATTGGGACCACCACCACCACCACAACAACAACAACAACAACAACTCCCCGGTTTTAGAACGCGCGTGAATTGGGGCAGGCATTCGACGAATAGTTCGTTGGCTTCAGCGCCGTCGTTGGCGATCGGGCGAGCCTGCGGTGGATTTTCCACGCTGGGATGGCGACCCAAGGCGGCCTCCCTGCGGTGGATTAGGTCGCCGTTGTTGTTGTTGTGACCGTATGGAGGATCGGTCAGAACCATGTCGATGGATGCCGTGCCAAGCGAAGGCAGAACCTTGCGCGCATCGCCCAGGTAGAGCGTCACGCTGCGATCTTCGGTTTGCCACGTTGGTTGCATTACGAAACCTTCACGACGCGAGTTTTCCAGCCGTACCGCCGCGCCTCTTTGGCGGCTCGATTCGCCTCAGACTTCACAGCCGGGTCGTACTTGCTGTGCGCCCAGCCATACCATTCGCTCACTTCGCTAACCCAGATTTGGACTTGGTACTGCATCGCATCCCTCCCTGTATCAACTCCCAAAAACCCACCAACCGCCTCCACCCGTGAATTACCCAATCGACTTCATGTACTCCAGCGTTCCGTCAATGCCTCCATGACGCCGAACAAACGACGACAAATCTTCGTTGTGTCCAAGGTCCGTAGACTCCGTGAGGACGCGGCAGATAACACGCTCGCTTTTTGACATGCACAGAAATTTCCGGCCTTCCTCAAAGCTAAGCGTCATTCCCAATTCTCCTTTTGCGACCGTGGTTTGGTTACTTTGAGTTCTCGATCAGCTCGATGCACTTGTCGGCGCACTCTCGCCAATGGACGCGCCGAGCAGCAGCAGCAGCATCAGCAGACCAGCGAGCAGCAGCAGCAGCAGCAGCAGCATCAGCAGACCAGCGAGCAGCAGCAGCAGCAGCAGCAGCATCAGCAGACCAGCGAGCAGCAGCAGCAGCAGCA
>Ga0137356_1000002_pt1 | contig 56173 bp, 76 predicted proteins | sample EasRivERMLT830_2_FD_102297 | JGI IMG/M metagenome (GOLD analysis project Ga0137356, IMG submission 102297) | Soil microbial communities from meander-bound floodplain in the East River, Colorado, USA - East River MetaG ERMLT830_2 | ecosystem: Environmental > Terrestrial > Soil > Floodplain ...
CCAATCAGCATCGCGGGCATGGTTGGTTCAACGTGCCAGGCCGCAAGGTCCGCCTGCGTCGGTTGGTTGTCCGTTTCGTAGTTGAAGAGATGCGCGGTGGGTGTTCGGTTGGTCAGGCTGGCCCACTTCTCGTACGCTCCCCGAAGGAAGGCTGGGGTTTGGTAGATCGGACGCTCCCGGCCGTCCAGCATCACGTTCTTCAGCATCGTGACGTACGAGGGCAGGCAGATCACCGTCTGGATGCCCAGTGCGCGTTCGACTCGACGCACCAGGACCACTTCCTCATCGGTGATCGATGACCCATCTCGCAGCATGGGACCGTAGAGAGTCTCCGACAGATAGAAGCGATCGAACGCGGTGTTGTCAGGTGCCTCGAACAGCTTTCGGGCATAGGCCACTGGCGCGTCGTCCGCGCCCGCCCACCCGGCCTGGGTCGTGCCACCGACGCCACCGCGCAGCGACTTGAGGTGCATGCGGTCCATGCCCAGCTTCTCGATCAGCGTGCTCTTGCCACCACCGTCTGGGCCTTCGACGATCAACTTCATGGTCTGTAGATTCCGTCGCCCATGTTCAGGGCTTCAGCGAGAGATCTTGACTCCGTCACCCTCAGCACGGGTTCGCTTGGCTGTTCGACCGACCCGGCCAGGTCCTGAGCCTTGCGGGCCAGACGGCGAATCACACCGTTGGACCGATTACGCAGATGCCCGGCTGACTCCCAGGACGTTCCGGCATCGTTGGAAGCGGCCAACCGATCGAGGTCGGCACTGAGTTGGAGAAGTTCTTTCTTGAGTTCATCGGCGGTCATGATCAAAATCTTTCTGTCGCCCCAGGATGTAGTCCGGGCGACGTGCGTTCTTCGGTGGGCACACGCAGAGGATGCGCCAGCCCTCGTTCAATCGGCGTTGCAGGTTGTCGGTGCAAGAGTCCTCTTCGACCATCACTTCGTCCACGGTCAGCAGCCCCAGGTTCGGGATGTGGACGTGGACGACGTAATCTTTACCGTCGGGCAGGACGGTTTGCAAGGGCATTGTGCCCTTAAAGCTTTTGACCGTGAAGTGCAGACCAATCGATGTCAGGCGTGGGCCGTCCGTCTCGATGTCGATGAGCGTCTCGCGCGGCCAGTTGTACCCCTTGAGAGCCTCCTCTCCGCTGGGTGCCCCGGCGATGCTCGCTTGCATCACCGCCAGGCTGGCGGGGTTCTGAGCGAGCTTCTCAAACTCTGCTCGGTAGTCGAATTCGATGCGGGCGATCATGCGGCCACCGTCCGCAGGTACAACCGGGCCTTGAGCATCGCGCCCTTGTTGCCGGAACCCGAGGGTGGCTTGACCTTTGAGTAATCAGTCTTGCTGCACTTTGGGCAGTCGTCCACCTTCGGTTTGCAAAAGCAGATTGGTTTGATCATGTCCTTCTCATTTGAATCAAGCCATGTTGCTTGACCTGGATAATGCCAGCGTGGTGTGAACACGCCGGGTGGAACCTCGACCATCCGCGTGGCTTCGCCCACCATCCGGTCCACCGACCAACCTTGGCCAGCTGTGGGATGTGTTTGCACCAATGGCAGGGTCGATCCTTCCTTCGGGGTTTGCCGTCGAAGTAGTTAGCGAGGCCCAGGGTGATGACCTTCATCCGGCCCGACAGCCAGGCGCGACGAAGTCGTCGGAAAGCTTCCCTGGTGACCGACGAACTGTCCTCGACCTCTTTCCAGGTACGGCCCTGGCGCATGTCCACCAGCAGTTCGTCGATCAGCTTGAGGTTTGTCATCGCTCACAACCCTTGTTCAGTCGTGCCAAGGTCATAGGTCCCGCGCCGTAGAACCGTGCCCAGGTCATTGCCTTGTTGCACCGACGACAGTTCTTGGTGTCCTGAGCGTAGATGTCGTTGGGGTTACGAACGACACGAGGTGCTCGGCCGCAGTTGGCACACTGACCACGCAGCCATCTCCAGAATCGTTTGATCACTTGTCCACCCCGCTGCAGGTGCAGCGCGGGTCCTTCGGCATCGGTTTCTGAGGTGGCGCGTTGTTGGCGTCGTACTTCCAGCACTTGGGGTTGCCGCATCCCATGCCGACATGAACGTCACCGTTGTGGTTGTCGTCGTGGCAGGCCAGCGGGCAGATGTGGTTCGGGCCGATCCACTTAATCAGGTGATTCTCTTCCTTGATCAGCTTGGCCTTCTTGAGCCGCTCGATCACCGTGTTGTAAGCCTCCAGGGACAACGAACCCATCACCGCTGCGTAGAGATGGCCGGAAGGGATCTCTCCAACCTGGCGGACGGTTTCAGCGACCACCATGATCAGGGTCATGGCCGCTCGGGTCTGTTCAGGTGTGGTCATTTGTTGAGTCCGTAGTTCACACGGAATCGATCCATGCGATTGTCGTGGGACTTCAGCAGGGTGTTGAGGCCCGCGCCGATGTGGTCCATGATATCGTTGCCCTGAGAGAGGGTCAGGTCGCCGTCGTCAATTTGCTCCATGAGCTTCTTGACGATCTTGCCGTTCGAGGTGCCCATGCCCTTGATGCGTCGGGTGATTACAGATCGAATGGACCCGGTGTTGGCCTTGACCCGCTTGCGGTTGATCACAGCCTGCAAGTCAGCGGCGGGGATGTCGAACTTCTTTGCCGCGTCGGCCAAGGTGATGCGTCCTTCTCGGATCGCTTCCAGCGCGCGGTACGTCTTATCTTTATTCTCGTTGCTCCGCACGTATCCGATGTACTTGCGGGACAGAGACGCTGGGAAGGGCAGCCCGGCGATGACATCCTTTTGGGAAACGCCCAGCGTCAGGAGCCGCTTGATGGTGTGAGTGATATCCGTGACCGTGGGTGGCAACGCACCACCGACGTTGGCCCTCATGGCCGCAAAGTACAAGTCACTTTCGTCCTGATCTGCCACGACCTGAACGATGATATCCTTGGTGCCCAACAGATCGAATGCGGCAATGCGGTGTCGTCCGTCCACCACTCGCAGGGTCTTGGTCACCTGTGGCGGGGGCAGTTTGATGCCACCCTCGATCAATCCCGCCAGGAGAAGAACGTGATCGTCGTTCAGAATGCGGCGGACGTCAATGGAATGAACCAGCTGGGCGAGGGCTACTGTCTTAGTCATTACTGTCTCCTTCGTTGTGTTTCTTTTCTGTTAACAGACCTGCTTGTTTGAGACGACTGATCAGTGACGCGGGGAATTGCACCCTAAGCTCGATGAGGCTGGGACCGATGGCCACGACCAGTTCCGCCGACGTCGCGGAGTACTCTGGTCCCTGTTGCCCGAAGAAGGACTTCACGAACTGAGCGGGCGCTGACTTCGGCCAGGACCCTTCGGGGTCATGGACCAAGGGCCGTCCGCGCATGACCGGGAACCGATCGCCGGGCAACTTGGCAGGGCGTTCCTTCTTCGGCCTGGGCACGCCCGCGTGCGTGGTTGGTGACTCGACCTTGTCGCCATCGACTTCGTGGTGGCCGACGAAACCTGCGGCTGCTGCGGTCTCCGCTTGCACGATCGCATTCTTGACCGCGCCCTCTTTGACCGTGAGGCCGGTGCGCTTCGGCTTGGCCGACGACGCGGGCGAGGAGTCGTCGATCGGCAGGTGTTCCCAGGCTGCGTAGTCTTCACCGCACTTATACAATGCGCCGGTGAACTGGCCCTCGGTGTCGGAGAAGACAAACACCGACTCGACATCGGTGTACTTGGGATCGCGGCCGTAGACCAGGTCCACCGCTTTCTCGTGCGCGGCCTGCGCGCGGAGCGACCCGGTGATGCGGTCGGTGAACTGCTTGCCCTTGGCGTCCTCGCGCAGGAGGAGCAACACGTAGGGACCCTGGTGCCGATCGTAGATCGGTCTGAAGTTGAGCGGGGCGGTCATCGTCTCTCCCTTTAGTATTTCTCGATCGTGATCTTGTCCACCGTGATCGTCGTGATCCCTTGGACAAAGACCAACGCGTGCTGCAGCGCGGTCACCGAGTCAGTGCCGTTGGCCCGAACCGTGATCGCTTCGAGTTGCGAGTCGCCGGGCATCAACACAAACGTAAACGTGATCTTCAGCATAACCATAATTCCTCTTCCAGGGTTGAAACGGGTTTCTCCTATTCACAGTGTTCACAAGTATTGCAATTCAGCGTTGGCCCAGGTACTGCGCGGCTGCCAACCCGCCGTCCGCCCGCGAACACCGGCTCTCGCCGTCCGCCAGGCTGGTAGTTCAATTCCCCGCCGCACCCCTTCGGGCAAGCCCGAGGTTGGCGCGCGTGAAACTGGCACTCGGTTCCGGCCCGCTCGTTGCAAGCGCAGGTCACTAGGTAGCCCCGTTGGAACGTGGGTGCAAGGTTCACGCCTGCTCCAGTAATCGCTGGCGGCAGTCTTCGCAGATCCCGTGGGAAGCGTAGCCCTTTTCCGGCGATTCCTCGAAGGTGCATTTGATCCGTTTGCACCAGGCGCAGATGACCTCTTTGATGGTCACTTGGCCCTCGCTGTGAACCGCAGCCAAAATTTCTCACCCTCGAAGTGCCAGGCCACCGATACCGTCTTGGTCGCGTGTTTGGCGCAGATCGTTTCCAGGCGGGCGCGGGTCGCGGCGGTTGGGATCTTCCAGTCGTAGTCGCCGTCGTCCTCTTCGCCTTCAGGCATCTCCCAGGTTCCGAAGTAGCGGAACGAGAAACCCCACTCGGCAGGTTCGTGGCTGTTGATCTCTTCGACGTCCACACCGCGTTCGTTGAGAATCTCGCGGCGGATGGCTTCGAGGACTTGTTTGGCGTTCATGATGGTGTAGACGGTGTCCTTGGTTAGTTGGTTCCGTTGGTTAGTCGCGCGCGTCGTAAAAGGTAATCGTGCCGTTGGCACGCTTGTTGTACACCAGGATCGTTCGGCTCTGGTTCGTCCGAATTTGCACCTGGTCAACGTTCGCTTGGCGCAAGGCAGCGCGGGCAGCCTGAACCGCGCGCAGCCCGCCGTTGAACACAAAGGACCCGGAACCGGCCAACCGCCCGGCTTCGGCCGATTGGTCCGCCGTCCAGCCCTGCCAGGCGGAACGGACGCGGGTGATGGGCGTGAACCCGTTCTTGCGGGCCTTGCCCGCGCGCCAGGAGGACCCGGCGATTACCAAAGTGTAAGGGGTGACGTTTGCCATGCCCCGTACCATTGCACGTTCGGTGCCAAGCCCAATGCCCCGGATTCCGGCCACATCTCGATGGCACGGTCCTTGCCTAGTGTCCACCCTTGAGACTGGGTGAGGCACGGATTTGCGCCACATTTTGGGCTAGTGTTCTACCCTGAGACATGACAACAATTGTTGTCATGAACTCACAATTAGTGTCACGTTTCTGGGCCAAGAACCCCGGATAGTGGCCAGAACCCGGTTGGCAAGCAACGTGCAATAGGGTGGGGCATGGCAAAGATACCGAACGCAACGGCCCGCCCCAACGACTACGGCGGCACCGACGTGAACGTCCTGGGCGGCAAGACCGTCCGCATCGCTTTCAACGACGGCCAAACCGAAGTCTACGTTTTCGACTACCGGATGGTTCACCAATACGAGGCCAAGTTCAGCTACCTGACGCCCCTGAGCCTCCTGAATACCGTGATCAGCGACACCCTCCTTGCCGCCCTGGGCGTGCGCGGAGCGCAGCGCGAGGACCTGATGGCCAAGATCGAACAGCGTCGGGACGACGTTCGGGCCACCTGGATGGAACGAGAGAAGAACTACTTCTAACCCGGCAAGGCCGGAACCTTTTCAAGAGTTCAACGTCTACACAGGGTAAGGAAACGGAACGGACCCAATGATCAAAAACGAATACTTCACGAACATGGCGGTCGGCACGGAATTTGTGAACTGCGGCACCGGCTACCGCAAGGTGTCGGCCCGCAAGGCCCTCAACCTGACGGACAACCGCGAGGTGATGGTCCGTGCCCACATGATGGGCGAGGTGACCTACCCGGACCCGACGCCCGAAGAACGCGCGGCCCTTCGGCTCCGCATCCTGAACTACAAGCTGGCCGAAATGATCGAGGCTGGTGCTGCCGCCCAGGACGACCTGGTCCGCGCGATGGCCAAGGACCACGGCTGGTTCAACGTGTTCACCAGCAGCGGGGCGATCGAAAACCAGATGCGCGCTGCCGCCCAGCTCCACGTCGGCACCCGCGCCCTGGGCATCCTGAACCACGCCGAGGGCGGCATCGAGAAACTGACCAGCGAAGCGATGCGGAACGCGATGCGCTACGCGACCTACGGCAGCCACTCGACCAGCGCGGTGAGCAACGTCGCGGAAGAGATGCAGGCGGCAACCTGGGCGCAGGTCGCGGAAGCCTGCGGCTGGGATCGGAACTAACGAGTCGGGCAAGCGCGGAAACCTGAAGCCTCACGGAGGAGACGATATGAAACTCGGAACGGAAACTGCATCGGTCAATAACTGGATGATGAGTGGGACCAAGGGCCAACCGGAACCGGCCGAGGGCATGGGCCTCACGGTGCTCCGCTGGACCGACCGCGAAGCCGGAACCATCACGCGCGTCGAACGCTTCAAGAGCGGCCCGCGCACGGGCCAGGTCCGCGCCTTTTGGTTCAAGAGCGACAAGGCCATCCGCACCGACAGCAACGGAATGTCGGAGAGCCAGGATTACACCTACGAGCCGGATGCCGACGCCAAGGAGCGGCAGGCCCGCCAAAAGAAGAACGGGGCCTGGCGCGAAGTTGGGTCCTCCCAGATTGCCCTCGGGTACCGCCGCGCCTACCACGACTATTCTTTCTGAGGCAGCCATGAAATGGTCCATTGAGCAAGAAGCGATTTACGCTTGGTTTGAATCGGGCCTCGGCCACCTGGTGGTCGTCGCCCGCGCCGGTTGCGGCAAGACGACCACGATCATTGAGGGCATTGGTCGCGCGCCGGAACGCAAGAAGCTGCTGGCCGCTTTCAATGCGCGCATCGCGGAGGAACTCCAGAAGCGCTGCCCGGCCGGTGCGGTCGCCAAGACGATGCACGGCGTGGGCTACGGCCTGGTGCTCCGCAACTGGGAGGGCATCAAGATCGACAAGACGGGTGGCCGCGCCAAGATCCTCACCGAGTTGGTGTGCGGGGCCAAGGTGCCCGACGCCATCAAGCGCATCGTCACCCGGCTGCATTCGCTCGGCCGCGAGAACCTGCCGATGGCGGTTCTGCCGGAAGAGTTGTACGAGCTGGCCGAACGGTTCGAGTGCGTCCCCGACGAGCAGTGGGAGGACGCAGGTTACGACGTCCATCGCATTTGCGCTTACGCGGTCGCCGCGATGGCCCAGGCCGCTGACGTCCGACCGATCATGATCGACTACTCAGACATGATCTTCCTGCCGATTCGGAACGGCTGGCTGGTCAAGACGTTCGACATGGTAGTGATCGACGAGGCCCAGGACATGACGCCCGCGCAGCTGACGATCGCGCGCGGGGTTTGCAAGGGCCGCATCTGCGTGGTCGGAGATGACCGCCAGGCCATCTACGGGTTCCGGGGTGCCGACAGTGGCAGCCTGGGCCGCTTGAAGACGGAACTGGACGCCCAGGTACTTGGACTGAAAACCACTTACCGATGCGCCACGAACGTCGTCGCGCGGGCCGCGCAAATCGTTCCCGACTTCACGGCCGCGCCTGGCAACGCCACCGGCTGGGTACTCGACCTGCACACCAGCAAGCTGACCGAGGCCGCAGGCCCTGGCGACTTCATTCTCAGCCGGGTCAACGCCCCGCTCGTCTCCACCGCAATGCAGCTGCTGCGCGCCGGAAAACGCACCCGCATCGCTGGCAAGGACATCGGCAAAGACCTCCTCGGGTTGATCGGCCGGTTGAGCCGCACTGCCCGAAGTGTGCCGGAGTTCCTGGCCCGCCTGGAGGGTTGGACCGACCGCGAGGTAGCCCGCGCCATGAAGCTCAAGAACCCCGACGCCCGGCTCGACGCCATCCGCGACCAGGCAGAGATGCTGAGAGCGGTTGCGGACGGGGCCAGAAACGTCAGCGAGATAGAAGACCGCATCGAGGCCCTCTTCACCAACGACGGCCTGGGTGATGCCGGGATGATCACCTGCAGCAGCGTACACAAGGCCAAGGGCCTGGAAGCCAGCCGGGTGTTCGTGCTGGCCGATACGCTTCGCAACGAGAACGAAGAGGAGATGAACATCCAGTACGTCGCCTTCACCCGCGCCAAGGATACCCTGGTGATGGTGAGCGACTTCGCTTTCGAGCGACCACTAGAGGCGGCAGCGGAAACGAAAGCTGCAGCCTAGAGGTGACACTAGCAACGGATCTGCCGGGCAACGAGTCTGGCAGATCTCTTGCAACAAGGATTGTCGAGGCCGACTGGCCCGGCAACAAACCCCGAAAGGGTCGCGCGGCATACCGCCAGCGTGTGTTGAGGAGAATAACAACATGGACGTTTCCAAGGTCACGGCGGCACTCGTCGAAGCGCAGAACCAGCTCAACGCGGTCATCGACGAGGAGTTCAAGGCCCGTCGCATCAAGGGCCTGCGCCCGCTCACGTTGGCGCAGAACGCCATCACGCTGGCCGAGAAGCACGTCGCCACGGCGACGGAGCGCACCGCGCCGAAGGCGGAAGTCGCGGCCCCGGCCGCTGGCGACAAGCCCGCTGCGGGCAAGAAGGCGGCAGGCAAGTAACGGTTGGGCAGAGGAGCAGGGACCTTCGGTCCCTCTCCTCTGACTAGACTACCGGGGATAGGTTGCCTGGACTCGCGCAAGCCTCCAGGTTATGAATCCAGACCGCATAGTGTGACTACGCCAACGTGCGGCCCCGGTAGTCCAGTGAGAGGAGTGTCTGATGCTGAGTATGATTTTGAAAGTTCCACTGGCCGTCATCTACGCCATCGCCATCGTGACCATGATCGTGTGTTCGGTCCCCTTCATCGTGGTGGGGTTCATCACCGGCTTTATCAAGTGGGCCTGGCAGATCGGCAACCGCCTGTCTGACCGCGCCTTCTTGCACTTCACTTAACGGAGGACTCCACGGATGCCGCTCATCAAGTATCGCGACGTCAAGTTCCACAAGAGCACGCTGCTCCAGATTCAGATGGCCAACGCCATCATCACCGAGTACCAGGAGCAAGGGTTCGACCTCACGCTGCGCCAGTTGTACTACCAGTTCGTGTCCCGCGACATCATCCCCAACACGCTCCGCGCGTACAAGCAGCTGGGTGCCGTCGTCAACGACGCCCGCCTGGCGGGGTTGATCGACTGGAACGCGATCGTGGACCGCACCCGGTTCCTGCGCGCGTTGCCGCACTGGGATTCCCCGGCCGACATCTGCCGCGCCGGGGCACAGCAGTTCCGCATTGATCGCTGGGCCAACCAACGCTACCGGCCGGAAGTCTGGATCGAGAAGGACGCCCTGGTCGGCGTGATCAGCCAGGTGTGCAACGCTCTGAGCGTGCCGTTCTTCTCTTGCCGTGGGTACACCAGCCAGTCGGAGATGTGGGCAGCAGCCCAACGACTGGAATCGTACGGCGACCAGACGCCCGTGATCTTCCACTTCGGGGACCACGATCCTTCGGGTCTCGACATGACCCGCGACATCACCGATCGGTTGGAGATGTTCATGGGCGGGTTGCGAGTCGAACGCCTGGCATTGAACTACGATCAGGTGCTCCAGTACAAACCACCGCCGAACCCGGCCAAGACGACCGACGCCCGCGCGAAGGCGTACATCAAGGAGTTCGGTCACGAGTCCTGGGAGCTGGACGCTCTCAGCCCCACCGCCCTGGCCGCATTGATCCAGGGTGAGATTGAAGCGCTGCAGGACAAGACGATCTGGAAGGCCGACGCGCGCACCGAGAAGAACGGTCGCGAGGAGTTGGCGTCGGTCGCCGGTGATTGGCGCAAGGCCGTAGACGCGGTCGCCTAAAAGCTGAAAGGGAGGTGGTCATGGCCACCTCCCTTTTGGGACTCAATCCCATTAACGACACGGGCATGGACGTTTACTTCCTCAGCAGCGCGTCCCGCTCCTCGATCGCCTGGCGCAGGTACTGAGCCAGGTCCAGGGCCTCCTCGTACGCATCCCGAAGAGCATCGCGCCCGTTGAACGGCTGCAGCAACGTCCCGTACCGCCGCAGGCCGACGACCTTGCGCCCTTCCATGTCCTGGATGACCAGGTCTTGGATGCAAGGACCGTCGTTCACCACCGGAGCCGGTTGCTCCTCTGGAACGGGCGTCACTTGCGGCCCGCCTCGACGTGGGCGTAGACCAACGCGTACCCGTGGAGATCCACCAGGTTGTCGCGCTTCGGCCGGTGGGCCTGCCGCGCCAGCTTCATGCCCGCCAGCAGGAGAACCACGTCCTCGGCCGTCAACGGGGCCTTCAGTTTGTGGGCCATGAGGCCGCTCCATACCTGGGCCTGGGCCTCGTACGAAGGCAACGGGCTGCCGTACGCTGCCATACGATCGCCGTTGACCAGGGCGTTGGCCTCGGCCATGTGATCCTCGCCGGGCTTGCCAGTACCCGTTTCCAACCGCTGTTCTCGTTCGGTGTCAGTCGCCATTCACACTCTCCTCTTGGTCTTTGGTTCGTTGGTTCAGTCGTTGTGATTGAATCGTCCGATTGCTACGGCACCAGGGACAGGAACCACCCGGCCGACAGGTGCGATCGTACTTACCCGCGCGCCGGTACGGTTTCCGTTTCTCCTTGCCGCTCTTGATCGCCTTGTCGAGTGGCACGTAGCACCTCTTTCAGATCACCGATGAGTCGTTCGCCGTGGCACTTGCGGCAGACTTCACGACGCCAGGTAGTCGAGGGACGGTTCCGATCTGGAACCGCCGCCTCTCCCACTCCGCAGAGCTTGCACTTTGGTGCGGGCCTCGCCACGTTAGCCCACCAGGATCGGCCAGGTGCAGGTGCGCCCGCGCTTCTTGTCGATCAGGAACAACGCCTGCTTCGGCACTTCGTAGTCGGCCTTGATCGACAACGCGAAAGCGTTGTAGCCGATGAGCGAACCGTTGCAGATGAAGTTGCCGCCGTCGCGCATCTGGTGGAAATGCCCGAAGACGTCCAGGTCCGCGTGACGGCCTTTGTTCCACTGCGCGATGGCCTTGTTCACCGGGATGTAGATGCCGCCCACGCCGCCACCGTACTTGACCGAGTGGCCGTGGTGGAAGCGGATCGTCTGATCGTAGATCTGCACGTAGCTGTGCATCCCTTCGGGAATGATGAACTTCACGCGAGGCTCCTCGCGGAAGTACGCAGCCAGGTGGACGTACATCAGGTACTCCAGGCTGTGGCCGTTCTCCGACGCGAACCTGGTCTTCTGCGTGGTGCGCGCGTGGTTCCCTGAGTGGCAGGGGATGACCAGGTCGTAGTTGGACTCGGCCAGCAGGAATTCGATGCCCGAGACGATCATGTTCTGCGCTTCGATCAACGCGGCGATCGGCTGGACCTCGTTCATGTCGGTGTCGTGGATGTCGTTGGTGATGAAATCGCCCAGCAGCGCCAGAACGATCGTGGGGATCTTGATGTCCTGCGCCAAGAGGTTCGTGAGCCGCAGGCCCTTCTGAAAGAACCGCGTCGAGCGGTAGCGCGCGATGTCGAGGTTGAACGTGTTGAGACCGCTGACTTCCGCGCCGACGTTCTCTTCGACGTGCCAGTCGCTGGCGCACATCACGGCCGTGGCTTCCGACGTGCCGCTCTTGGTGCTCGGCTCGATCAGGAAGGTCTGCAGGCCGTCACTGATCTCCGTCACGGCGCTAAGTTCCTTGGCCTGGCGTTCGATGGTGTCCACCGCTTCGTCGTAGCGCTGCTTCAGGTACGAGATCTCGTTCTGGACGCGCCGACGCTCGCGGTCTTCCGACACCGTCGTACTGTGTCGTTGCTTCTGCATGCACTCCGCGCACAAACCGCTTTTGCTGTCGCGGGCAATGACGGCGGGGCAATGCAAGCAGATGCGGTCGGGCAGACGCTTGCTCTCCCGCAGACACTTCGTGCAGAGGCCCGTCTGGTTCTTCTGTGAGATGTTCTCCGGGCACTTGGCGCACCGACGCTGCACCGGCTTGCGACTCTCCACCAGGCACTTCTGACACAGGCCCGTGGAACTGTCACGGCCAATCATCGTCGGACACTTGACGCACTTACGATCTTTTCTGCTAGACATGTGGTTTCCCTTTAAAGCGTGTTAGTCCACGCCGGTCAACATCATCTGAGCCAGGCGATCCGCCCGACCGAACTTCTTGCCCTCACCGTCGTCCACCTGGTTGGCCCACTTCGAGCGGAACATGCAGCGCACCGCCTTGGACCAGTTGCGGATCTTGATGGCCGCGATCGTGTCCTTGAACGACAGCGCCCTGAACCCGAGGTTGAAAGCCATGTCGAGGACCACGCGCTGGCGAACCTCGTCGAGCTTCTTATACTCGGGAAAATGAACAATGACCGCTTTCTCAAAGCGATCGATGTCTGAGTCCAATACCTTCATGGCGTCAGCCTTGGTGAAGGTGCTGTTCTCGTTAACGGTGCGACCGAGGATGCGGGACAGCTCAGGCCATCCGCGCGCGTCAATGTTGAACCCCACCAAGATCGTGAGGTAGCCCTCGGTGCATCGGTACGGCTTGTACCGAATGCCCTCGTGCATGATCAACTGCTCGGCCATGCGAACTTTATTCACCATGAATGGTCCCTTCCAGAATGCCCTTCATCATTGGTTGGTGGCGTGGTTCCCGAAGAACCTCGCCGTGGTCCGCGCCGGGCACTTGGAGGTTTTCGGCCAACGGGTGCTTGCGCTCGATGCCCACGTGGCCGTCGAACAAACCACCCAGCCACTGCCAACGGTCCCTGCGTCCGCCGTACGTGTGAACCCAGCGCTTGATGTTGGGCTTGGCCAGGAGAGCGGTCGGCATCATGTCTGCGCGCACCGGCCCGCTGATGTCGATCAGCAATGCGATCTTCAGACCGCGCGCAGCTGCACACAACACCGGCTGCAGTCCGTGCGAGTGGGAAATGATGACCAGGTCCTCGGGTGGGATCTGTTCCTGTGGGCAGCGCGGTGGCACCGCGTACTGGTAAAGGTTCATTCCGGCCGCTCGATATACGACCAGATCGCCGTCGCCAAAGCCCACGCCGCCCAGGCGGGTGGACCAGACAAAGGGTTCGTTGGGACAGACTAGGGCGTGACCGGGCATCGTCACAAGGAATTCGTGGAACGGTTGGCCCGGCGAGTACCAGTCCTGTTTGATGCCGTCCCAGGCGTGGGTGCCGGGCACCAGGATGATTTGTTTCATCGCTCCTCGGAAGCCGTGGATTGAGAAATCTTCAGGACGCGGCAGCGGACCAACGAGTTCAGTTTGAAGCGAATGACCTTCACACCGTACTCCGTGAGTTCGTTCTGCGCGCCGTTTTTGATCTTGGTTTTTAGGGTGCCCCGTCGCTGTTGATCGTAGAGGTCCGCCCAGGTCAATGAGGGTAGCACGTCACCCAGGGTCGTGGAAGCAATTTCCATCACCGCAGTGTCAGCATCGTGGACCGTAGTCAGCAGCGTCAGCAGATTGGTCACCGAGTAGGTGAGGGTGCCGCTGGCGATGAAAGATTTACCGTCGAGAGACTCCAGCGTTTGGGTCTCGATCGATACGGTCTGCCGCACGGTCGGGAACACCGACCACTTGGTGGTCCAGGGCCACCACCAATGTTTACCTGGCCCGCAGAAGATCGGGTCGTTGCCGTTGACCCACTTGACAGCGCCCTCGGTGGTATCGAGCACGACTCGGCGTGGAATGAACTGTCCAACCCACTCCGCAATCTGTCCGATCCAAGCGAGGGCGCTTTCCATGATCCGTTACCTCGGGAGAGGTGCCCACAGGTTCGTGGGTCGTCCGCCATCCGGGCCGGGCAGCGTTCCGCTCTGGAACCGCGCGCCCGGTGCGCCAGCACCACCGATCACGTCCAGGCCGCGCCAGAAGCGCGTTTCAAGGCCCTGGTTCAAGTAGGCGATCATGTCCTCGCCGTACTTATCACCGGGCACGTCGCCGCCGCAATCCGTCACGGTGCAGCCCTGCTCCCCTCGGCTCTTGGTGATCAACCCCCAGCCGTACGTGCGATCGTCAGGCGCATCGTCACCGGCCCGCAGCGCAGCAGCAGCCTCGCGGACGTACAGATGACAAGCGATGTCGCTGCCACCCTGGCAAGCGCTGTAGTTGGATGACTTGTTGGCGACCGCTTGCAAGCAACCCGCGCTGATGATGCCGAAGGCACGATTCTTCGCCTTGGAACATTCACTCACCGGAGTCGTTGGCGTTGGCGGCACGACCACAACCGGAGGCGGTGGCGGCAGTGTTGAAACCAAGTTGAACACGTGATCACCGGGCGGGACGTCTCGGGTTTGTGTGGCGAAGTCCTTAGCCGACACCCGAAGCACGGTGGAGCCTTTGACCCCAAAGTTGACGAAGCCACCGCCGTCGCTGTTGCGGCTGGAGTTGTCAGTCTGGTTCTCGACCAACGCGCCAACGATCGGCTGCCCGGCGACGTCGAACACGCGCACGTTGAGGTTCTGGAAGGGCCGGGTGTCTTCGACCACGGGCGGTTCCACAGGCGCGGGTGGCGCGGGCGGTTCCATAACCACGGGCGGTTCCACGGGCGGGGCAGGCGGGGTCACGACGGGTGGTTGAACCACAACGATATCGATCGGTGGAATCTTGAGACCACACGATGCCGAGAACACACCAACGAGTAGAGCTACGACAATGCGCTTCATTTGTGAATGCCTCCTGAAAGGTAGTTAGTGATGAACGAAATGCCCGCCGCGATCATTCCACCGATGACGGTCGTGGAAACCCAACGGATACTTCTTTGAGCACGAGTGACCGCACCTTCCACCTCGGTCAATCGTTTTTCATGGTCGGCGGGTGGTGTCTGCTCGATGACCGTCACCCGCAGTTCGTGATCCGCAATGGTCATCAAACACGTATCGACCTTGCTCTCCAAGCGATTGCTGTCCTCCTTCATGTCTCTTTTGAGTGACGCGATGTCCCCACTGAGTTCATGTTTCATCTCAGTCAGGAACCGTTGCATGTCGAATTCCATTGCTTAATTCCTTTTACACAATGACGCTTGAAGAGACCTTCGCATAGCGACACCACATTCCAAATGCGGCACCACCACCAACCTGCCCTGCAATAGCGAATGCAGTGAAGGCCGGGAACACTTCGCTAGGGAATGTAAATGTCTTTTGAAAGTCGTTGATGATCACCTGAAACGAAACGGTGCTGAGCATGTTGATCTGGATATCGTAGATCGTGTCACGAGTCTCTTCAAACAAAGTCTCATTGATGAACGCGATGTTAGGGTTAGTCATGTTGCGAACAATCACGCTCCAAAGAGTGGGTTGATTGGACGGCCCCTTGATCGAACACACATAGATTCCGCTCATCGCACCTGACGTCGTGGTTGACCCCGTGAGACCTCGTGGGGCAATGCCCCACTGGTATCCGCTGCCGTTACCACGCAGGCCCTCAGCGGTAGTTGGACTCATAACAATCGTGCGACACTGCGGGAGATGCTCTAGGAAAATTGGCTGATCGTTTGATGCAAAGGCCGGGTTGGCACCGCTACCAGCGCTCGCTAGTTTCCACGCGTAGCCCTTCGCAATTTTGCCTGTCTGGGTTGGTCCCGCGCTACACGACAGCGTGGTTCCATTCAGCAAGAGAATCTCCGCGAGGATCGCTGACGTTGAAGCGATAAACACTTCATGGTACGTCGTGCCACCCGTAGTGTTCAAAGATGAGTACACATTAGGGATAGGGAACACTCCACCTGATCCTTTGCCGGTCTTGTCGTCCAGGTAACGCAGGAAGTCGTTAAACGTGAAGCGCGACGACGACGTCGCAGTCACGTTGTAACGAGGTTCCAATTCGTCCGACTCATCGTAGAACTGATCCATCATTACATCGGAGATCACGAAGTCACCAAAGATCGGCGGGTAGGTCAGATTGAACGGCACCGTGACACCGCGATGTGACTTCGGGTCCCGAGTCGCGTAGGTCACCGTCCGCACCGGCCACGCGCCCTTCAGTTCCGTGAGGCCTCGCTGCACCATCTGCGGAAAGGTCAGGAGGTTGTCGTCGGTCACCATAAACTCGTGGATGCCATCGGTCGGCAGACCGTTGTCGTCAATCTCGACCAGGCCACACAACTTCTGTGACTCGACATCGTCCATCTGCAAGAAGGGACGCACCGGCGTGCCACCTCCGAAGAGCCAGTCTGCTTGAATGATGGCCTGCGTCAGCGGGGCAGCCAACTTAATCTGCGCCGTGCTCAGAATGGAGGCGTAGGCAATCACGCGGTGGCCGATCGAGAGAAAACCCCCGGTCGGATTGAAACGTGATGTGTCCGCCACCGTGATCGTGTTTGTTCCAGCAGCTGCGTCCAAAGCCATGATCGTACCCTTGCCGCGCACGAACACACGGTTGCGGAGCTGCGACCAATCCAGAGTCAGAGTGACGGGCGTGGTTTTGATCATCGAATCGTTATCGTCGTCGATAATGTCTGGAGCAATGATGGCCTCCAGGTCGGGACCAAGCTCGTCCTCGATACCAGGAGGTTGATTGGTCACCGACCGTTCGCCGCCAACGAGACTCATACCAAAGGCAAACGTCGCGACGTTCGAGGTGTTATCCAGAATCAGTCCAACCATCTTCGTGCTGGTGCGGTCGAAGTCCGGCGTGCCCTCCACGATCGGAATGAACGGCGTAAAGATCGACGCGTAGATCTTTCGGAAGACGCAGTTCAGTGTGCCGATCGGTGGAAAGATCGGAATGTTGGAAAGTGTCGCCTTGAACGATCCATTCAGGAGGATGGCCAGAGTCTGCTGAGTTCCACGGGTCTCGGTGCCGTCCTGGTACACGCCCGTGACTCTGAACGACCAGTACCCAGGCTGCGCGTCTCGCTCGGGGAACGCACCACCGTCATCAACCTCGGTTGTTGACTCGATCGCTGTCAACACCCCAATGGGAGCAACCGGAGGCGGCAGCGTACGGCTGATCGTAGACGGCTTAATGGCCAGCGCTGGGGTCGCCGTCGTGGTCACGTTGTCCGCGATCACGGCGTACTCGATCAGGCCCGTTCCGCCAACACCCGAAGAGTCGCCAATACGGATGGCGTAGATCACGCGGGCGGTCGGGTTGCGCGAACCCACGGCCGGGCCAATGGGGATGTTCGAGAACGTCGGCAGCAACGTGCCGTCCAAGTAGATCGGACCAGCCAGTGCGCTCAACTTCGACTCAAAGAGTCCACCGCCCGCGAGGTTCTCCATGACGGTCGCGACGTCCTGAGTGGCGAAATTGACGTCGCCAGCGACAGGTGGCTGGTGGCCCGCCCATCCCTCACCAATTTTCACACCGTTCACATCGTACATGACCCAGCCACGACTAAAGCCCAGGCCATAGGAACCGTTCGAGACGGTCCCGGTCATGTTCAAAGCCATCGCTTGATCGGACAGCTGCACGTAACCAGGCGACGGCGGAATCGGAATCGACGGATGCGGAGTCGTGAATGTCTTCGCAGTTCCGTAACGGAACGTCGTGAAGAAGTACCAGTAGCCCTCTTTGAGATCCTGTCCCAACGCAGACGTGGTGCTGAGTGCTACGGTCATCGCTGCAGCACCAAATCCAGGGATGGTCACGGGCGGCAGACTCGGCTCTTCAAACGCCGCCTTGTACAGATGCACCTCTCGGTTGTAGTCCAGGTAGAAGTGACCGTTGCCGATCTTGCTGGCGATGTTCGAGAACACCGTGAGCATGTCCTCTGACCCGTCCAACGCCATCGAGATCTTCGGGAGTCGCGCCTGGATAAAGTTCGTCAGGAAGCCGGGCGCATACGCAGAGATCAACGCTTCCGCCACGTCGCTGGCGCTGACGTTATTGAACACACCGAACGGACGCAGGCGGTTGAAACGATACGAGTGATCGGTGCAGCCAGCCGACCACACAAAATTCTCTCTGGCGTCCTCGTAGCTCTGCGAGAAGCTCGTCACTTGACCGGAGAACAAGATGTTGTCGAGCTTGTCCTTAAAAGTCGTGCGCTCCAGGCCCACCGGAGGCGTGCCCGATCCATCAATCACGAAGCCTGCGGTGTTTGAACCGCCGTCCGTAGCCTCGGTCACGGTTACCGACGGACTGCGACGAATATCACCGCCGAACACCGCAGCAGTGTAGCTGAAGAGAAACTTCCCCACGATCGTGTAGCCCGAAAGCTCCACGATTTCGATGTCCACCAGACCAGACGCGTGCGCGGGCGTGATGGCGCGATACATCGTGTCGTCCACAAATTCGATGCCGGTGGCCAGCTCTCCACCGAAGTAGATCAGCGCGCCCGCGATGAAATTGAAGCCGATGATGCTCAGTTCCGTTCCACCGACGACCGACCCACGGTTGTTGGAGACGCCCACGATGTGGCCCTCCACAAACGTGTACGCCTGAATCCTGACGCCTTCTTCACCGTTGTGGTTGTTGATGACCGTGATGTCCACGACGCCTTCGTCGTGCGCCGGGGACTCACACTGGATCTCACCAGACGAAACCACCACAACGCTCAGGGCAGGCTCGTCGCCAAACAACACGGTGACGTCGGCGGCAAACCGAGATCCGGTGATCGTGACCGTATCCCCGCCTACCACTCGTGAGGCAGACGGAGATACGTTCGCAATGATCGGAAACGACTCAAACGCCTGGGTCGGGCGAAGAGGCGGTCCCTTAGTTGTCGGGCCGAGGATCGGAGGTCGCATGTTAGTTCAAACCGTAGAGTCCGTACGTGTGGCAGGTCAATGACCCGGTGGCCACGGTCTGCGTGAACTGCACGTCAACCGCCTGCGAAACTGTCGAATCGAAGTTGCCGCCCACCGCAGGCGCAGTGTTCCACGGCAGGATCGCCACCAACACACCCTTCGGGGCGGTCGCCGGAACGCCGAGGATGTCCTCGCACGTCCACTTGCCGATACCGAAGAAGTTGGCGGTCGCGCCAATCGCGCGGCAGCTCAGGAGAATCTCCAGCTCCCAACCGACGTTGGTGTGCCCGGCCACGGTGTCGAGCAAGATCGCCAGGCCGTCGAACACAACGGTGCCGCCCATGCGAACATCGAAGCGCGCGGTGCCAGGCGTGGTGATCACGGACGAAATGCGCCCCGACGCCTTGATCAGGATCTGCTTGCCAACAAAGTCGAAGTAGTTGGCGGGCAGCGTCCGAATCGCGGAGGCTGGAAGCATCGTCGCCGCTGCGGCCACGACTCGGGCCGCACCGTTCTCGGTCGATGCAATGAGAGTTTCAACATATCCAAGAGCCATGTTCGGATCTCCTTATTACTTGAAGTTGAGTTGACGTCCGGTCTTGAAGTCGCGGATGAGGATTTGCGAGATCTTTCGCGCCGACTCCTCGGCCGTACCGTTCACATAAAAGTGGTTCGTGACGCTTCCCATTGCGCCCATCTTATCGAGGGGGACGATAATTTCAGGTCCGTGCAACATGGCCAGCGTGCCATCCTTGAAGTCCCCGAAGCCACCCTCGCGGAAGCCAGGGATGCGGGGACCCGAGGGGACCCACGTCTTCGTGGTGCCAGAGTTATAAGCATCCCGGATCTCCTGAAACGAGAAGCCACGTGACGCCATCGACAGAGCATCAGAAACGGGGATGCCAAACTGCTTGGCGAACGATTCCAGGTTGGCGCGGGTGACGTTGGTGCTACCCCCGGCCAACTGACTGGCCTGATACTCGGCCAGGCTCTTCACTTCACCACTCAGCGTTCGCACCTTCACAGTTGACTCATCAATCGCACCACCGACGGAAGCCGTCCAAGCGTCTCCCAGCGCATTCACAGATGCAATCTGCTTACTGGTCTCATCCACCACGTTAGCGGTGTTGGAGTCCATGATGCCGTTGGCGATGTTATTCCACTGGGCCAAATCCCGCTTGCGCTGTTCGAGCAGCCGCGCCGACTCACGAATCTCACGGTCGGTGTGCGACGTCACGTCCTTCATCAGCAAGTCGTACGCGTTCTGTGCCTCGTCCACCAGCATCGCGTAATGGTCGCGCGACAGTTCATTGGACTCATTACGCTTGCTGATCTCCGCGTCGATGGTCGCATCGAACTTCGCCATCTGCGCGTTGAGCATCTCGTCAGTGAGCTTGCCCTGCAGCTTCAGGCTTTCCAACGTGGCCGCGAGCTTACGCTGCTCACCCTCGATCCAGTCGTTGATGTTGTTGCCGTGAGCCTCGTTGATGATGTCCAGGGTCTCCTGGTTGACCGCCTGGATCTCTCGCGCGGCCTTCACCGCTTCCACCGCAGCCTCGGCCTGCGCCTTGGTCAGCTTGGGGAACGCCTGGTAAAGTTCCTCGACCGACGCGCCCAGCTTGGCGTACTCCATCACGCTCGCGCGCAGGTCACCGTTGACACCCTTGAGCGTGTCCTGCCAGGTGGTGCCGAGGGCGTTCAATGCCTCCCAGGCCAGCTGGTACTCCTTGGTGCGCTCGGTGGTGTCGGTCAGGGCCTCGCCCTGTTCATTGACGGAAGTCGTGAGGGCTTCCGTGCCCTCGTTCACTTGCGCCTGCACCGCTTCAAGCAACGCCAGAACGTCCGTCTGTTCCTTGCTGGCCTTGGCACTGGCGTTGGTCGCCTGCATCGCCTTGTCGGCCGCGATCATGGCGTCCTGCTCGGCCTGCGTGAAGCCCTGCAGTTCCAGACCCAGCTCCATGAACCAATCGCTCACGGCTTCAGTCTGGCCCAGTTCGTACGCCAGGAACAACGCGGTGGCGTAGGCCGCAGCGATGCCCAAGGGTCCGATCGTGGAAGCGATCGACCCGGCCAGCAACTTGAACGACGCGGCAGCCTGGGCGATCGAGCTGAAGTCCATCACGGCCCACATGATGCTGGCCTGCGTAGCCATCGTGGCGAAGCCCGCGCTGATGCCTGTGAGCACAGCCGGGAGAGACTGGAAGCCCGAAGTGATCGTGGCGAAGCTGGCCGTGATGTCCAGGACGCTGGAGCTAGCAGCTTCCACGCCAGACGACAACAGATACATGCCCGCTGCCGCGATGGCGCTACGCTCCGCGACTCGCTTCATCCAGTCGGGCAGCGCGTCCCAGGTGCCGATCACCGCATCGTATACACCAACGACTACACCCTTGATGATGTCAAACGCGCCCTTGAGCAGCGGGCCGTACTTCTCCCAGGCATCGACAGCCCGGTCCCACAACTCCACCGCTCCGTCGCGCATCTTGCCAAACCAGCCCACGATGATCGGTGCCCACTCGGTCACCACGTCGGCTGTGCTCTCGATGCCTGACATGAAGGTTTCCATGAAAGCATCGGAGCCACCAAACGTCTCGAAGATGGAGTCTCGAATTGACAGGAACGCATCGACCACTTTCGGGGATGCCGCAACGTTCGAGATCAGGTTGTCGTAAAAGTTGTCCCAGGCCGTGCTGACCTGCGCGATGATCTCATCGACGCCGTCCGTCTGCTCACCCAGTCGCTTGGTGGCGTCGGACACGGCATTCAAGATGGCGATGCGCGCGGCTTCCTGCTTCTCCTGCGTCGTCAGACGCTCGGAGGTGGTGCCCAGCTGCTTGGCGTACTCTTCCTCGGCCTTGGCCAGGTCGATCTTGCCGGTGAGCAGCTGCACCGACCGCACCTGGCCAGTCAGCATCGCGGTGTTCACCGTATCAAACGCGTCAGCGACGTCGATGCCCTTGGCCTGGGCCAGCGCGAAGCCACCGTCGGCCAAGGTCTTCATCTGCTCGTCGGTGAGCTGAATGCCTGCCGCGAACTGGTCGTTCACGGTCTTCATGAGAGTGAAGTCGTCGATCGTGTTGTGGGTCCCCTCGCGGAGGACGCCCAGCATGGTTTCACCAACGCGGTCAGCGCCCTCAGCCAGACGGTTGAAGTTCTCTTCAACGTCGGCAATGCCCGCACCCTCGGTCGTGAAGTCCTCGACCAGACCAATGCTGACGTCCATCACCTTGTCGAAGGCCTTCATAGCCAATTCGCCAAGGATGAAGCCGCTCGCCAGGGTCTTCACCGAGTTGTTCATGCCACCGAAACTCTCGTCGAGTCGATTGACCTTGGCGAGGACCGCCTCCATCGTGGTGGAGATCTTGTCCTCAAAGGTAATCTGCCCGGCGAGGGTTCCGATGTTCACGTTGTTCATCTACGTGATCTCGCTCTCTTCAGCTGCTGCGCCGTGGGCCTGGCCGGTCTTGCTGGCTTTGCCGGTGGACGTTGCGGCCTGGGTTTCGACAAGGCCTTCGACAGTGCGAAGTGCATCTTGGCGATCGATTTCATGTGCTGCCAACCAGCGGTTGGCGGGGTCTCGGTCTTGCCTGGCGCATCCGGTTTCGTTTCGACGTCCTTGAATTCCAACAGGAAGTCGCTCGGACTCATTCGTTTACGCGACCCACCCCGCATCAACGTGGTGTTGTAGATCGCCGCGCAGATCGATGCGGCGTGGTAGTCGGCCCGTCGATCCCCGAAGGGTTCAATCAGGTCAAACGCCCTCCACCACATCAGGTCGTCGAAGGACATGCGCTCCAGCATCCCTTCGACGTCCGTCTCCTTCAGGTACCCGGCCAACCGATGGGCAAAACGACGAAAGTCGTCTGCCCTTAGTCGTTTTTTCGGGCTTGCATCTCCGCTTCAGGATTCTCCAGCGCGGGCTTGTCGCCTTCCTTCTCGGCGTCCTTGAGTTCCTTCGGAACCGGGAACCCGTTCAGGAGGAGCACCTTGCGGAGGACCTTGCCGTTCTCCTGGGCGTCCTTCGCAGCGAAGTCCTTCACGGCCTCGTCGTATTCCTCGGGCGAGTACCGCGCGCCGGTGTCGTCGGTGACCGACTTCACGAGCAGGCGCAGCCCTGAGATCTTCTTCTTGAGCGGGTCGGCGTTGCCTTCGACCCACTCCAGCATGTCGGCGGACGACACGGAACCGATGCGGACGTCTTCCCCGTAGGCCGCAACGTTGTCGTACTTGACGTTGTTGACTTCTTTCGTGCGGAGCTTCGCAAGTGAAACAGACATTCAAATTCTCCTTATCCTGGACGTCGAACTGCGATCACGTTGAAAGAGAAACGAGCTTGCTTACGGTCGTCCACCCCGGCATCGAACGGCTCCTGGAGTGGATTGATCTCACGGTACCAGCCTGAAAACTGGAACGACTGCGGTTCGCGGTAGACCAGCACGTTGCGGACGCCCACCAGGGCGTCGTAGGCCAGTTGCGCCTTCGCCCGCGCATTCTTGGATGAGTCCGCCCGCGCTAGGATCTGCGCGGCCGGGCGGATGTACGCGGGCGTGATAACCTTGTTCTGAGTTCGCTCGGGACCGGAACCGGAAGTCTCGGTGACCGTGATCGTCGCTGCGCCAGACGACAGCACGGGCACGGTGGCTTTCGTGGACACAAAGATATCCACGTTCAGCGTGCCTACGCCTGCGTCCTGCAGCAGCGTTACGATGTCATCGGTCCACATGGGTTATCCGTTCCAGGCTTTGTTAAGGTCGATGCGCTTCGCCACGCGGGCTGCCATGAACGGTCGGCTCTCCAGGAGAACCGATTCGATGTACTTGGCCTGGCCTACAGGGTGGAACGCGTCAAGGTCTTCGTGAACGTAGATGGCGTAGGGCGCGGACGGCCCTCCAGCGACAATATTAGTCCAGACCGCATTGCCCTGTCGAGTAGGACCTTCCACATGTTCTGATGCACGAAGCTCACCAAACTCGACAGGTGTCCGTCGCTTAACCTCTTTAAGTTCGATCTGAGTCTCTTGATACAGTGCCTTGTCAGTCTGCTTCTGAAGATTACCTGCGAAGCGTCTGGCCTTGGCCGCAAATTGAGAGACTCCGTTAAGGCTCGCTCCGGCCACGTGCTTCTCTCCACTCGCGCAATTCCTTGTCGAGGTTGGCAGGGAGACGCTGCCCAACCTGTCGCCACCACACAGTCTCTTCAGCCACTTCCAAACAACGAGCTGATGCTACTGGTTCGATGACAGGGTTGGGATCGTCATAAGGCATCACGACGTTGACGTCTGCGGCAGCGAAAGGCTGCCCCGTTCTGATCGTCTCGTACTTCGCCGTGATCGCCTGCCGCTCCTCGCGGGTGCGAATGAGGAACACGTGGTGCTCAAGAAAGGCCGTTGCTGGCGCGCGGTAGGCCGGGTACGCGTGCGCGGCGTGGATCTTCACCGGGCGTCGGGACTGCCGCGCCACGCTCAAACGTGCCTGGAAGTCGGGGAAGTACGGCTGCTTGGCGATGCAATGCTGGACATCGGGCCACAGGTGCGCCCGCGAGAAGAACCAGGAGTCCCGACGAAACCACTCGTCGGTCTTCAACCAGTCGATCATGCCAGTTGAGCACCGTTCGTCGTCGTCAACCCGAAGGATGTAGTCGCCGGTGCAGGCGTCGAGAGCCTGATCGATCAGCTCTTCAAAGTACGATCCTTGGACCATGACATGCTTGATGTCATAGTCCTCCGCGAACCGCCGTGCGCGATCACCATGCGCGCCCAGGACAAACTCCGCGCCCAGCATGCGCGCCAGCATCTGAAATTCCAACAGGAACAACCTGGTGACCACTGTCGCATCACTGACGCACACGATACTGAGTTTCATTTGCTCTCCCGCACCATCTGAGCTACTCGGTTGAAGTCGTCAGGAAACACTGCTCGATCATCGCGTCCGTCGATTAGCTGGAGGCCATGACCGTTTATTACGAAGTTCCAGGGCTGGACGTCGCCGTGCCTTTCGGCCGGGCGCGGGTACGACTCTACCATGCGCGCGACGTCCTCGCGCAGCGGAAAGGCCCCGCCCAGGCTGAGGAAGGTCTGCAGGTTGATGCCCGCGATCCAATTGCGCGTTTCGTTCTTGCGATGGAGCGTCACGATGCGCTGGCTTGGCGACGACAAGATGGTGACGCCACCCAACTCCAGATCATCGGGCGCGGTGAAGTACGCACGTCGGAGTGAGTTGCCGGGTGTCTCGAACAACCACATCGGCCGGTTGACCGGACCCACGTGGCTGGGCGTCTCGGCCAAGCGCGATGCCACCTGGCTATACAGCAGGTCGTAGATGTGCATGGCGTTGCTGTAGTTCAACGCCGATCCTTCACCGCTCGCGGGCGTCTCGATCACCAGGTGGTCGCCCAGACGAAACAGCGACCGCAGCACGCTCTCGTATCGTTCAAAGTGGTGGACGACATTCAGCGCCAGCACCACGTCGAACTGTTCACAGTTGGCTAGCTGCCACACGTCGTCCTCGCGCATGCGGTGCTTGAGGTGAAGGACGTTGGTCTTCTCGTTGGCTAGGCACTGGTAGAGCAAGCGCGGGTCGTCGTCGATCGCCACGATGGTGGCCTGTGGGAACTCCTCCGCGATCCGAAATGAGAAGTACCCGAGGGACGCGCCAAGGTCCAGCACGGTGAACGGCCGGGTGTACTTCGCCAGCAGCGGGCGCAGAGCCTCGTAACGGGACGCGCATTCGCGGACGCCGGTGCCCACGTTGCGGCCCTTCACCCACTGGTCTTGATACTGCTCCATCAGAGATACCTGTTCTTGAGCAGGACGTCGTCAGGAAAGACTTCAAGGACGCCGAATTCGGGCAGCATTTCCTTGATGCGGTTGAGCGTGGGCTGGCCCTCGTACATTTCCTCGTTGCTGTACTCGGTGTAAAAGTACCGAGTGCTTCTGAGTGTGCGCTGAGCACCCTGGATGAGATCCGCTTCCGCGCCCTGCACGTCGGCCCAGATCAAGTCAATGATCTGTCCCTCCATCTCGACCAGGGCCAGCGAGTCCAACCGCACCGAGGGCACGGTGATTGTTCGCTCGAACCGACACCACGGGTACCGTCGTAGGTGGTTCTTCGGGCGACGAGTCGAACCGGAGTAGTGCCAGGTGAGGCCCGGCCACTGCGCCGTGGGTCGGCCATCGCTCTGGTGGAACGTCACCTCGCCATCCACTTGACCTACCGCCTTGGTGATCAGGCGGGCGCGCGGATCGGTCACGCGCTGGCGGAACAGTTCAGCAGCGTACGGTTCCGGCTCGAAGCTGTAGACGGTTGCGTACGGAAACAGGTCGAGGAACATCTGCGTGTGTTCCCCGTCGTTGCATCCGACGTCGAGGATCAACGGGTCCTCGCGTCGGATCAGCTCACGAATGCGCTCAGGCTTCAAGGGCACCCTCGATCGACTCCGCAAAGCGAGTCGCAATGTTGGTCCAGTTAAACCGTTCTTCGTTGGCCAGCAGCCAGCTTCGACGACCGAACTCCTCGCGCAACATCTCCGATCGGTAGAGCCTGTCGAGGGCATCGATGACATCCTTCTTCGCCGGGGCCGCGCCGATCATGCCGTTCACGTCGGGCATCACGCCCTCACTGTCGCAATCGGTGAGCCAGAAGGCGTCCTTGCCCCATTCCGCCAGGGCTGCAGTGCGCCCGGCCACAACCGGCAACCCGCAGGCTGCGGCCTCCAGGGCGGTCAACCCGAAGCCTTCGCCCAGGGCGGTGGTCAGATAGACGTTGGCTGCCTGGTAAGCAGCCGCGACGTACTTTTCCGGGGCACCGTTGTAGATGTCCTTCGGCGCAGCCAGGATCAATCGGTCCTCGACACCATAGTACTTCGCCAGCTGGTCGCAGTCGATCGCAGCGGTGCTGCCCGGCAGGACGTGCATGTACAGATAGGCGTCTCGGATCTTGTTCGCGGTGATCCACTCCGCGAAGTAGATGATCGAGAGGTCGATGCGCTTGCGAGTCTGGTTGCGGTTGACGTTCACGACGATGAAAGAGTCGTCGGGCACGTCCGCATGGATGCCCAGCATGTGGCGCGCGGCCACGCGATCACCGGGCTTGAAGACATCGGTGTCCACGCCCAACGGGATGACGTCGGTGGACACCTTCTTCTTGAGGCCACCTTTGATGGTCTCGTTGCGACCGAACTCCGTCCAGAAGATTGCCTTGGCCAGGCCGTTCAACTTGTCACCGCCCACGTTCTTGCCCTCGACAGCGATGATGCCCACCAGCGGTGTCGCACCGTAGCCCTCGGCGTAGATCGCTCGACCGTACAGGGGCACGTGCCAGGGGTTGGTCTGCATGACGATCACGTCGGGCTTCGCTCTGGGCAGGACGTCGGACAAGCGACCAATCCCGAGGGCATCCTTGCCGGGCCACGCCGGGTAGATGTCGTACGTGCGCGGGGAGTCCACCATCGAGTCGCCGGTGAAGTTGACTCCGATGGCCGCGCACTTGAATCTGGTGGACAGGATCTTGAGGATTTGATCCGCTGCTCGGCCGAAGCCACTGCTGCAGGACGCGTCACCGATGTACAGAAGAGACTTCACAGAGCCACCCACTCCTTCGGAAAGCCAACGCGCACCACCTTATCAGCGTGCCAAGCCTTCGGATAGACGACGATCTTGTTTGGATTTGGATTGAGATACGCCGCCCACCATGAGAACGAACTGTTGGCGATGATGTTGTGACGGCAACTGGCCATCAAATTCAGGTCTTCGATCTCGGTTCGGCCCGCCGAGTATGTGTAGTTCTCTCCATACCACCGCGTCTTGCAGTACTCAATGTGATCGGAGAAGAACAGAAACCGTGTGTCGGCGGGGAACATCGCCATCGCGCGATCGTAGTAGTCCGTCTCCCACAGCTGAACGAACCCAGCGTGCTTGACGTAGTCCCCGCGACGAATGTGAACCGCCACGAACGGTTCGGTCAACGACTCGATGCCCTCGCTGAAGGCTTCCTTGATGTACTCCTCGGACCCGGCGAAGTGTTCCGGCGACTGCAGCCAGATGTCCGGGGTCAAGCCACGACGCTGCTGCGCGTACAGGTACGCCAGCTGAAACATTTGGTTTCCCAACCGCCCGCTCATCAACCAGATCGGAATCATGTACGCCTCGCATGCACGACGACGCGATGGTCCTCGTGAACAGTTTCTGCAGTGAAGCCTACCATCTTCAGCCAGTGATGCACCAGCGGAACGTTGGGGCCGAAGAACTTATGGTGGTAAGGGTTCTCGTGATCCGACTCCATGTAGACCAGGGCCGGGCGCGTCTCCGTAAAGTGTTCGCGGCCCTCTTGACTAGCCGACGCGGTATACGTTTCCAGGATCAGGAGGTCGTCAACGACGCTGGCGACGTGTTCAAGAGCCAGCAGCGGGTGCCGCAGATGGTAGAGCACGCCGAGAAAGAACACCACGTCGAACTTGCCGATGCGCTCCGGGGTGTGGTCGAGGATGTCGAGGTCGATCGCTTCGACCTTGGACCCAAGGGCTGCATGGGCGTAATCAAACCCGGCCTTGCCCGTGGACTGATGCCACATCCAATGGTCGGTCGCTACTACGCGCGAAGCCCCGCGCTTCTCTGCTTCAAACGCGTAGAAGCCGTCCCAGGTACCGATGTCGAGCACCGATTTCCCGGTTAGGTCAGGCAGGCAGAGCTTTCGGACTTCGCCCTCGGGGAAGCAACGACCAGGGGTGACCACCCCATCGCCCAAGTCGATGGAGTGCCACCAATTGATGTCAGTAATTTTCATCGGTGACCACTACGCCGGTCACGTTCCGCGAACGGTTGACCCCAGGATAGTCTCGTTGACGAAGGGTTGGCCGGTAGCGGAGTCGGCAAACCCTCCTGTCTGCACGATCGGTGCCGTCCCGCCGTCAGGCAGGACGAATTTGTCGCGTGGGTCGATCGGGTTCTCGCGGGTCTTCCCCGCATTTGGCGACGTGGCCGCGATGGGGTCCAACCAAATCAGGCTGGCGAACGACATCACCAGCGCCCCGTTCGACGTCATACGCTGCCTCTTGGTGAGATCCACCAAGGCGCGGCGGACAACGGGCGCGGCAAACAAGTCCGTGCCCTCGCCATCGTCACCCACACAAGCGTAGTGAGTCACGTTCAATTTCATCGACTCAAACTGCGGCGACATGACTGCCGCAATCTGTCCGCGAATCAGGTCCTCGTAACCCATTTAGATGGCCTCGAAGATCGTCGGACGTGAGATGTTGGGCTGCGCGAACCAAGACGGCACAAGCAGTCGGCGGACTTCGTCGGGGATCACGTTCGAGACGTAGTTGAGGTCGGACTGCATCTTGCGGATGGCAACGTCGGCCGCTTCCCGAGACGACTGCTGGCCCTGGACATCCGAAAAGGTCAGCGCCACCGAACCAGCCTTCAGCGACGTGACACCCTTGCGGAGTGGATCGTTGTCGCCCAGGCGGTCGCCCGCGCCAAGCTGCAATGCCATCTCGCACTGGGCGTTCTTGAGGTCTACTGGCACGACGGTGGTAGCGATGGCAAACCCGTTGCGGGTCAACATGCCGCTGCGCGGCCAGGTCAGTGCCTGTACATCGTCCACCGCCGTGCCCGTCCAGGTAAAACATGCGTCCAACGAGCGGGCCGCTGCCTGCAACGCGGCTTCCTTTTGTGGGTCGGTCGCAGCTGTAAACCAAGTCAGCGCGGGCACACGGTTCGCAGCGTACGCGTTGAACTCAGCCAGCGTTGCGTAGGTGTTTGCGGACGCGCTTCCGGGCGTCTCGATCAGTGCCATCTGCGGTTACCTCTTCTTGAAGGACTTACCAATAATGATGCGCTTGTCGATGCCTCGACCGTTCCACTTGCGCTCCAACTCACCGCCCGCTGTCCAACCGTGACCTAGCCTGGCCGCGAACCCCACGCGTGCGCCCCGGTCATCAATGACCGTCACCATCACCGCGTCGTGATCCTCCGGGATCGATGCCAGGAGGGCCGACTGTTCGGCCATTGCCTGTTCGAGAAACGTCGGAGGTTGGTTCAGCTTGCTCAGGAGGTCTGTCATGTTGGACTCTTTCAAAAGGTGCCTGGGGACCCGAAAGTCCCCAGGGCTTGGTGTTACCCGTTGATGTGGCAAACGCCCGACCGACCCGCAGCGTCCGACCGGATCAGCGGAACGCCGATCGCAAACGCCTTGAAGTTGATCTCGAAGCCACCGTACTCGTCCCACTGCACGGTCTGCAGCTGCTCGCCCTGGACCCAGCAGGTGACGTCCTGCGTAGCCTGAACGATGATCACGTTGCCCGAAGGCAGCTGGTCGGCCACGCGAATGGCCTTGATGCCCTCGATCTTTTCGAGACGCTCCCGAATGGTGCCCGTCGAGTTCGTGCCAGCGGTCGGCACGTAATCGCCGTCGAGATGGACGCCCGCATCGGACGGAACGTACACCCAGAAGGGACCGAACATCCGGTTCGCGTGCAGCGCGGTGCGCGCGGCCTGAAGATCAGCCAGGTAGCTCGGGCCAGTCTTCGTGCCATCGCCCCAGTCCTTGCCGCCGTCGAAGCTCACCGAGGTGACGCGGTCGGGCTGCGTCATGTAGCCGTAGATCGGCAGCGAACCGAACTGCGGGCCACCCTGGAACAGCATCTTTTCGAGCTGTTCCGCCACGACGCGGCCCGCCGTGCGGACCTGAGTCGTGTCGAGGGCTTCACCACGCTCCTTGGACGCCGCGAGGGCGCGCAGGTTGATGAAGAAGTCCTTGTGAGTAATCGGCAGCGGGATCTGCGACAGCTCGAACTCCTGACGATCGTTGCCGGTGCGGCTGATGCCGTCCAGCGAGGTCGTCGCGGGGTCCATGTCCGTCACCTTCTCGTAGCCGAAGACCATCTTGCCCAGGGAGTTGGGCACCGGACGCGTCAGGCCAGCAGCGACGAGGTCGCCAACGCCCACGAGCCGGATGACCGCTTCCTGTACGAGAGCGTCGTCGAAGAACTGCCAGTCCTCTTTGCGGAGCGTATCCAGCGTACGCAGTGCCGCAGCGTTGAGGGCGCGTCCTTCGGCCATCGCCTTCTTCAGCTGAGAGGTGGCCCAACGACCACCGGAACCGCTGAACAGCGCCTTGGCATCCGACATGAACGTCGGGGCCGGAGCTGACTTGCGTCGATTGGTTGCCATGTTGCTTGTCTCCTATCTCTTCTCTGCGAAAAGTCCCCGATCAACGGGAACGGGGTTGTCTTACAGGAACTGAACGCGAAGCGCGGTCTCGACCGCCACCGCACCCAGGGTCTCCATCGCACGCGCGATGGGCTTGGTCGAGCCCTCGGCGTAGGTACCGTCGCCTGCGCTCTGGAGCAGGTCGTCTTCGACGATGTTCTGACCGGACGCGACGTAGCCGACGGCCTCTTCGCCCGACTTGAACACCGCGACCTTGACCCGATCGCCAATCGCGTAGGCAGCCGCGCCCGCGTAGCTGCGGTAGGTGTCGTCGATGCCGCGACCCAGCTCGTCACGTTCCAGCGCCACCGCGTTGGGCACGCTGCCCGTGGTGCCAGTCTGCTTGGCGATGCTTGAGACGCCCTTGACGAGGTAGCCCGGCTTGATCGCTTCCGTTGCCGCTCCCGTTTCGCTCACCTCGGGGGTACCCCGAAGGAGGATTGAACGCTTGTTAGCCATTTCTCAGTCTCCTATCTCTGAATCGTGAAACGTTGTCCTGCCGCACTATTACGGCAGGAAGATCTGACCACCGCTCGGGCGGATCGAGATGCTCGCTTCCTGAGCACCGTCAACCGGAGCCTTCGGGGCGATGTTGGTCACGAAGCCTGAGAACGTCCAGGTCGCGCCATCGGGGAACTCGATGTCGTACTTGTCCTTCGAGCCAGTCGCCCATGCGTCGAGCAGCCCGTCGGTGGCGTCGTGAGTCGCTTCGTCGAACGGCAGCCAATTCACCATGAACTGCAGTTCGCCCTTGCGGCGGATGCCGACGACGTACGAGTCGTCATCGGAGTTGTGGGTCGTCGTCTCAATCGGGTTACGACTCAGAGGCGGCGGGGTGATGTCCCGGAGTTCCGCGATCGGAGTATCGTTCCGCTTGATGATCGTGCCGTGAGCGGAGATGCCGTTCGATTCCACTCCGGTATTGATCACAGGCATGTGTCTCTACCTCTATCTCTCGGTGAACGACGTGTTTACTTCTGACCGCGAGCCGCGCGAATCTCCGCGCCGAGGTCCTTCGGTGCCGGGGCTTCGCCCATCGCCGTCTCCGGCTGACGCGCACTGCCCTGCCCGCTGTAGTCGATCGCCGCACGCACGTTCGACCCGGCCAGCGCCACGAGCTGATCGAGATCAGCCTGCGACTTGGCGTTCAGCTGCTCGTCGGTCATCTGGCAACGGCCAGTGTCCTTGAGTGCCTTGATCGTGTTGGCCTTCTTGGTCGCGGACGCCGTACGAATCTCCGCGAACGAATCGCGGACATCGGCCGGGGCCTTCGCCAGGAGGTCTTCGAGCGTCGGTGCCTTCACTTCCGCAGCGGCGGGCGCAGCGGCAGCAGCCGGGGCCGCAACGGGCGCGGCAGCGGCAGGGGTTTCGGTCGTTGCGGGCGTGGCGGGCGCGGCCGGGGTCTCCGGTGCGGCCGAGTGCGCCTCGAAACGAGCGAACTGCTCGTCGTTGGCCGCTTCGAGCATCGCTCGGTCGGCTTCCGTGAACACCTTGCTCTTGCCGATCAGAGCGGTGACTCGTTCTGCTTTCTGCATTGCCTTCTCCTCGATAGTGGGCTGTGGATGCTGACAAGAACACGGCTTGCCCGACGCCGCGACCTTGGGTTCGACGTCGCCAGCAGCCGTTACCGGCTCATAGCGCGTCACTGCTTCGACTTCCGTTGGCTCGCCGTTGAGCGTCACCGCTCCATTGCTATCGAGGGTGAACGCCATGTCGTACAACTTGTAGGTGTACACGGGGTACACCTCGTAGCCCGGACCCGGAGCGGGCGGGGCATAGTGAGAGCAATTGAACACGACGTTGGTGGGGTTCTGCACCGGGTACCAGGTGTCCACGTAGGAACAGTTGGGGTACTTCGCTCGAACCGCCGTGTACAACTTGCTGCGAAGGTCGTTGTCGGTCATGTCTTCGGTGTTCATGAGCGACCGCAGCCCCGGCATCGCTGCCAGGACCCGCGCCATGAACCCACTCTCTGTCTTCACTGCGGCTCCTTTCGGTTTGCTCGCGGCACGAACGCCGCAACCCATCTCAACGCTGCAAGCGCCCTCGTCGGTCTCGGGCAACAGAGCCAGGTGGTCGGGCATCAGCCCCGTCCACTTACCCTTGTAGGACTTGCCCAGGTACGTGCCCTCGGTATCGTCGGTGGACACTTGCACACCGACGGAAATCTCGACGGCCTCACCGTCCTTGATGCGCTGGAGCAACTTCGGAGCAAGCTTTTCAGCACGCTCGACATTGATCCAAGCCTCCATCGTGAGCTTGTCGTCCTTCGCCTTCGAGTTGAAGACGATGCCGATCTGTTCTGCCTCCAACACCTCTGGGGTGTTGCCGAGGACCGGACGGCCGTCGCGCATCGGATGCCCGAGAAACACCGGGCGACCGTTCCACCCGGCAGGCGCGCGTGAAAATTCCTCGGACGGCACGAACTCCGCATCCGTGGCGTTCATCGCGTGGACCACGCCCTCGACCAGCGCCACGACGGGCACGACCAGGTGTTCCTGGTCGTTGTACCACTCGGTGCGGACCTTGTAGCCCTTGAGGGCGAGTAGCGTGCTACGAGTAGCGGACATCAGTTCACCTTTCCAGGGGTGTCGAGCAACATCAACATGCTCATCAGAGCGTTGCGGATGTCGCTGTTGTCGGGCCGGGTGTCCTTAGCCAGGAGCACCGCGTTCCGAGTCATCGTCAAGTAAGCCGCGAACACTTCTTCAGCGCTAGTGCCCTGCGCGGCATGCTTCATTCCGGCGTTCGCGGCGGTCATCAGCCTGCGAACTTGGTCCTCGCGGACAATGTTCATCAGTTTTTCAGTGCCAACCCCGTAGTGCAGCGACATCGTGGATGCGCTGGTGGCCCATCGATCTGTGCGCCGTCAACGTTGAACTTGCCACCGAGAGGCTTCTTCTCGCCATCCATCGGCAGACAAATCGGGCAAGTCTTGTCATCCGGTGTGGTGATCCACTCCTCTTCTTCGTCGCCGTTGAGGAGTCCATCGTCCACGGCCTGCGCCCACGCTTCGCGCTGGCCTCCGTTGCTTGCCGCCATCGTTTCCGTTCGTGCGATCGTTTCGGCGCGGGACTCATCACCAATGAGTTCGGTGATTTTGTCGGCCAAGTCGTGGGTGTCGAACTCACCATCGACGGTTCGTTCGACCAGGTCCTTCACGCGTTCGCGTGTGACCCGTGACATCTCGTCAATCAGCTCGCCTACGTGCTCGTCTACCCACTCTTTCGCTTGTGGGTTCGTCTTGTCGAAGGCAAAGCCCTTGATCTTCGGTGCGGTCACCCGTAGGTGACCTGCCAACACTGTAGTCGTAGCGACTCCGGCGATCAAGAATTTTTGTTCCGAACCAACAGTCAGACTACGTGACTTATCCTTTGGAATCAGACGAAGTTCTTTCTCACTGATCACCTCATACTGAGAATCTCTCTCGACGATGATCTCATTCTCAACGTCATCTTCGTAATAGTCTCCGACCTTGATCACCTTTGTGCCCTTGGGCAAGGTGATCTTGACGCGGCCACCCTTGTTGAAGGTTCCGCTCTTAGAAGCGGTGGATGTGTAACCCTTCTCATGAAACTCGGTGCCAGGTTCCAAATTCATCTCGCCAAAGTCACGGTACACAACCGTTTCCTTGTCGAGAGGATTCATGGCGTCATCGAGTGCGTCACGAACTTCAGGTTCACTGACATCATCGGCGCGCAACTGATCGTTGATGTCGCTGCCGCTGCCTCGGTACAACCACAGCGCTTCACCCTTCTGGGCGATCTGCGGTCCTGGGTTGCCGTCCTTGTCGTTCCCGTCCTTATCGAGCTTGTAACCACCGTCGGGAATCGACTTGCTGCCCTCATTGGACCCACCACCGCCCGCGCTAGGTGCGAACTTGCCACTGTCATCGCGCGGCTGGTCGGGATTGAAGGCAGCCACACGCAACTGCGCGTTGAGTTTCTCCGCAGCGGCCGTACCCGCAGCACCCTGGACCTTGGTTAGCACTTCGATGAAGGATTTACGGAACGCGCGGTCGAATTCCTTGAGAGCACCCTCGATGATCGACTCCACGCGTGCGACATCGCCCGCCTTCAGGGCCAGCTGCAACGCGGCCTGGGGGATCTTGGCCTTGGCCCTGGCAAACGCCTTGGTAGCGACCTTGCGGGCGCGTGGTTGGAACTTATCTGCCGCCGAGTGGACGTGTTCCCAGCGGTTCTTGCGAACCGCCAGGAGCAACAACCGCGCGAGTACCCGAAGTGAGGCCATTACCGGCGAGCCTCTCGGATGATCGTCGCCAACATGTTCATGTCGTTCGCGTTGATGGCCCGCTCCATCGCACGCAGGAGCACCTTCTCTTCGAGTTTGGCCTTCGGGGGTGCGCTACCGTCCGCGTTCTCATCGCCACCACCCACTGAGTCGTTGACCACCTCTTCGAGAGGCGGCAGATCCAGGACCTTCTCGCGGATGTCATCGGGCGTCACGACCGTTTCGCCCGCTGCGCTGTTCAACGACGCCCACTTCGCGGCAATCTCAGCGCGCTGCGTGTCGTCCATCACGCGAAGAGCGGAGAACTTGACCTCGTACTTCTTGTTCTTGGCCTCGGGCAGCACGCCCAGCTCCTGAAACCGCGCCACCATCGGCCGCACGACGTACGGAATGGCAAAGTCGTTGCGACGATCGACGACTCGGTCGTCCCAGTTGCTGCGATCCTGGGTCGAGGCCAGCTGTCCTCGCTCTGAACCCATCAGAATGCGCTGCGGAATGCCCGTGCCCGCGCTGATGATCGACACGATCGACTCCACCGGGCCGGAGAAGTCGGCCACCTGGCTGCCCAGGTTGTTCACCTTGACGCCGCGCGTGAGCAACAGACGTCGCAGATCGTGCTCGTATTCGTGCAGCTGCTTCTTGAGTGCCGTCTTGCTTTCGGTTGAGAAGTCGAGCGTCGGGTCCAGATCGAACTGCATCCCGCTGTCGGCACGCTTCCAGAAGGCCTCGGCACCTGCTCCTTTGACCTTCTCCAGGTCATCCAGGTCGTTCCAGATGCACTCCAGGCGAGGCTCGCCGTAGATGCTGTCATCCAAAAGACCATCCGCGATGTGAATCACGCGCGTCCAGTGGACGTTCTTGGCGATGTTCGCACTGTTCTGTGCGGTCGCGCTGTTCATCGACGTCCGTTTCACGTTGTAGAAGGTCGGCAGGCCAAAGCGCGGGTTCTTGCTGTCGATCTCGAACAGCTGAATGGTCGCATCCTCCTCCGCGTACGGAGTCAGGTAAGCAATCTCGTCGGGACCCGCGTTGAGCAGCGGCTGGTCCAGTTCACCAGGCGCACCGATCAAGAGGATCGAGTACCGGCCGATGCCCGCCAGGACATCCGCACGGTAGATCTTGTCCCAGATGTTGAGGCGGTCGTTCAGGTCAGCCCACGCTTGCTCGAAAGCGGTCGTGACGGTTGGCTTCTCATCGTCCACCAGCTCCGCACCACCGCGCCAGGTCGCCTTCGGCAGGGCCTTGACGATCCGGTTGGCGACCGCGTTGCGACGGTACCGCGAACGATAGTCCGCAGGCTCCAGCACTCGCTTGTAGCCCAGCGCTCGATACATATCACGACGTCCGTTGAACATCCGGCTGGCGATGTTCCACAGGCGCGACCGTCCACCACCCAGGGCGTCGGTCATGGCACGCATGTCCATAAAGCTCATTGCTCTCTCCCAATCACCGTGGCCACCACGGATCTGAATCCTATGACCTTGGCCATCTCATCGACGACCACGACGGTCAGTGTGCACTTGCCGCCCGACGTGATCTTGAACGTCAAGCGGTGCGGTTTATCGTCCCAGTCCCAAGAGGAACTGGAGTAGTACCCATTGTCACAATCCAACTCGGCGCGGACGGCGCGGCCCTCCTTGATGGAGACGTTGGCCTGCAGAACCGTCGGAGCAAACGAGATGGCCGGGGTCAGCGACACCCGAAGGAAGACATCAAGCAGCGCGACGGCTATCAGCGGGCATGACATCGGCGTTGCTCTGTTGACGCATCATCTGATCGAGCTGCCGAAGGTAGCCCTCGATGTAACTCACGCGCTGGTTCAACGCGGAGTACGCGTCGATCGCTTTGTAGGTGGCCGTGGCCACCACGACTCCTACCAACATGCCGAGCAGGAACTTTCTCATCGCATCACCTCGACCATCAACAGCAGTGAGACGCTGGCGTTGGCCAGGCCACGCTTGAGTGCAGCCATCAGGTCCACGAGTTTGTGCTCGCAAGTATTCCGTTTGCAGTAGCAGTCGCTGGGACAAGGACAGACGTTCGGATTCTCGTTTGCGTGCTCGCAGAGCCACGGGCCTTTCACCAAGACCGGGCGCTTCAGTTGATCGGTCATTGAACCCACCTCCACACGCTGCGAACGCGCAGCGCGATCCGATGCCACTTGGCCAGGTCCCGTGAAAAGCGACAGGCGAACAGCCACGCGCGCATCATGAGTCTTGGCCCTTGTACACAACGTATGCAGCAAACAAATAATTCTCTCCGTACTTACCTGTCTTAGCCAGGCTGTACTGCACGTCGAGCACGTTCGCGGGTGTCAACGTCTTGAGGAACGTGTTCACAATCTCTTCGAGCGATGTACCCGTCGCCGGAGTAGCAGGCTGCAGGGTGTCAGCCAGGAACGTTTTGGTGAGTGTTTTCACAGCCAAGTATCACCAACTACAATCCGCTTGGACCTTCGGGGTCTCCAGCAACACCGCGTTGAACGCAGTGGCCGACGCGTCCACCTGGTCGTCGTGCTTGACGGTCGGGAAGTCTCGCAGCTCTTGAATGTACTTCTGCACCCAGGACGCACCACGCGGGAGGTAGACGTTGCCCGCGTTGACCTGCGCGCGATAGGGCTTCGAGTAGATCGTCTTGTTGACGTTCTTCGGGACCTCAGCGTAGTCGTATCCCTTGAGCAGCTTGGCGCGTGCGTTGGTGACCGCCTTGCCAGACGACCCACCCTCACGCTCTTCGCGCTGGGCCACCGCAATGCCGTCCGCTTCGGCCGTCGAACGCATCAACAGGTCCACGCCTTCCGGTCCAAGGTTCTCGGACTTCACATCGAGGAGGTAGTAGCGACCAGTCGGGGTCGCCTTCTTGCGTCCGTCCTCGACACGCTGATCGATCTCCTCGCCCATCTTCACGCCGACCGTAGGATCGCCGCCACCTTCGGTCGCGCCTGTGTCCCAGCCACGTGCGATACGCATCAGCGCTGGCGGCACATCGTAGAACTTGAACATCTCGATCTTGAACAGTCGTCCGCCCTTCGCGGCGGGACGCTGCTGGAGCTGGCCCGGTGCGTCTTCGACCAAGTCCATCTCCAACTGCTTGACCTTGGCTTCGTTGAACAGCGCGGGCCACAACAGTTCACCCTCGACGGTGCGTCGGTCGCGCGGGTCACTCTGGTAGCCCTCAGGTTCCTGGTCCGATGGCTCACGTGACTTCTCGAACCGCATCGGCCAGCACACGTGGACGTACGACTCGAACGTCGGGCCGTTCAGCAGGAAGCCCGAAAGGTCTTCTTCGTGGAGTCGCTGGCCCAGCACGATGATCGCAGCGTCGATGCCCGCTCCGCGCGTGGTCACCGTGCCTGAGAACCAATCGGTGACTGTCTTGCGAAGCGTGTCGCTCTGAGCATCGATCGCTGTCGATGCGTCGTCGATCAGGATGAAGTCAGGGTGGAGACCCGTGCCCTCGCCGCCGACCGACGTACCAATGCGCCAACCACCTGCGACCGAGTCGAAGCGTCCCTTCTCATCCTGGTCAGCCTTCAGCTTCAACGGCCAGTACGACTGGAACCAATCACTGCGGATGATCTTGCGCGATGAGATGTTGGCGTCGTACGCACGCGGGGCCGAGTAGGAAGCGGTGAGGATCTTGAGCTTCGAGTTGCGTGCCCACAGCCAACACGGAAAGAACACGCTGACCAACAGCGTCTTCATCGTGCCAGGTGGAACATTGATGATGGTGCGCTTGACCCGGCCCTCGGCTACGTCTTCCAGGTGCAGACACAGCTCTTCGATGTGCCAGTTACCAACGAACGCGCGGTTGGGTTCGACGATGTGCCACGACGCCTGGACGAACGCGTAGAGAGACGAGGACAAGCGTCGTGCCGCGACCTGCTGTCGCAGTGCGGACGCTCGTTCGATCTGATCTGATGCGTTGTCGAGTACTGCGGTGGCAACGGCCAAAGGGCCAACTCCTTCCGAGTTGCGTCCATCCCTCCAGTCGTTATGTTAGGTGAGTGCCACCGCGAGTGGTGTGTCGTATACCGACGCCCAGGTATTAGGTCAGCCCTTGGTCTCCTGGCCCTCGACCACTCCGGTGGCTTGAAGGACCAAGGGTAGCGCACGTGCGGAAGGAATCGCAAGGGATTCTCGTACTTGGCGCGATGCAATCTTTCCTTTGAACACGTCCAGTGCTTCAAGCAGCACACTCAGCTCTTCAAATTCCTGTTCGCTCAGTTGAGAGACGTCGAGGTAGTGTTCGTCCACCGCCTTCGCAGTCAGATCGATAGATGACCTTGGTCCAAAGCCAGTACGATTGAGTAGCTGCCATCGAAGTGACGCAATATACTTTTTGTATTTGAGTGTGCCATTTGGGTATCCACACGTGCCACACGATTCCTCCATCGATTGATCAATCTCATCGAGGATGCCTTCAATCGCTGGCATGCGCGCGATAGCCAGAAGCCTCTCGGCCTTGGCCACGGTCTGTGGTGCTCGCTCACCGTGCTTGCGACACACTGGGTACCCTGCCTTCGGAGCACGACGACACGGCAATCCGTTCGCGGTCTGCGTTGAGCCACAACCCCCGGCCGCTTTCACCACGCGCACCATGTCGGTCATGCGCTCAGCACGCTGGCCCTCGTCAAGAGTCGCCAGCTCACTCAACCAGTGCTCCACTCGGGGGAGAGCAGAGATTGGGTTGGCGCGACCCACCGCGTTGCTCAACCCACGATCCAACTGTTCTTCTTTCACGGCCTGATTCTCCTGGGTCCGATAATGCGTGTTATGTTAACTTAGCTTCGCTGCGTTTCGCCTTGTATTGCGCCACATTCATGGGACCTTCGTTTTGGCACGGTCCTTGATCCCTGTGTTCCTGGGACCTTCGCCCCTGGTGGACTCACCCACGTTCCGGGCCACCTAGTCAAGGGCCTGCTGTAACCTCGCAGGATCAAAAGGGTTACGGCCCGTGGCCGTGAACGCCTGGCACCAGGCCAGCGCGTTGGCCAGGCGATCGGGTCTTGGTGCTTGGCCCACTGGCCGCGCACCAGGCCGCACGTTTCGCGTACCAACGGTGGACGTTCCGTGGGCCTCGCGCCAAGCACGTAGGTCCACCACGCGCGGGCCTCGGGCAGCGGCGGGGGAAACGCGCGCGTCGGTCCTCGCGCCTGCGGGTTTCGAGCCGTGGCTCATAGGGTTGGACGGTGATGCCCGAAGTGTCGAGCCATCACCGTCCACATCACCGTCCAGGCTTTTTGCCATATTAAGGCCTACTTCTTTCAATGGACGGTGATGGACGGTGATGTACGAGATGATTGGCTAATTGGTATACTGTCATCGCAGCCCTCTGAAATTCCCGTTCACCGATTTGGTGGCCTCAACCCCGTCCATCACCGTCCACCCTCTCTTAACTCTTGTTGGCTCAGCACTTTAACCCGCGCCGGGGATGCGATTTTCATCACCGTCTGGACGGGGATGATCCCCGTCCACAAGACCGATCGCGCATCAAAACGGTAGGTCCTTCTTCGGGTTCCCAGCGTCGGTTGGCCCATTGGACACAGGCCCATCGCCCTCTTCCCACGCTGTCTTCGTCCCTGCCATCGAATCAAACAGCTCGCGCGCTTCGTTCAACGGCAGCACAGTACGTCGAGCTGATCTAGTGCCATCGGCCGCGCGTGCTCGTACTTCCTTCCCGAGCCAGGGCTTGAGCACCCGTCGTGCCATGTCGATCTCTGAGACTCGTCGGTTGATCTTCATGTCATCACACCACCGAAGGTACTCGGCATGGACGATACGGACTGACACATCGTTGGGCCAAGGTTCGTCATTCAGCTCGCCCATACGCAGGCGATCTTTCCACCACCGTTGCTCCGGGGTCAACGACATCTCCTGTTGTTCCCGCAGCTCGTTGGTCATAGGCACACGACGGATGTCGTCGTGGTCCACCTGGCGCGTCAACAGGTACGACAGCAGGGCCGCTTTGCCCGCGTTGTTCATCTCCTTGTTGATGGCGTTGAAGTACGCGTGGTCTTGAAGGTGCGCGCTGCTGACCTTGAGCGAGAAGAACCGTCGCTCCTTGAACGACGCCTGGTGGGCGTGGTCGTTATTGGTCGCCATGATCAGGTGAATGCAGTTGTTCTCTTCAACGACGTCGATGCCCTTCCGCTCAATCGAGAGAGTTGGTTCGCTGATCAACCGCTTCAACGATCCAAGGTCCTTCTTGTCACCCGCGAAGAAGGCCTCGTCAGCGAAGATGACGATCTTGCTGCTGATGGCCGCGTTGAATTTGCCAGCGAGCTGTTCAGTGCGATCGAGGTGGGTGTAGTGACGGCCGAACAGGCTGCCGAACGTACGGGCAAAGGTTCCTTTGCCCGTACCTAGTTCGCCTTTCATCATCACACTCACTTCGATGGGAATGCCAGGTTGCTGGACTGTAAGAGCCATCCACTTCAGGAGGTAGTCGTAGTACTCCTGGTTACCGTCACAGATCACCTCGAACATCATGTCCAGGTACTTCTGGCACCCGGCCTTGGCGTGTTGGTCCGCCCACTCGCGGAGCGTGTCGCGACTGGATCGATCGGCTTCGTTCTCCGGCAACAACGGCTCGACCGAGAATCCAATCCAGAGGTTGTAGTCCTTCTCGTGACAGGTCAGTGGAGGTGGCCAGAAGCCTACCGTGCGATAGGATCTCTTCTTCGGGTGTTCGCGCCAGATCTCGAACTTGGTGCGAAAGACGCTGACTTCGGCCGTGGTCTCCTTGCCGTCGTCACCCTTGGTCTTCTGTTTCTTGGTGCCGATCTTCACGCGCTGGTTGGCGTACTCCTCGAACAGTGCGCGTGCTGGTTGAAACACCACGCCGGTGTCGGTCTCCAAGCCGTACACGTAGTCCTTGCCGACGCGGGCACCGAACCGACGCGCATTCATCTCGCTAACCAGGCCGTCGAACACCGCAGTGTTGGAACCGTACCACTTGATCAGAAGTGCGACGACCTCTTTGCCGATCTCCGCTTCCAAGTACGGCCCGCCAGCGATCTTGCCACCAGCGTCGAAGTTCAAGACGGTGTCGCGCGCTACACGTGTGCGATCCTCGATCTCGTCGTCCTTGGCGATGGTAGCTGCCAGGCGAATGATGTCTTCGATCTCCTTGGACGCAAGGCCACGTGCAGCCAAGAATCCAGCCGCGTGGCCCGCAGCGTTGTGCCGGGCACCCGAAGGCCAGTGCCTGGCCAGCAACGCAGCCGTGGCCGTCGAACGCGCGGCCAGGCGCAAGAGTTCCTGCTCCACGGTGGCAGGGCCGTCGCCGGGCAGGTCCGAGGGCTGTCCATCGACCAGCCAGAACAACTTCTCACCTGAGGGGTGCGTGCTGGCAGGGACAACCGTTTGCCCGCCAGTCGAACGCAGCTCCACCAGGACCTTGCCATCGACGTCCAGCCACCGCTCGCTCTTGTTGACGCCCTTGGCGATGTACCAGTAGTGACTGACGCCCACGCTCTCGCGACCGTGACGGCGCGGGGTGGGCAACATGATCTCAGGTGCGGCAGCGACCGCTTCGGCGCAGTCCAGATCTACGTCCACCAGGTGACCGGATGGTTCACCCAGGCGGATGCCGATGTTGTCGTTCTCCAGAAAGTCCTCGACGGAGAACGTGCGGTTGACCCAGTCTTTGACTTCAGGAGCCTTGCGGCCGTAGGGGATCGGTAGCACCGACCACCCTTCAGACATGTATCGTTGGACCAGAAAGCGGGTGTCACTCATAGGAACGCTTCTGCGCTTCGTTCTCTTCGCGCGTTTGCCAAGCCAGGTGGCCGGGGTTCACGCAGCGTGAGTTCTCGCCGTAGGGACATGTGTGACCAGCTTCGTGCTGATCGGTGGGTGGAGGCCCAGCGTACCACGTCAGGAGGAGCCGCGCCACTAACACGACGCGCGTACCTCTCCCGCCTAACTGGATCACCGGCCGCGCGCCTCGTCGGCTCTTGATGAAAGCGCCGAGCCAGTTCCAGCAGCCGGTGGTCTCGTCCTCCAGGATCTTAGAGACGACGCGACCGAGAAGAGTACGGGTACCCTCCTCGATCGGTTGAGCGACGTTGCCCACTACGCTTTGATCGGTGCGCCCATCACTTCAAAGGTGTGATTGGGCAGGTCCACCTTCGTGAGAAGATCCAGCCGCGTGAGCGGCGAGGGTTTCCCAACTGCCCGTCTGGTCTTGGGGTCGATCGCTTGCACCTTGACGTACGGCACGTTGCCGCTCCACGTTGGACGCACCGCGATCTCCAAGACGTGCGCCAGGGTGACCCAGAGGCTCGACGACTGTCGCCCTGGGTAGATGATGTAGTCCCCGACATTGATGCGCTTGCCCAACACGTCGTTGACGATCTGTTCGCTCATGGTTTCATCAGCTCCTGCAACCCCGCGTTAGACGGTTGGTAGTTGATCGTCATGGTGATCTCTCCCATCCGACGCAGGCCGGGGATCATCACCTCGTCGCCGTTGGCCGTGGTGCAATCGAAGTGGCTGCGCTCCATCGTGGACGCGCTGATCGACTGCAACTCGGCCACCACCGTGTCGTTAACCTCCAGCATGGTAGGCTTGGCAGCCTGGATTTTCTCACGCCTACTTCGGGGTTCCCGAAGGCGCGGGGCCGGGCACCTGGTACCGACCTCCTTGAATTCCCCGGTGGGCCGGATGCTCAGGTCCATCTGAGCTTGGCCTTCAGGTGATTCCAGCAGTCGCTGGTTGGTCACAAAGCCCATGAACTCGTAGCTGATGATCTGACCGTGCTCATGGAAGGTGATGAGGAACTTCTTGACGCCGTCTGCGAGAGCCGTTGGCGCAAGGACCGTGGTCGCTTCTGGTGCGATGGCGCGTTCGAGCACCACCTGCGGGTTGACCGCGAGGGCCGCGCCTGCGGCACCCATCCATTGGAGGAAGGTTCGGCGGTTCATTTTATAGTTCCCTCACGTATGCTTTTGATAATGCCTGAGAGCTGTCCATTATCAACTTTGAGTTGCTTATTCTCATTGTCGAGTTCCAGCTCTCGTCGTAATAGAAATCGAAGCGAGTTCAGTTCTTCACCCACCATGTGCATTGGTGCTCCGATTTCTCCACGGTCCTTCATTTTATGGGTCACATCAATGAGATGCTTGATGCGACGATTTATGATGTATCGTGCTCTCTTTCGATCCTCCCTTAAGCCCGTGCCGAAGGAACCATGCTCAATGGACGGTGTGCTCACGTGTGTCTCACCTTGATCGTCGCGCCAGGTGACTGGGAAACCAAGCCAAGAACATCTTGCATGAACAGACGGAACTTCCTCGTGAACGCCTTGTTGCCCGCGCGACGACGGGAACGCCGTCGTCGCATGCGGAGCAGTTGCTTGTTGCGGCTCATCTCGTTACCGGCGACGTTCGACGACGGATTCGAGGGCCGCGATGTCGGTGCGGAGATTCGAGATGCGAGGCGCGTTGTCCTCGATCACGCGCTTGGCGTCAGCGCTCTCGGCCTGGAGGTTCTTCAGCTCCGACTGCATCGTCGAGATGCGGAGGTTGAGCGAGTACGTGCTCAGACCCGAGTGATCGCGGGCGGTGATCTGCGCGCGGGTGGGTGCCTTTGCCTTGGTTGCCATTTGTGTTCTCTCCTTCGTGGTTGACGTTCGTGAAACCGCCCGAGCGGGAATTGCACCCGCGCGACCCTGGTCGCGATCTAATGTCACTAGGCGGTCGTTGACTACCTCGCCCAGCCCGCGTCGATCGACGGGTTGGTGTCCTGGACGCAGACTTCGTACTCAAACCCCAGGACCTTCTGGTTCGAGCGGTTCTCCATGCGCCGGATGACTCCGCGATAGAAGTCCTCCGCGCTGAAGGGACTGACCGACCGCTTGGTGAGGTACCAGCGGTTGCCGCGATACAGGTCGCGGCTCGACATCGGGATGTTGCCCAGCATCGGGCCTTCCAGCTTGACGTGGCACTCGTAGTACACCGGCCGCTCTTCGACGGTCATGATGTTGACTTCGTGCTTGACCCGAATAACGCGCGCGTCCTTGTAGTCGGCCGCGAGCTTCTCGATCAACCCTTCGGGGTCCTCGCCCAGGGCACACATCAGCTGCAAGTTCATGTTGTTCAGCTCGATGTGCAGCGGCTTGACGTCGATGTCGTGGCAGAAGTTGAACCAGTCAATCGGGTTGATGTCCTCGACGGTGACGTGGTACTCCTCGACGCGTTCAGCGGGCTTGAAGGGGCTGTGATCACCCTTGTGGTTTTTGTCGAGGGCGCAGAGCACTAGCTCCGAACCCGCTTCGATCTTGAAGTCACACGTTTCACGCTTCGCCATTAGTTTCTCCCAAAGACTCGGTAACGGGTTTCCACCATCCACACTCGGTCGGTCCCGAGTTCACGAAAGAAGTACACCGCGCCTGTAATCGTCACGGTGATGCGGTCGCGCCAGGTCTTCTCCCAGGCCACCGACCAGTCTTGCTCGAAGAACGTGCCGCCCTGTTTCAGATCAAACCACCAGGACCCGCTGACCGTGAAGTTGGCCATGCACATCTCCACACCAGGTACGGATGCGAGCGTCCATGCCCCGGTTACGATGTTGTACACCCGGCCGTGGGTGGCGGTGAGGTCCAGCGTTTGCGCGCGGGCGGGCGTTGGTGCAAGAACCAGGGCCAGCAGCACGCTGAGCAGGCAGATCTGGATGAAGCGCTTGGCAAGGAACACCAGCAGCTTGGCGGTGAGCAGCCCGGCGACGACGGCGAGGATGGGTGTCAACATTTGTGGTCTCGTGTGGGGAACGAAAACAACGGCTGCAAGGGCCGGGCCATCATCGGCCCAGTTCTCTTAGGGCACGCGCGCAAATATACGCGCGGATGGGATCGCAGCACCGCACCAATACGAAGGCGATGGCCAGCGCAACGATCACGAGTGGAACGCTCATGGTTCTCCTGCTTCCTTGTACAACTGCGCGGCCGACTTCTGTTCACGGGCCGTTGCCTGCGGCAGGTCCTCGCAGAACGGACACTCTACTTGGCCTGTCTGCACCTGCTTCTCCAGGTAGCCCGGTGGCAGCGATGCCAGCTGGTGTTGGGTCAGGCTGATCTTGTGGTGGCACTCCAACCAGATGATCATTCGACGCTGCGAGGCCATCGCGTCAACGACCCGCATGATCTTTTGCATTCTCATAGGTCGTACCCGAAAGGATCGTCGGGGTTGAGCCGGGCCTGGGCCGCGTCCTCGGCCTGCTTAGCCAGGCGACGGGCCTGCCGACGTTCGGCGCGGTGCGTCAACCACTTGGAGAACCGACCCCAGACGCCCATGCGGGGACCAGGGCGTCGGCTCCAGTACTCACGCCCGGCGTGGCCCATCCGTTCTGCGCGCTTGCCGTGGAAGGTCATTGGTAACCCCAGGGATCGTACGGGCCGCATCGCGGCGGTGAAGACGACGGCGGGTTGAACATGGCGACGATCACCAGCACCACCGCGCCTAGCATGACCCAATCTGTCGCTGTCATAGATTCCTCTTGGCCCACTTCCAAGTGACGTGGCCGATGAAGATGCCGAGTCCCGCGCCCACCAACCCGGCAAGCAGGTGCATCACTTGCGCCAGCTCACTCCGAACCTGGCGTAACGCACTGCGAACTGCGCGCGGACCATGTCGGGAGTCATGTGCGTCATGTACTTCGGCAGGCGCGGAGCAATCTCTCGCATCTGCTTCACCGTTGAGTGGGTGATCCACTCCTCGGCCACGGCCTGGTCAAGGTCGTAGTTCACCTTGAAGTCGCGTTGAAAGCGCAGAGTGATCCGCTCGAACACAGCTGCCAGGTCGTCGGCCACCTTGATCTCGTGCTTCTCTTCGGGTGTCAGTGGGTGATACCCGAGGGCCAGGCCACAAGCCTCGTCCCACTGCGCCTCCAGCGCGCGGAACCACACCATCTCGGGTGCGTGTTTCAGCTTGCTGGACATATCACCGAGATAGGCTTCCGGGTTGTCGTGGTTCAGCGCTGGGAAGGACAAGGCCGGGCGCACCAGGTCTCCCACGAGACAGGCGTGCTGCCCGACCGCATAGAACTGTCGGATCTGGCCGGTGTACCTGCAGAGGTTGGCCAGGGCGACGATGATGTCTTCGATGGAGATGTCAGCTGGCTTGGGGTTGCCCAAGTCCAGCCGACGTCCCGTGGCCGTGAAGAAGGCAATCACGCGCGTGTGACGGCGCGGGCGCGTTCGCCCTTGCCCGGTTCCTTGTTGGGTTCGGTGTACGGCTCGAACACTACGTCGATGCCCTCTTCCAGTTCCTCAACCGGGATGTCCGTGTTGTTGAAGTGAAAGAAGCGTTCGACGCCGCCCTCGTCCTTGATGAAACCGTAGCCCGCGCCACACCCTCGTTCGATGCGGGCACCTGGCTTGGCCTTCTTGATCGCAATGATGCGTCCGTTCATGTGACTCCCCGGAGTTAAGCTGCTGTTTGTTGGAGTGATGCACGTCGCGCTGACTCTGCACGTTGGCGATGGCGTTGCCGCTTCAGCGCCTTGCTGAGAGCCTTACCCAGCCGTTGGCCAGGCAAAACGTGTCGCAGGCTTCCATCCGTAAAGAACTGCATGGGCTTCTTGTCGAGCATGCGAACGAAGGCACCGGCGATGCCGCGCGCCACTGGAACCCTGTGCAGGTTCTTGAGAGTGGTGTAGGGAGTGCGAGGACGGTACTTCTTCTCGCCCTTGGGACGCTCCTGTAGCATCCCAGGAATGTCGCGGGCCGATTTCACCAGGCGGGCAAAGGACTTGCCGACGCCAGCCATCTCGGCTCTCGTGCGCTTGAGATTCTCTTTGAACTGCCTGACCACACCCATCATGTTTATATCCCCTTCGTTTGTCGTGTGAGAATCGAGGTGCTCGACCACCATCCGGTGGTCGAGCGGTCCTCGTTACGCCAGCTTGAAGCCGACGCTCTTGGCCAGCTTCGTTTCGATGAAGCTGTTGAGCGACACATCGCCCGCCGCCTTGATCACCGCTGCCTTGAGTCCCTTGCGGAACCGCAGGACCACCTGCTCTCGGCCGGTGCCCGCCTTCTTCGCTGCCTTCTTCTTGGTTGCCATCTGCTGACTCCTGTAGTGGTCGGTTGCCGTTGGATGCCGGTCCCTGCTGCAAGCAGCGTGCCGGTCAGTGTCGAAGGAACGTGACGTCGTTCTTGGTGCCCTTGAAGCAATAACCGCACGCTTCGCAGTTCGGTTGACGCTTGGTCTCCTCCGGGCACACGTAGCTGGCACCGCCGTCGAGCGTGGCCAGGTTATGCGTCACCGGGTCCTCGGCGTGGGCGGCAACCTGCTGTGGCGTGCCGCCCCGTACGTCGCCGTCAATCCAGGCCCGACGCCAACCCAAAGGGGGCATCTCGGGGATCGACTCGTCCATTGACGCAAACATCTGGACGTTCGGCAGCGCGCGAAGAACCTCCAAGGCCGGAAGCAGTTCAGGCACTCGCCAGGATCTGGTGTACACCCACATGGTGACGTCGGGCCGCTCGGTCATTCGCTCGATCCAGTTCTGAACGTAGTCGAGCGAGTCGAAGTCACCGCTGACGTGCAGACGGAGCAGCTTGGCGTCGTCCGGGATCGGTGGCACGTCGCTGGCCACGTTGCCCTTCCACATCTGAAACACCGCTCCGTTCTCGGTGACCGGGCGTGCCGCGTAACAGATCTTGCGGCACTCGTCGCTCGACCCTGGGCACGTACCGAACGCTGTCCCCGCGCGCGGGTCCAAGCCCAACGCGTCCGCGTGGGGCAAACCGGGCAGACGGGAGAACGTGTACACGCCGAGACCAATCTTGAGATTGCCACGACCGTAGCGAGAGATGACCACCCCTCGTGTATCGGGAATGTGAACGACCAACTTGCCAGTGAGATCTGCCATAGATGCTCCGGTCCCAAGGACCAAGGTAAGGGGCGGTAGCCCCGGTGAACGTGACTGTCGGACCATCGTAGACGACGGGGAACTCGATCGGCGGGTGGCTGCGCTGGAAGATTGCAGCAGCTTGATCAGGCGTGCTGGGCGCGGCCTTGGTGTACTTCATGACACCCTGAGCGAACGCGGGCGCGGCCAACAGCAGAAACAAGATCACCGGAGTGATCTTCGTGACGATCCACTTCGCCGTACCCGGTGGGTCGCTGTGCGTCCTGATGTCGATCAACCTGCAACCCTCCGGTACGTGCAGGTGCAGGTTGACCGTCGCGTCTCCCTCCCACTCGAACGGCCTGGTGACGTTCACGCCCAGGTGAACCTGGACGACGTCATCCACTGGCATATCGACTTGGATGCGAGAGACGTCCTGGACGGGGTGTCCATCGATCTCGATGGTGGCCCCGCCCTGTAGTCCTCCCGGCGTGCTGATCTTGACGTGACTCATGACTCCCTCCGGTTGTTAAGCTGCCTTGTTGGTGTCGTAGTACTCTTGCAACGCGTTCTTGATGCGGGTCTCCGCGATCGTGAAGTACTCGGCCTCCCGCTCGATGCCGATGTAGTTCCTGCCCTCCAGGACGGCTGCGACTCCGCACGTGCCACTGCCCATGAACGGGTCGATGATCGTGCCGCCCGGCCGACTGACTAGACGGATCAACCGCCGCATCAGTTCGATGGGCTTCACGGTCGGATGGAAGTTCTGCGCCATGACGTCCTTGACGACCTTGCCCTTGGCGTTGGACGTCATGTGCGAGAGCCGGTTGTCCTTAACGACTTCCGGCAGATCGCCGCAGTAGGCGTCTCGATCCTTCGGGGACGGCTTCGGCACGAAGAACGAAGCCTTGTTCTCCATGACCATGCGCGCGAGATCTTCGTCGAGGGCCACGGCCTCCTCCGAGACCATCACGTTGGTCGGATGCTTGCCATCCTCTGCCTTCCAACCCTGGGCGTTCAGTTGGCCGCGTCCCGTCGTCTTGAACAACTTGTTCAAGTCCTTGAGGTTACCCATCTGACCCATGAACCTACCACACAGGATGGGTTCAAAGCCAGGCCGTGGGTCGTTGGGGTTCTTGACCTGGCCCGAGGCGTACAACCAGGCGAACCCGCGTACGATGGGTAGCCCAGCCAGGCGGTAGCCGCGCCCGAGGAGGTCGAGCGTAGTGCTATCGGAGAAGGCCAGGACGTGCCCTCCAGCCCAGAGTCTGTCCATGACCCCGCGCACCCAGCCTTCGGTGAACTTGGCGAACGCTTCTGAGTCTTGCGACAGGTCGCCGCCACCCCGCTCGTCTTCAAAGGAATCCCAGTCCTTGGAACCTCCGAAGTCAAAGCCGTACGGCGGGTCGCACACGCAGGCATCGGCCTTGGAAATTTTGCCAGGCGTCGGGTACATGCTTTTGAAGTCCATGTTGTTGAGGAGTTCCAAGCAATCCCCATTGTGCAAACTGATGACTAGTGGCTTTGCACTCATTATGTAATCCCTTTCCCAAAAGTGTCCTTAGTGATGAGCTGGTTCGGCCTTACAGATGAGCTGGAAACCAGGCACGCATGTTGAATAATGAAAAGACCAACGGAGGGCAATCAAGCCCAAACGGATGGAGGGTAGACAAATGGCAAAGAGACTCAACAACGAATCGCTGGGTGCGCGTCGAACCGCTCTCGCAATGACACTGAGGGACGTCGGTCGGGATCAACCCGGCCGACGTTCTCATCTGCAATGGGGCCTGGTCCGAGTCGCACGGACAGCGTCGTCATTTGAGGAAGGTGTGCCGGTTTTACGGTTGCCTTCGTTTGGACGCTAGTAGCTTTCACTTCTCCAGACCTTGTCTCGATTAGAAGGGAACCTTGTCCTTCTTCTTGTTGCCGCCCTGGCTCTCCGGGGCCTCGTCTGCCGCGCCATCCGGCGCATCGTCCACGACCTGCTCGTCGGTCGGGATCGCCTTGTCCTTGATCTGTTCGTAGATCTTCTTGGCGTACGCAGCCTGCTCGACGCTCGGCTTGCCCGCCGTCTCGACCGCGAACACGCCGAACTTGCCAGCGTCGTTGCTCTGCAGCTGCGACGTGATCTTGAACTTGGCGATGAAGGCCGGTCCCTGGATGGACCCCGCCCACTTGGCCAGCGTCTGTCCCGCGCCGAATGACTTCGACTTGAACGAGACGATCGCCAGCTCCGGGTACGCGCCGTTCAGGATCAGGACGACCCAGTCGTACACGCGTACACCTTCGGGGTGCGGCTTGCCCTTGCCCTTCCAGGTCTTCTTCTCTTCCTCGGTGGGCCACTCGCAGCGCGGGTCGTCCCATGCGATCTCCTCGCCCATGCGGCCGTTCTCGTCGGGCAGGTACGCGCGCTTGCGGTGGCGCAGCAGCTGGACTTCGACGGGACCCTTCCCGAAGACCTGCTTGGTCTCCGTGTTGTAGATGTCACCCAGCAGGATGCCGGGGATGTAGGCGTCTCCCGTTTCGTCCTTGGCCTTGGACGTCAGCTGCGCGATGGCCAAGAACGCGGGCTTCCAGTCGGCGGCAGTGATGCCTTCCTTGCCGCTCATGTCGTTCGCGCTGTACCCTTCCATTGGCGCGAACGTTTCCGCGATGGCCGTGTTGCCGCTCTGTGCGGCCAGACGAGTGTCTTCCGTGCTCATGCTCTCTACTCCTTCTTTGATGACTTGACGCGCGATAGGTCGGCTTTGAGAAAGACCTTCACGCCAGGAACCGAACTCCGAACCTCCGTAGTGTCTTCCTCGCCGTTCTCACCAGGGATGGTGATGACTTGTAGTTCGCCCCTGGCCGCTTCATCTTTCACGAATGATTTGAGACGGCTGGCCAGCTCCGTGTTGGAGAGGTTGAGCTGATCCTCCATGCCGTGGGTGCGGAAGTACTCGACGATCGCTGCGGGGTCTTCGCACACCGGGTAAGGCTCAAACTTCTCCGTCCAGGTGTAGCCGTTGACCATCGCGCCATCGACACCCTTCGCTGCGAGACGCTTGCGGATGAGGATCTCGCGGGCGTCCATCTTGAGTTTGTTCGCCTTCACCAGGGCGGCAAGGTCGTCGGACTCTTTCCACAGCGCGTTGTACTCGTCGGTGAGCTGGCCGATGTCGGCCGCGTCGATCTTGTTCAGTTCCTCGCCCAAGGCCATGTCCCGAAGCGTCGGAGCCTTCTCGGGAACCTTGCCTTTGAGGTGCGCCCATTTACTTGCCATGCGGTTTCAACTCCCTGCAGGAATCGTGCCTGCCATTTGTGTCCCCGGTTGGGGACACCGTTTCCGTTGGATCACCGCGACGAGGTCGCGTGGCCCAACGAGCCTGGCCCCGCACCGAATGGCGAGGTCACGTTTGGTGACGCAGACATCGAAGTGCTCTCGATGCGTGCCCGCGTCTTGAAGGTGCCGTCGATCGACACCGATCGTGTCGGCCATCGCCAGCAACTCATTGGTGGTGTCCGCGATCATGTGGCACATGAACATGCCGCGATAGCGCGCCCGGTAGTTGTCAACGTAGATCATGGGTGGGCACCAGAACATCGATGTGTTGATCCACCCATCGAGTGTAGAACCAGAACCGTACGCCCACCTTGCGCTTGCCCGGATCAGAGCAGCGGCCGTCCATCCAGATGGCGCGCACGGTGACCAGACGCCACCACGGCCAGGTCTGAGGACCGTGCGTGGGGTTCCATTTCCACTTCCAATCGTCGCGAGCACTGTACGTGAGGAATGATCTCACCCACGGATGGTCGCGCCACATCGTAGCGTGGTAGATGAAGAGAGAACCCTCTTCCATGAGCAACCACACGAGCATGCCGAACGCAATCAAGTAGATCATTTGGTTTTCCTTAAGTAGCGTGCCGCAGCACGAAGTACCACCGGGTTTTCTCCAAACAAGGACAGGCCACTGTTGCAGCGACGACAGAGCAAGCCACGAATGACTTTCGTTTTGTGGTTGTGATCCACGGCGAGACGGCTACGCTTGCCGGTGACTTGGTGCTTGATGCGTTCTGGTCGTCGGCAGATCGCACACCGATGTAATTGCTTCCGTGAGAGTCGATCGTAGTCTTCCTTCGTGAGGCCCAGACGTCGCGCAGTCCACGTTCCGATATTCTGATGGTAGTGTTTATTGACGTTGGACAGAGCCTTGGTGCGATTGTTCCAGTAGTACTTTCGACTGGACGCACGATGAACGGCCTTGGACTTGTATGGCATCAGCCCTCGTCCTGCAGCTTCTGCCGCCAGGTGGCTGTGGTCCACTGGGCGATGTCATCCTTGCCGCGAAGGGCCGCGAGGATATGATGGTCGATGGTACGTTGGCCTTTGGGGCCTGTGGCGACCACGTCCACGTACTGAATCTTCTCCAGCTGGCCTGGCCGGTCAATGCGCCCGCGTGCCTGCAGGAACACCCGAAGGTTGAAGTCATGACTCAGGTTCACGGCCATGCTGGCACCTGAGAGGTTGAGGGCCGCACCGCCCGCCTGCGGGCTGCCGACCACGCCGTTCTTGCGGTCAGGGATGATCGCCGGGTTCAACGCGCGCACGGCCAGCTCACGTTCGGCCTTCTTCTGCCCACCGTACAGCAGGAACATCTCGCGGTCCAGGTGTCTCTTCGGGGACCCAGGCTCGAACGCCGCAGCGCAACGCTCGATCTCCTTGCGGAAACGTGCCCAGATCAACAGCCGGGTGGGCAACGGGTCCATACGTTCCAACCAGTCGAGGAACCCGTCTAACTTCTCTCGGCCGATCTCTTTCGTTTCCGGCTCTTGGATCGGTGTGATGAACCCGCTGGCCTCGTCGATCATGTCGTCGAGGCTGGCCATCTCCGGGTCCACCATCGCGGCTTCCATGTCGAAGTCACGGATGCCGCCCAGGAACCCGCTGGTGATCTGAGCCAGGCGCAGGCCGCGCACGATTGCCTGTTGAGTCATGCTGGCCTTCTGAACTTCGCCGGGGCTGTCGATCCAGGCCAGCATGTTGTCACGCATGTCCCGGTAGATCTTCCAGGTCTTGTCGTTGAGCTTGGCCTCGATCATCACCGGCTCTAGGACGTCCGGTAGATCGAAGCACTCTCGAGTCTTTCGACGTAGCACGTGCGGGGCGACCTTGGCGCGCAACTCTTCCAAGTTCTGCCAGCCGACGATCATGGGGAAGTTGACGTTGGGCTTCAGCAACGCGTAGTGCTGACGGAAGCGGGTCGTGGAGGTGGAGATCTTGCTGCGGCCGAAGCGGTCTTTGTACTCGAACCCGAGAATGCTGTCGTCCAGCATCTTCATCTGGGCGTTGAGATCCATTGGGTTGTCCGCGATCGGCGTGCCGTTCAACAGCGTGACCCGCTTGGCCATCTTGCGGAGCGTGTACGCTGCCTTGAACTGGACCGCACCCTGGTCCTTGAGCATCCACGACTCGTCGCAGACCAACCAGAACCGGCGCAGCGCCAGGTACTTGAGCAACGGATGGAGACGCTCTTCGCGTCGGACGAATTCATAGTTGGTCACCAGCCATCGTAGAAACGTGTCTTCGTCGGTGCGTGAACCGTGGATGCCTCGCTGCACCCGCAGGTCAGGGTTGGCGATCGAGTACTCTCGGCAAGCGTACGGCACCGTGGGCCAGCTGTGCTTGGCGATCTCGCCCAGGGCCGGGTCCGGGTTAGCCCACACACCGCGTGCGAACGCCGGGCAGAGCACCAGGATCAGGTCAAGTTCCCCAGCCTCGAACAGCAACTGAGCCGCGTCAATAATCTGTTTCGTCTTACCGCATCCGACCTCGTCGGCAAGCAGGAAGATGTCTCGCTCGACGAGAGCGAACACTCCGTCCCTCTGATGTTGCTTCGGCGGGTACGTGCAGCGGTGTTCCCAGGAGGTGGTTGTGGTCGTCATGCTCTATTGGTTGAGTGACCATAGTGCCCTCCATCCGTTTGACGCATCGCCAGCAGTCGCCACCGCAGTCCATCCTTGGATCGTCCGGTGCCGCCGATCGCCAGTGGATCATCTGGCGACCGCAGGTCTTACATTTCCCTGGATTGATATCGTGGGTCCGAGGCACTGACGACCTCCGTCCGTGGAAACAACTTCGACGCGATGTAGGCGAGAGCCACATACGCGCCCGCCACCCAAGATAGAATGTCGATGATGGTGTGTTCCAAACCGTTACTCCTTCGTAGGGTACTTGCCTTCGATCGCCGCTTTGCAGATGGCCTTGACCTCCGGCGACATGCCAGTGGCCGTGAACGCTATCCACTCTAGGTCGCGCTTGGTCATCATGTCAAGCCTTTTGCCAGACCATTTCTTGCCAAAGTTCACAACCGCCGCGCCGTCCTTCCACACGATCTTCCCTTCGGGGTCGATCGCGTTCGGGTCGCGCGGGTAGCACAGTTCGTGGAGTTCGGCCAACGTACGGGGCAGGTTAGGGAAACGTTGCAGCTGGGCCACGATGACCCGCAACGACGCGTGAACGTCGGCGGACGCTCCGTGCGCCCCGGCGTGGTCCTCATCCAGGAACGCCCGTACGGCATCGCTGAGGCTGCGTCCCTGGGCGACCTGCCAGAGCCGGTACCCGTCCAGAATGCGGGCACCACTGTACGACCAGACCTTGCTCACCCGCTCGAACTCGGCTTTGATGAGCGGCAGGTCGTAGCTCTTCATGTTGTACCCACCGTAGTCACAGTCTTGGAATCCACGCAGAAAGCTGTCGGCCAAGGCCGCAAACGTGGGTGCGTCCTTTACCATCTCGTCGGTGATGCCGTGGCCCTCGTAGACACCGCCTTCCCCGAAGGTGGCCTCCTTGGGGATCGGGATCGTCGGGTTGATGTACGTGTGCCAGTCACGCATCGTCCCGTCCGGTTTGATCTCCGTGAAGTGCAGAGAGCAGATGCGATCGGTCGATGGGTTGCGGCCGGTGGTCTCGGTGTCCAGGATGAACAGTGGTCGGTCCAACGGCACCAGTTCGATGAGAGACTTCACCGCTTGCAGGAGCAAGATCCGTCGGTGCTGGATCTCCATCATCCGTTTGTAGTTGGCCTCGTGCTCTTCAAAGGTCAGCTGGTGGCCAGGGCACTCCGGCAGCAGGCTGCCCTCCGCGCCACCGCATACCAGGCAGTTGGCCAGGCCG
>Ga0137356_1000006_pt1 | contig 34658 bp, 50 predicted proteins | sample EasRivERMLT830_2_FD_102297 | JGI IMG/M metagenome (GOLD analysis project Ga0137356, IMG submission 102297) | Soil microbial communities from meander-bound floodplain in the East River, Colorado, USA - East River MetaG ERMLT830_2 | ecosystem: Environmental > Terrestrial > Soil > Floodplain ...
CATCAGTAGGAGCAGCATCAGCAGAAAAGAAACCAGTATCTGGATCAGTAGGCCCAATAGCAGGAGGCATAGAAGCTACTGGGTTTCCTTGATCGTCAATTCCAATAGCAGGGGGCATCGCAGCAGGAGCAACAACATCTGCCGCAGTAATAGATTCAGTAGCAGTAGTATTTGTAGGAGAAAACAACGATTGCATAAGAGCAAAAGTCGCAAAAGCAGTAAACGCACTCATTGGGTTCAATGCCATATTTGCAGCCGTAAAGGGACTCATGTTAGCAATAGCTGCAATAGTAGCTGGATTTCCGGCTACTCCTACCCCGGTACCACTAGAACCAGCAATCTCCGCGGGGTCTGCCGAGGGAATAGTGCTTCGTTTTCTACTGCTCGCTGGTTGTTGTGCCACAGGTCTTGGCTGTGAAGCCAAATTTAATACTGGGGTTCTTTCTACTGCTGGGCGCGCCCCCATATTAGCTTTATTTCTAATTACCCCACCATCAGCGTAGTTAGCAGGCTTTACTCTACCACCATCTTTGAAGAATGACCCGAAGAAGCTATAAATATCTTCAGCTCCTCCAGAATAATCAAGGAAATCACTTACATCGCTAACAGCTCCTAGATCTTCAACGCTATTAGCAAACAAATCTGCGGGGTCAAAAGCTTCTGCAAGAGAGCCGCCAATACTACTGGCATCAATGCCAGCAGAAATCCCAGAATCAATTCCACCAATGGGGAAAGAAAGTCCGGCACCAGGAGTTCCTTCATTGAAAGCACCAAGATCACCAACAGGTGGTGATGTGGGAGGAATACCCATTTGAGCAGAATTGTCTACATTGATGCTGCCTTCTAGCGGAGCCCCAGCAGCAGCTTCTTGTGCAGACTTAGCATCCATAGATTTGCCAAGTTTATTAAGACCAAAGCCAGCTACTAGAGGCAACAGAGCATTTTTAGGCTTTCCTGGCTCAGTAGTTTTTTCTGTAGTAGTGCTCTTACTCGTATCTGCAATTTTACCAGCTGCTTGTACAGCTACTTGTTGTTGTTGAACTGCTGCCTGAGAAATAGATTGAGCCAGTGTCTGATTGAGTTGCGCCAGAGACTGCCCAAGCATTGAATTGTTTGTGGTTCTAGTACCAGTAGCGTTTGCATACTGTGTAGTAAGTCCTGGTACTTGTGCTGCTCCCTGCGCGAAAAGATTAGAAACTAATGCTTGGAGAGCTTCTGGGTTTAACGTGGTAAGGAGTTGGGATAGAGCATCCGTATCCCCCGTAGTACGAGAAGTTTCAGTTGTCTTACTCCCTGCCCCATACTTAAGAAAATCAAGCATATTAGGTAAGGGAGATTGATACTGAATGGGGGATACGGTTTCTCCGGCCATGATTTACTCCTAGTTTTACGAGTGTAGCCGCTTTTGTAAATCTTCACGAATAGTCTTTAATTCATCCCACGCAGAATCTGGAATAGATTCACCAGAATCTTGCGCAGTTTGAACTACAGACTTTACATTGGCTAGGTAGCCACTAATATCTTGACCTGCTGCAAGCATTTTTGGGATAATGTCCAAAGCTTGCATTGCATAGCCAATAATTCCTAGAAGTTTATCCATGCATTTCTCCTTATTTGCGTTCGATAGTTGCTACAATTGTTTGGAAAGCAACAAGAGCAGCATTGGCGGCAGAAATTGCGCTGTCAACAATATTCTTACCAAATCCAGGAGTACGTACAGCTGATTCAGCAGCAGACAGAGCAGTATCAGTTACTTTGTCTGCGAGCTGAAGTTGAGTTACTACTACTTTATCTGAGCAGGGCTGTACTTTGGGTGTTGCACATGGCTTAAGTTCTTTGTACTCTACTGCGGCACGAAGCACAACGTTCTGAGTACCCCGCATTTGAAAGACAGTTTGCTCTGGATTTTGGGGATTAATAGCACATCCAGAAGTGAGAACTAGAAAGCTAAAAATTGCAAAAAATTTCTTCATATGTTTCTCCTAAGAAAGAACAGTTTACTATCTCCAGAACCTACCATGATGCCATGTCGTATTACCTTCACCGCCAAAAAACCACAGTACTAATACTACAACTATGATTACCCATATGATTTGTGGCGGGGGTGTTGCAGGCCCAGTTCCTAATTGGCCTGTAATCCATAGAACTAAAAGAATCAGCACTAGCAACGCAAGTAGACTCATGATTCCTCCTAAGGTTTAGGATCATACTCTACATGAATATGTTCGTTGTCCTTGCCTTCTTCTTCTAGAACTACATCAAAATTCTTGCCAAGAGCAGCTTTGAGTAATGCAAGAAGAACAAGTTTGTCGCCTTTGTAGTCTTTAGTTCTAAAGTCTACGGCGCAGCCTTTACCATGCTTTGTACCAACACCATGTTTTCCATCATCTATGCTAGTAATGGTACAATTTGCGGAATGGCTAGCATAAACTCTCTCTACAATCATGATACCTAAAACCATCTGCGGAGTAAGTTTATCAATCTTTACTCCAGGCTTAATGAATAGCATAGTTGTAGTCTACAGATAGATAGTTATTTATGCTAGTGGGGAATCACGCAACGCCAATCTCACCTTCACCTTCAATTGTCAGGGAAGCAGCAGCAGATGCAACACCAGTAAAGAAATCGGCAGTATCAAGTCTCACGGCGCCATACCAATCCACATAACTATTGGCAGGAATGGAAAGACCAGTACCAATAAATTCAGTGCCTGCCACAGACCCACCAGTAGCACCAATGTAACCAGAGAAAGTAACAGCCCCCGCAGTCTTGTTGAGGATGCGGATGTGACGCATAATGACGTAACTGGCGGTGCTGAGCGAGGGAGGATTTACTCCGCCAGAAAGAATAGGTGGATTAAAAAGGTTGCCTACTGCGTTAGGAACTGCAATAGGGCCAAAACGAACTGATTTGTTAGCAGCCATGAGAGGCTCTCCTTATGAAATTTTAGAATCTGACTCGCACTGAAACTTGTTCAACTACCCAAGCGCCAGAAGCTCCTGGGTTTACAGAAAGTCCTACGTACTGTCCTTGTACAGCAGAAGCATCGAATGCGGCTGAAGTGCCACCAACGAGAGAAAATCCTGCTGGTGTGTTAGCAAATCCAGTAGCAGCCAGATTGTGCTGTAGATATACAAGACCGCGAATAACACACGCAGCTCCTGCTACACGCACAGTATAGAGACAACGAATGTATGCGGTGTCTGCAGCAGCAGTCTGCGCCGGGCCAGTAATGGAGAGGCGAGAAGTATCTGCTACAGTTTGGTTAGGGCCAATACGCAACTGGTAAATTGGTGTAGCAGTACCAGCAGCTCCTTTAGTAGCAGTAAATATCCACTCCAAGTTCATTCCAGCTTGCAGTCCGAATTGAGGAAGCTGAATTCCTTGGTAGTACGTGTCTGCGGAGTGAGATGCAATCTGGGTTACACGATCCGTGAACATATCTCCGGCAAAAAGGCCAGTAGAAAGTCTCTGTAGCCACTGTTTGTTACTTCCGTCAAAGCCAGCTCTTCCGAATCCAGCGGAAGGAGTAGATAGACTTTCTTCTGCAATTGTAATTTTACCCATTAGAGTATCACCAAGGTAGAATTGCCATTTAGGGTAACTTCGTTTGTACCACTAATGATACATTCAAAGCCCATCATAACGTAGTCTCCGTCTGCTACGTCAAAAGTACCGGGATCGTAAGATCCTTCAAATGGGTCAGTGCCACCACCGCCACCGCCAGCATCTCCCTTATCTCCTTTTGGCCCAGGAACTATGTCTGGTTCAGAAATCTCCACTTCTGCCAAATACATTGTAGTAGTTACTGATTGTGTTCCTGCTGGCCCCTGCCCACCTTGAAGTCCGGCAGGGCCAGGAATCAACATTGGCTCATCTGGAATTTCTGCTTCTAAAAGTATTGTATAACCATCGCGTCCAGCAGTACCAATTCCATTCGTACCATCCAGCCCTCGTGCTCCTGGAATGGGAAAAACTTCTTCAGGATCGTCAGGTTGGAGAAAGAATACAGTAGTAGCAAAGGTAGTAATTCCATCATTACCTTGAAGTCCTTGGAGTCCACGAACTCCTGGAATCATCATTGGTTCTTCAGCATCTATTCCATCAATGCCGGGAACTGTAGGAGAAGCAATTGATGCGCCACCAGCAGCAGCTACGATGGCAGCTTCAAGAGAAGCGTATGGAATTCTATACGTTATATTTGCACGTTCAAAGACGTAATCATCCCCTGCTTGTGGAGGACTTCCATCTGCAAATCCTGATATTGGTTTCGGGCCGGATGGCATAAGAAGTTATGGAGTTAACGTACCTTGCATGATTGCATCAAGAGAACTACCACTACCTCCACCGCCCCCACCACCAGCTACTTGGCGCGTTTCTCCTCCAAATACGGCAGCGTAAAAGGCTTCCATGAAAGCATCAGCTTCAATAGATACATCATCTTGCTCATCTGGCTCCAGTAAATCTTCTTTAGGTTCAGCTTTTTCTCCACCGCCAACTACAATGATGGTAAATTCTTTTTCTGGAGCAGCAGTAAGAAGTGCTGCAATTATTTCGTCAATTTGGGAAGCTGAAGTTTGTTCCATGGGCAACTTTTATATGAAATGTGCAAAAGGGTCACTAGTGGCAGATACTGTCCAAACTTCTCCCGTAGCAGAAATAAATGAACTAACCCAGCGAGAAGCAAATCTTGGCTCAAATTTAGCAACTACTGGGCCATCTATACCATTACGAATTTCTGCGTGGAAGAAATTGCCAGCTGCATTTTGATTAACACCGCCATCAAGACTCCCCAGTATAACTGAGTCTGTTCCATCTCTTATGTTAGTTACTCCTGCAGTAATTATGTCAGTGCCGAGTTGACCCCACGTTATTCCATCGTCTGATGTGTAGAATCGTACTGTACTACCTTCTGCGCCATTATCAACATCGAAGGTTACGCGTGCCCAGTTCAGTGCGTTATCAGCAAATCCTGTAGGAACAGTTGAAAATTTACCGCCAGTAAATGTACCAGCAGCGTCGAACCAAAACCAACCTAAAGTACCATTGCTAGCTAAAACAAAGCCCCATGATTGATTACTGTTTGATTTTGCAATGATCGATTTTTGGACTGCTGGAGTCCAATCTACCATTGCTACTCTTACTCTGATATCAATATCTCCCACAATAGATATAGCAGGAGAATCTGGCGTACTTGCATAATTTCCTGTTGTACCAGGCAAAAACAGCGCGCTGACAAACCCCGGAACATTACCTCTGCCCAGCATAAAACGCGCGTCATGGTTGTCTGTACGAAAAATACGCGCAAGATTTTCTGGAAGAGAAAATTCCTCTTCTTGATTTTTCTTAAGTTTCCCTCTCAAAAATGCTGTCTGAAGTGGCATAAAAAATTCAACTTTTTTCAGTGTTGCACAAAATAAGAATCAAGATTAGAAATAAGTTGGCTAGAACTTACCGCCCAACCTACTACTTGTTCGATGTTTCCAGCAGCTACCGGAGGAGCGTTAGTAATTGCCCCCGCAGTAGTACTTAACCAATGTCTCCCAGGAACTCCCATTCCCGAAATTCCTGAAATGAGCCCTCTAGTCTTAATCATAACGTAATCTCCAATTGCAAAACTCCCTGGGCTTTCTACAAATCCACAACACCACCGAGTATTGTTTGTCGCATTAGCTAAACGAACTTGAACAGTCGTAGAAAGAACAGGACTAACAGCTTGTCCATACGACACAGCTTCTGTACATTTAAGATACAATCTATTGAGATTTCCATCAAGGAATGTGTCTGCGATACCTAGCTGACTCCACATATCCTGAGGATAATCATCTACTCCAGTGTATTGGCTAATGAATCGTTCAAGATTATGAATGGCACTGTATACGCTGTAGAAATGCATCCAAAGTTCTGGAGGCACTCCTTCTGGAGTTTGAGGCAATCCAGTAATTATCTTGCTTTCGTTAACGTGAGCCATGCCGAGTAGTTGTAAATATAGCTGTTGAAAGTTCGAAAGTTCCAACAGCAAGTAAAGAGATATTTACTCCAGTTCTAGCTGCTCCATGCATACCGGGAGCAGGAGCGGGAGCACCATACTTTACAACTTTTCTTCCAGCACCAGCTGACAATTCAGTAAGTTGTGCTGGTGCATTGTTAGTTTTCCCGTCGGGGGAAATAAGTAAGTATACTTGTGCTGGGTAGGCTTGATGCTCTCCTTCAAGCTCTACACTTTGGAATGTAGTCAACTTGCCCCTAGAAAGTTGATACCGTCCCAAAAGAAGTACTCCCTCATTCTGGCGCTCACGGTAATCCATAATGAGAAGATCAACTTGTCCAGAACTTTTGAGAAACCCAACACTACGTTTTGGGGGAGTTTCAGTAACGGTACCAATAATGTTAGGGTATGGGTAGAAAAAACAATCTACATGATCTACTCTAAGCTTCCCCCATCTCTTAAGTCCTAGATCATACACCAATGCATGAGTATAAAGTTGTGGAAGCTCAGACAAACGTCCGTAAGAAATGACAAGGTAACGTCCGCTGATGCAAGTAATTTTTACCTTCAGATCATCGTTGAGTCGTTGAGATGTTAGTGTCAGTGTCGTGATATCAAATTCTTCCCAAATGCGCCCAGCAAGGAAATCCATCGCGGCGTTTGAAAGTGCCTCAGCACTGTTGATGCTAATTTTCTGTAGTCCGTTGGTCGTCCATGCGTAATGGAATCCGAGCGAGGCTTCAAGACTTACTTGCTCAGGGCTGAGTATCCCACCAGCATTAGAGATTTCACGGAATACAAATGGCGCCCGAGCATTGTTCGTATACAACGCAGCTACTGCGTTCTTTGTAGTGTAAATTACAAAGCCACCCGAAATGGGTATTACTGCGCGAGCAATACCTTTCATATCTTGTGGGATTGCGAATCCTGCACCAGTGTTGATAGACGGAGTAAAATCTGTTGGGTCTACGAGACTAGACCAAAATACAGTAATCCCAACAACTGCAATGAGATAGTTGTTGGAAGAGCCAATTACATCAATGTCGGAAGCTACAATTCCAGTAAGAGCCACTGGAAAGAAAGTATTTGCAGAAGTATTGTATTCGTACATTCCAAACTTTTCGTATTGTACAAAAGTTCGCCCATTTACATACGCACGAGATACTATGCGATATTGATTTGGCCATCCAGTAAAAGGATTTGTAGAAACCCAATTACCTGTGTTAGCTTTGTAAATGTAATTAGTTCCGCGTGCAGGCACAAGAATAAAATTGTTTTCATCTACATCACGAAGAACAATTGCCTGATCAAAATTAGCTACCGGAGGATCAAATGCTGATATTACTTGAGAATATCCAATACTCATTAATCCTTCCGACGTAGGAAGAACATTCTGACAATAGTAATGTTGCGCAAGTTTTTGAACATTACTTTGTAAATCAATGGTGCTATCCTTTGGACTTCTGACTAGCTGATCGTATCCAGGAACAATTACACTTCTCTGAAAAAAATCAGACACGAAAGGAAACTCAGCTGCGTTAAGAAGAGCTGTAAATGTTTCGTAGGCCATAGAAACTTACGGCAAAGTATCCCATGCAGCTTTGAATGCTGCTTTCAATTGTGCTGGCGTCTTGCCATTCCATGTAGCTACTACAAGACCAAGTGCCTTCAATGCTTTCTCTATGTTGTCTACGTCGGAGAAATCAGTCGGCGCAGGTTCCGGATCAGCAGGTTGTGGAATATTGTCTAACGTTAGCCATTCTTGGTATTTTCGCCAATCGCGGTTGCGCGGGTTGTTGGGGATGCTCGCGCTATCGGCCAAACGGAGAACGGCGTCAGAGTTTCGAAGAAGTTTGTACATGGCTATAGCTCCGCAGCAAAGGTTAGGCGAGCGTTTGCATTGGCGCCAACAAGGAGGATCGCATTCGCCGCAACAAACGGTGTCGTGGACACATCCAGCGTTATAACTGCGCTCTCCGTGCCCAAGTTGGATGCGCTTATGGCCGACCCCGTGCCGGTTGCTGCGCCTGTCGTTGCAGTAAAGTCGCTGGCCGCGCTGGCGGTAAACGTAGGGACGCCCCGCATCCGGACAGGGAATGACCCGACCACCAATGCTGAGTTGTTGTCTGCTGCGCTACCTGACCACCCCGTCGCCGCATCAGCGTCGCCGTCGGAGTTCCACACCCATGCGTAGCGCAGGCACTGAGCCAGTTCATCCTGATATGAGCGCCGCTCAAACGCTGTCGCCACTGTTCCACGCTCTAGTTGTGCGAAGTCGAAATCTAATGTAAAATTCTGTGCTGCTGTACCTTCTGTCCACACAAATACAATTAAATTGTTGAACGTTGACCCAAGTGCAACAGTTAGGGCTGCAAGCGAAGTCCAGACATTTGCAGCTGGAGTTATGGCCCCCACTGCTAGGGGGGTGATGTTGGCATCAACAAAAAATTTAGCCGCTCCATCCGTGTAATCGACAGAAGTCCAATCATTCACTACATCGCTAGTTACAGCGTCTTCAGTACCTGACCAACCAAGAATTGCGTATCTGATTGCTTGCGATGTTGAAGCCCTGATGCGCGGAACAAACGTGCCAGACTGCCCGCGTAAATCCTTGCAATTTTTGCCCTCAATGATCTGTGCGAAGCCGAATCGTTGCGCTGCCGCCTGAGATTGCGTGATTCTTACACCGCGAGGAAATCCATCTTCTGGATCTGTTAACACCGAAGGTAAAACTGTACCTGTTTGAGTAAGTACATACCACCTATCCGCAAAATATGTATCATCAGCCGTGGCCACAATTGTACGCTGATAAACGTTACCAGCAGGATTAATAAGACGGTTTCTAAATCCACTATTTTCATCAACCCATGCTGGTGTAGTTGCTCCTGCGTTTACTTGAAGCTTTTGTCCAGATGTTCCAATACCTAAACGTGCAGTAGCCCCTCCACCTAAACCAATAAGAAGGTCTCCTGGATTAGTCAATATCCCCGTGTTAGCTGCACGTTGAAATCCAACCATTGTCCAATACGCGGAAGCATCATTAGTTTTTCTCCAGCGTACAATATCTTTATCTGCCAGTGAGATATTTGAAGACCCAAGAAGATTAAGACTTACTGCATCATGTGTAAGCGATAGGCTACCACCAGTAATGACGAAGATAGTCTCTATCTCTGTACCAGCAGGAATAGTAGCGCCACCAAGAGACGTAATTGCCTTAGTACCCGCTGCATTTGTAATGTTTACTACGTTGCCAGTTACCCCTGCAAGATCGGTAATTCCAGCAACCGCAGAAATATCAGCAGCAAAATCTTCTTGAATCATTTTGCTGTTCATCTTGAGGTCTACAGAAAGACTGTAGAGTGTATTGCTTAACAATGCCCTAAGAACTCCACCAGTAGCCCATGCAAGTGTATCAGCAGCAGATCTATACATTCCAGTATCTAAGTCACCTTCAAAAGCGTAACTAGGAGCACCAACAGCTCCTACAGGAACATAAAACTGTCCTGTAGTGTTATTGAATTTAGCGTCCTTGTACTGAAGTTCTGTGGCAGCAGCATTCATCCCAAGAAGTTGGTATGCTGTACCAAGTAATGTCTCTATTGGCAAAGAGAATGTACTGCCACCAACTACTGCCCAGACATTAGCGCCCATGGGAAATCCTCTAGTCTACACTTTACGAAAAATGGCAGCTTTGCCATGAATTATTGCGCTCATTAGGCCTGCCGTATGGTAGTTGGCAAGCTTCAGATAGGCACCGGCGCCAGCATGAAGCGTTGGCCCCTTATAAGAAAAAATCAGAGTACCATCCAACGTAGTTTCGTAAAATCCCTTATCCGTTGAAGTCCAGTAAATATCACTTTCGAAGTCATACCACTTGTTGCGGACAATGGGGCCAAGTTTTGGTTCGCTGAGCAGCTTGTTGCCAGTAGTTCCACCGAAGAACTGATAGATCAGTCCGGTAGGGCGATCAGCCGAAACTGCCGTAGCTGGCATAAACATTCCTTGTACTGGCCCTTGTGAGCCACTATTGTCGCGGTCGTCGTGCCAGTTAAACCACGATCCCCACTGCCAGATACCAGGAGGAATTGGATCGCCACTCTCCGGCGGTTGTACAAACTCTAAAGGAAACAAGACAGAATGCTTAAATGTAACTTTATTACCTTCCTTTGCAAAGGATAGGTCATTGCCGAGCCGCAAATCGCAGCGATTGTGAGCACCACTACCATTTATGTTAATATCTTCTGGCATAGTAAGTAAACGTACGCCCGGTCTACCATCAACGTTTACTAAAATCACACGACTTGGATCTTTCGCCTGGATTGAGAAGCCGTAGTCAGTAGGCCACTTACTAAAGTCACATGACCACAACGGAGTTGGCGCAGGCTTAACATTCAACGCTGCAAATGCTTCAGCAATTTTTTTGAATTCTCGATTTGTATCATCCGGGAAGTTAGTAACTTTCTCATGAATATAACTCACAGTTTCTCCTTTTCAGCTGCTCGGTTAGCGTCGCGGATAGCTTGGAGTTCCGCGCACATACGCTCAGTTCCGAGTTTCAATCCTATATTTGTAGGATCACCATTGTCAAAAAACAATGTGCCTTTTCCGTATTTATGCCAGCGCATGATATAATCTATTATTGCAGCTCTGGCAGCTGCTTCTGAGGTTCGATGCATTCACTGAATTTTCTCAGTTTTTACACCAGAATCTACAATAGCTTGTTTAGCTATGTGTGCTTTATACATAGCTTCAGCAAGATTAGCTGCATTGATATCAACAATATCTTTCGTCTGTTGCGCCTTCCAGCGAGATAGTTCAAGATTAAGTTTTAACTGGATACTCATATTATGATTTACAAGAGTATGGGTATCAATGCCAGTTTTTTGAATTTCTGCCATATGAACTCTAGCTTCTTTGTTGGCTTCTTCAAGAGTAGTTTTTACTTCTTCAGTCTTTTCTGCAGCATCCTGAGCCATATCCTTCACTTCTCTAACTGCTTTATTAGTTCTAGTTCCAATGTAGGCAAGAACAATAGTTACTCCTCCTGCAATTATAGCTTGCCAAACAACATCGCTAAAAGTACCGTGCATAGAATTTTCTCACCTCCCTTGATCTTCAACTTCACTCATTTTTAGAGAAAGATATTCCCCACCAGTAGGCATTTGTGCAGTTCCTGGTGGAGGCCCGTAAAGAAGCACACTAAGCTTATTTGCGGCTTCAATGTATCCAATCGTTTCAAATATACGCTTAGCAGCATCAATAACTATGAGGGCAGGTTGTTGTCGTGCAATCCAGCTCTCATAAGATGCATCAGGAGTAAGCACAGGATTTGAATAATAACCAACCAAGAAAGAATCGTAATTAGCCCCCAAACGAATATTGAGATTATCCCCCGCAACGTAATATACGTTTGTTTTTTCAATGAGATAATCGTCAAGGATTGCATCTGGTTTCATACTTTCTAAGAAGAAACTAGCGGGAGCAGCTCCTACACTATCGTATGGGCGAATATACGCAAAATTTCTCCAATTGGCAAATAGTGAACTAATGCTCAATTGGAAAAGATTCGCGCTTCCTGGAGAAATGAGAAGTTCTTGGATATCACGACGAAAGTAATCAGAACGATGCGCAGCTAAAGTTGCTTGGCGAACTGCTAATGCCGTTTCTGCTACTAAATCTGGTCTATTGGTGAGAGTGTACACACCCTCAGAACCAGATACAATGTCAGAGAAAAGCGACATTAGCAGTTTTCTTTCACATTAAATTTATTTGGGAGGAACTTTACCACTCGCCGCAATAGCAGCTTGTGCAGCTGCTAATGATGCAGGCAATTCTGGCGGAGATTGTTTAGACACAGGAATTGGAACAGTAACAGGATTACCAGTAATTCCGCGATCAGTATCAAATTGCTGTTCTGCGGTCTGTCTGAGTTCTACAGCAGCAGCAACTTCTCCCGGCTCTACAACATCTTTAACAGTGTAGATGTGAGAAGTAGGAATGTTGGCAATTTTGTCTAGTTCTTCTCTAACTTTGGCGCGGTAAGCAGGCGGGATAGATGACAGTTTCAATACTCCACCTGCGAACGCTACTTCTTTAGCTTCACTACCAATCTGGCAGTAAAATTTAGCCCCAGGAGTTCTGTGGTAGTATGTTTTATCTGCTTCTTGACCTGCTTGACCCATTTGTACTGGCACTTTAGTTTGTTGTTCCATTTTGACCTCTATGTTGACATACTAGTATTTGGAAACAAGACAGGGTGATAGTTACGGCTACCACCCTGTCCCCTGCGCTTTCTTCTCCGCCTCCTTTCTTAGCCTACCGCCGCAGCGGTGAAGTTGTACAGAATTACGTTTGCTGCCGGGTTTTTAACAAGGCAAGTGAGTTCGCTGGTAAGAGTACCGCCAACAGCATCAATGCCATTGTCTACTTGCTGACCGCTCATATTAAACTCAGCGTTGTCAGTCTTTCTTCCTTGCAGATATGCACAATTGAAAGTAGAAAGATCAACACCAATGCCCATCTTTGCCCAAGTAGAAGTTGCACCAAATGCATTGAACAGAGGATGCTCAATGATATTAAAGGTGCCGCGCGGAGTCTTAATGGTGTCAAATTGCAGACCCCACGAAGTTTCGTTGCCTTGGATAAAGTAGGTGCTATTGAGACGACAGATGTTGTGAATTACCCGGCGCGCTGGGCCACCAACAAAAAACGCACGCATATTCGGCACTTTAGGATCGGTGATTTGATTAAATGCCGGATCAAGCGCAGCTTCCAGTTGCGTCCAGGTAGTAGTAGCTCCCAAAGTCGTGATGTTTCCAGGAGCATTCTGTGTTACAACAGAAACAAGACCATCCATAGTATGAAAAGGCTGTCCGTTCCTTGATCCCAGGAATTTCTGGCCAAAGAAGAACGACTTTTCAATGTCAGCAGCATGGAAAGCGGCACAGTCTTGGCGCGATTCTGCAATGTTGCCAGAACCAGCGATGGTCATCGTAGCACCCGTCGTTTTCGACAACGCCCAAGTATTGCGGAAAATTTGGGTGTAATTCGTGATACGATTGGGTACGATCACCATGCTTTGTGGACGGAGACTAGCTTCTTCAAATGCATTACCAACCATCCACAAACTAACGCTAGCACCAATTGCAACAGCTGCTACAGTACCTACTGCACGTTGCACTGTTAGTTGCGTAGGAGACACAACTGCAAGAACAAGTACGTTCTCATTAGTAGTGTCTACTCGCAACAGCATACCAGGGAGAATGTTTACAGTGCTTACTCCAGTAAAAGTCGTATCTACGTTAGTTTGACCTGCCGCAGTTACGACAAACGACGGGAAAATCATCGTTTTGCTGAAGTACCCATGCTCAAACTGATATGCAGTTTCTTCTTTCAGCAACGCAGTTAGACCAAACAATGGAGCTGTACCGTTAGGCATCAGCCTAGTAATCATTGCGGCAAATGATTTCTTTGCCAGATCCTGCGTGATGTTAGAAGTGTTCCAAACTCCGGTTACCGCGGGCATTGTAGTTTCCTTTAGTTAAGTTGGAGGGATAGTTAAGCTGCCAATGAGCCCAGCGAATCCAACCTAACTCGCGGGAAGAACGTAACAGCAATATTGTCGGCAGTAGCAGTAGACGCCACGGATACAGTAACAGTTTGGGCATCTTCAGACACACCAAGCACAATTGCCGCAGCACCAATACCAGTTCCTGTAACTCCCATTCCCGGCATGATTTGCTGAATTACTGATTTGGGAACGTTAGTAAGAACTAGAGTAGTGTTGGTAGTAGTAACTACACCAACTACGGTGCGCTTGTTGGCAAGAACAGTCATGGAGTAAAGGCGAGAAATAGAAGCAGCAACGTTAAGTACTCCCGTTCCTGCTACAATTCCAGTACCAGCTACAAAAGTCATTGCAAATGCTACTCCATTTCGGTAGAGAAGCCCAAATTCATCTCCTACTTGTGGGTTCTCCATTGCTGCAATGAGTTGATCCGCACTAGGCCAAGTATCGTTAAAAGCACCACCAGGGCCAGTACGATTCAAAATACCCTGCATAACGTCTGATGCTGTTAGAGATGCCGAACCGGCAGTTGCATTACCTGCCCAGCTACGTTGGCTCAAAACATGAGCATTTACAGGCTGAACAAGTCCTGCTGATTGTCCCATCGGGCGCGGAAGCATATGATTACCTAGTCCTTTCGTAAGAGTAAAAGTTAATGGTAGGAATTTTTTACCGACCTACCTCTAGGCTAGCAGACTTGGTATCTATGTTTCCGCTGCCCTACTAACAAAACTTTGGTTACTACTGTTGAAGCTGCCCATCAAGAAAACCACCCCAATCAATTTCTTTAGTGCCATCTGCATTAAGCTTTTGCTTATCTTTCTCTCCATCAGTTTTCAGAGAACCTAGTGCATCACCCATTGCCAAGAAATATTCTTCGGCTTTCTGATTCACTTCGTCTGGGGAAAGATTACGCCCCATACTAGAATTCGCAATTTGCTGCCTAAGTGCAGCGAGAACTGGCTTAGCAGCAGGATGACTAAGAACTTTATTCGAGGGGTTTGCACTATTGATCTGAAAGTTTCTGAATTTACCATCAAGAGTGGAATTAAAGCGCCCATTGTTTTTGGAAAACGCTTGTTCCATGATGCCTACAATCATTTGTGTAGAGGCTGCAAACGACCCTTGAAAAGCAGAATTCAGAACTGAGTTGAAAGCACCTACATCACCTTGTAATGCTTTTTGCACAAGTTCTGGATTTAGATTCCTAGTGAAGTCCATCTTACTTACTGTCTCACCAAACTTCTTAGGATCTAATTCCAGCAATCTTTGAGAAAGCGGATCTGTTTGTTGATTAGCTACATCATCCATCTTAAAGATATCTTTGAAAGCATCAAGCGGGGAACCTGGGTCATTAGGGTTAGTTTTAGCTCCTGCCATGTTATTGCCAGTTACATTAGCAGGATCAGCTCCTGGATTTGCCATATCATTAGGCATCCCAGTTCCAGGAACATTTTTTGGGCGTGGCTGCCCTGTGGCAGGGTCAACTTCACCTCCACCACCTTGTTGTTGTTGATTCTGTAACTGTTGAGCATCATTAGCTACAGCAGCATTGTTAGGGATACCAGTTCCTTGACGAAACATATTGGAAATACTAAAACCACCACCACTACCACCAGGGCCAGCCATGATTAATTACCTCTTTAAGAGTCAGATACGGATTTAACACCAGGAAGGTCTGTTTGTTTCCCACTATCTTCTGCTGAAGGCATAGAAATATCTGTGTAGAGAGAAATTAGATATTCCATAGCACCAATACTCCCCTTCAGTGCTGCTTCTTCTTGAATTGATGCAAGATCATTAGGACGAACATTAATTGCAATACGTTGTTTAGCATCTCTAGCAAGCAACGTTTGAAACAACATCAATTGCAACTCACTAAAACGAGTAGCTGCATACATTTCTGCCTGAGTAAATTCAAATTCAGTAAAATGGTTTGTAATTTGTTTTGGCATAGTAGTTATTCACGCACCTATTTGAGGAGTTGGAGCTGCTGCATTTTGTGGTCTAGCAGCATCAGGCTTTCCAGAATTTTGCATGGCAGTAAGAGCCCCAAGAATCTTGTCTCTTGCAGCAGGATCACGACGAAAATCTTCGAACCATTGGGCACCATTAATCTTACACCAATATGAAAATGCGCCAATGATGTCAAACTCCGCCTGCATAAGAGGACTGGTTTGTATCGTTTGCATAAACACTTGCAATAGTTCTGAACTCATGAGTTTATCAGTAGGCAAAAGCCCATCTGATACCTTAAATACCATGGCCATTTGGCGCAATGTTTCTGGCTTAATATCTACTTTCTTCTTAGCACTAGTATTGTAGATTCCAGTAGTACTTTGATATTGGAGAATATTAAGTTTCAGAATCTCTTTCATTGGAGTAAATACTTGGTATTCAAGGCCGAGAGCTTGAAGCTGTTGTCGAGAGTTAGCTCCCCCCATAGTTTCTACAAATTCAGTTCTAGTCTTGTTTCCTTTCTGAAATTGCCCCCGTTGCACTTTATTTTGGCCGTTGGCGATATCTGCCATATCGTTAATGCTTTGAGCCATTTGAAGCTCACTAGCAGAACCATCTTCACGGAAAGGAAATGCATATACTGAATCAGACACAGGTTTACCATATGCATTTTGCTTTACAGGAATACGAGCAACTGCGGTAACCTTGTCAATATCTTCTTTACGAATGCGAGAAGGATCATAAAGAAGCCGATCGTAAACTGCACGACGTTTAGCTTCCATTACACTGTTCCAGAGAGAGGTACTCATGCTTTGGAAAGGGATAGCGTTATCTAAGAAACTCTTACTTTGGTATCCTAAGCCATCTTCCGTAGGTTGGCAAATAAGCACAGGAAGATAGTTGTGAGCATTAGTTTGTCGCTCAACATAAATAAGAACTCGTCTGTTAACTAGAATAAATTTCCAAATTTGCGGTTGATTTCTGCGGGGAACTGTGAGGTTGAAATCTTGTGGGATAATTTTTCCATAGATAGTTGTAACCTCATACATATTGTTGTATGCAATACTATCTTTAGCAGAATTACCTGTGCGCCCATCCAACATCGCCCAAGATAGCCAATTGGTAGTTGCATAATTCTGACCTGCTCCCATAAAGGAGAAGGGGTTCACTTGTGGGATATAGTACCAAGAATCAGAACCATTGAGAGTAATTGTAGGTGTACCAGATTCAAATGCTTGGCGCGCATTCATAGTAAGTGCAGGGTTGAGATCAAGAATCAGTTGCTTAAGCTGTACTCTACTCATTACCCTAGTATCCCCAACAAATTCACCATCACAGTGAACATTTGCAGGATCTACTCTCTTGTCCCAAATAGTATTGTACGGATCAAGGCGCCGAAGTTTATTTCCTTCGTAAAAAAGTTCGTCTTTAGAACCCTGACGAAGATTAGCTACTGGATCATTTATGAGACTGTAGATTCTTTTTCTATCCCAAGTAATCTCCATAGCTCCGAAATTATACTTAAGACCATCACGAAGATACATAATCAGTTGGCGTAACCAGCCATACTGCATGGAATTATCAGCAATTACTGATTCCATCTGGAGAGCACTGTCTGCATTTGTCGGGTCAGAAACAATGCCAAAAATAGGATACCCAGTGAAGAAAACACCGGCAAGATAAGCCAGTGCGGATTCTACTTGCGGCATTACAATAGGAACTTGCATATTTTGATACTTATACGGGTCTCCGGCGCGATTTGCTGCTATCGCCCTAGACTGCTCTACTGATTTATCCATCTCACGGTAGTAAAACAAGTCACGAAGAAGGAATTGTTCTCGTAAGTTCCACACAGTAGAGAGACTCTCTACACAATTGGTAACATACTTCACAATTGCTTCCTGCTGTTTGGTATTTACTTGAAAGGGGAGGGATGGGGACGACATAATAGTTTGTACTCCTTAAATGGGAAGCCTGTTTGCAACTTCAGAGGTATCGTCGATTGCTTCCCCGCCCTGATACTGTAATGCCGGCGGAGAGTCGTCGCGGTGCAGAGCTACAGAACCAAGAATATCCATGCTATGACCGTAAAGTTCTATAGCACGAAATATCCATGCAAGTAAATCTAAAATGTCATCTGTGTTGTGCGTCTTTAGTGGATTCCAGTGAACTATCTGGTATACCACCGCAGCTCGTACTGAAGGGTGGAGAAGAATAAGACCTTTAAGTAAATTTGCGAGCATATCTTTAATTTTCGCATTCTTACTTAAAGCTCCTGCATACAATTCACAAAGTTCGATACCACTACCTTGTATTTGAAGTTGCTCAAGTACAAAGTTGAACCAAAAGAGGAATGTGTACTGGTATGCGTTAGATTCAATAGCAATAATTTTAATTCTAGACTCCAACGCCATTTTCAAGGCTATGTGTATGGCCTCTAGAGGACTAAACTTTCCTACTCGCAACTCATGCAATACTGGCTTGCCATCGTAGATGTAAAACTTACCTATAGATACATCATTACCCTGCTTCTTACCTGTGGCAGGATCAATAATTATACATCCACCTTGAGGTTCGATAGTATCTAGAGCTTGAGGATAGGCAGGAATACGAGAAATGTCAATTCCAGAGACAGTACCAGCTTCTTCGTCATTAAGAACTTCACTGTAGAAGATTTCTGGGTGTCCTAGAGCTATGTCGTTTTCTAACTCCGCCAAAAGTTCATTAATAGGACGAAGTTCCTCCCAAAGGGATTTCCCATCTGCCAGTATTGCTCCACAGATAAAGGAAATCCATTTTGAGTTATACTTAAGCTTTCTAAGGATACAATCTTCGTAAGGATACATGTTTCCGACGAATACGAATAGGCAGCGTTCATAACTCCTCGCCTTCATTAGAGTACCCATCATCCATGTAAGTTGCTTCATGGCGACAAGTTTCTGTTCTGCATCTTCTTTACTCTGCATATCGTCCATGATAATTACATCTGGACGACGAAACTTAATGTTCAAGCCCCGCATGGAAGTCCCTACACCAATTCCAGCGAGAATTATGTCTCTACCACGAAACCCAAACTTCTTTAGACCCTGAGTATCCTTCTCAATGCCCAGGCGCCAGTCACCAAAGAGGCGTTTCATGTTGTAACTCTCTAGTATATCTACTACGTCAGCTAGAAAGTTCATAGCGAGTTGCTCTGTATTACAGACAATGAGTATAAAATTCCTGTCTGTAAAGAGAATACAGTATACTGTAAAGAGTTTTAGGAAAGCTGTTTTAGCGAAGCCACGAGGAAGGCCAATAGCAAGTTGAAGGAGACCACTTGTTTTACCTACTGCTTCTACTAGAAGCCCCCAAATTGCTATGAAAATTGCCGGGAAGAAAAATTTGAAAATATCTGGTATAGAAATGCCTGCAAGAAAATTCATATCGCTCTTGCAATTATTAATTACTTCTTCCCTGCTGTAGACTGACTCCCCTGTTTCTGGGGGTATTTCTGCTACCTCAGCCATCTACTTTACAATACTTGATGAATTGGTAGATGAGTAAGTTTCTGAAGATTAGTAAGGCGAGCCTGTGCACGTTCCATATCTGCGTCATCTGGATTTTGTACTTGGGGAGCGTCCAGAAGTCCAGCAGATTTACGCCTCATCATTTCTTCAACTACAGCATTAGCAGGCATTGTAGCTACACTCCTTCCATCTACTTCCACTACTTGGTTGGTAGGATTTACGACAAACTTTGCTGCTAAAAGCGCAGGCATGTGAAGGTGTAGGTGTGTAGATTGCGCCACAGCTCCCAACTCTCGTTGACTGCCACGCCTAGTAGCACCATTAACTGCTTTAAGAGCTTGAATTACTGCCATTGGATTTACAATCATAGGAAGCAACCCTTCAAGCTTCTCTAGGAGTTGATCTTCAAGGCAATTCCACTTCCTATCTCTACTTGTTGCTTCCGTAAGATTCTGCAACTTCCTTTTCTGTACTTCCACTGCAAATGCTTCATCACTGAGCCATTGAGAAACTAACGATTCAGATACTCCAAGGGCGTTGGCGACCACTACATTCTCCAGGTTGGCGCCAAGAAGTTCCAGTGCTTTGTCACGATTGTTAGACATAAATTCTTGCTCCGAAATTGGAGTCCGAGTTTTCAGTTTACACACTCCCCTACAACTACACTAGTGGGGAACCCTCTCTCTAGACTTTAGAAAATTTGGGGGATGGCTATGTAGAACTTGCAGCTTCAAAGCTTAAAAAAGGATCTCCCCCCGTCAGCAAAGCACCGTATTTTCCAAGGTGTTAGAGCCGACAGTTTCATCGTCGGCGTCCAACGAGGCTTTCCAGCACGATGCTTCTCCCGAGCTAGCCGAGAAGATGAGTATTCACGGGCAGTAATGCGAGGGTCGCCGCAGAAAAATGCTGCACAGCAACAAAGGCTGCAAGATGGTACATTGCAGACTTCGCTACTGTGCAGCAAGTTGTCTATCTGCTAGTTCTCCTAACGTCCAGCATCGTGGTTGCTGCTTTCGGGTGCCTCGGCGCAATGCCTAACAGCACCCAATGTGCAGCATGAAAGCTCCACCCTCTTTTCCGCAGATACCTAGCAGCATGATCTATCCCTTTCACGCTAGCTAGAGCCTTTGCTACTCTGATTTGCTCTGCTGTGCTGTCCATGATGGCATTGTCTTAGAGGTCATCGGCCTGCATGGAAACTTCCGACAGCTTGGCAAGCTTCTTAGCAATTGCCTTGCAGACCGTGGAGGACGTATCTTCCGGGCTGATGTAAGCCAACATCTTGACTGCAAGCGCGGGGGGAATGTTCGGATTGTTGCTTGCGAGAGACAGGTACTTCTCACGCAAAGCAAGTCCAAGTTTCTCCGCTGTGTCAGGCTTGGAAGCATACCGCGTTGTAGCATCCTGCTTGGTTTTGCTAGCGTCGTACCACGCGGCGATAGCATCTCCATTCAAACGCTGGCTAGTCTGCTGTGCCTGCATCTCTGTAACTACTGCGGCGAAAGTCAGCAAGGATGCATCTATCGTTGTTGCCGCTTTGTTGTCGTCACAGTAGCGGCGGAGAATGTCGCTCGCCGCAGCGTTGATGCATTCAGACAGCGCAACGCTGAAAACTTCCTCTGCATCTGTGATTTCGACTTCGTTACCTTCCACCGTCTTTTGGTACACGGCAGAGGGTGCAACGTATGCAGGCACACAAACAGCACGGTAAGAATCTGCCTCTGCTACTTTCTTGCGGCGGAAGAAAACTACTTGCTGTCCGGCCTCAAGCTTGGGTTCGCCCGCGTGGATGGTCAGGAGTACCACAGGCTTCGCAGCAGCTTGTTCTTGCGGCTCGCCTATCGTGCCTTCTGTTCCCTGCATTGCATTCATTACGGTATCCATCTGAACTACTCCTAGTAGTTAGTGAGGGGAGTAACTAGGGGCGACGTTGCAAGCTAGTGTGCTATGTTGCGACACACCTAATACAGTGCCTAGTCGCGTATTGCCTATGGCATTGCGGCCCCTAGTCTTAGGGTCAGAGGGTTTCAGTGTTCAGCCAGTCTTGCTGGCCCTTCCCTCTGGCGGCCTGCTATCTGCGTTGATCCCACTTCTACTCCGGCAGATACGGTTGACGCAAGTAAATAAGAGCAGGAACCATGCCAGCGGAGAAAAGCCAATAGAATCAATGGGGTTAGTTCTACGTGTGACAAATTCGGTCACTTTCGGTACAAATTTGGTCACATGAGTGACATTTATCGTCAGTGTCAGAATCTCAGCAGGGTAAATAGCAATGAGTCGTATTTCCGGGCACACAGGCCGCACACCTATCTCTGTAAATGGTAAACAAAGATAACGTAAACAAGGGAGAGGATTCCTCTTGTGCATGGTGTATGTTTGTGTAGCTTTGTGGCAGATGTTCCTTGTGTATGTGGCCCCCCTCTCCCCCTCTGCACATCCCTTCCCTGTAGTTAGTTTCTCCCCTTCGTATTATGTGTGGATACTCATTATGCTTCACTGTCTTTATCTCTACTACCTTCTTTTGTGAGTTTGAAATTAAAGAAGGGGTATAGATATACGGCAACAAAGGCAGATAGATAGTTACTCAGGAATAGGGATAGGCAGGGACAGGGGGAGGGGGGTGGACACAAGGAACATCCACCACAATAGGCCACAAGGATACACAAAGGGAACCCACCACCTTCCTGAGTAACTACCTTACCATCATATTACGTTGCACAGTCTCTAGCTGTGGGAGGGGGTGGCACGGTTCTTGCTTGTGGTATCTATGATATACTGGGCGAGTGCCCATAACTCACAACTCAGCAAACACAACTACAGAGGAAGGCAGAAAGTTATGACAGGTATTCCGCAAGATGATTATACAGATGACGATGGAATTAATATCTGTCGCCACAACCAAATCAGCCACTTGTGCAAACAATGTGAAGCTGAATTTCAAGAGCTTGCAGACGTAAATGGTGGCATAGAAAAATGCCTCAACTGCGGCAAAATCAAATGGGGCGATCAACTTAATGAGCATCAAGTCTGCTCGAAAGGATGTGTAAACCCAAATGAATACTAACCCATCTCAGCCTATTGGATACATTGCAGACGACACACTTGTGGCAGATAAATTTCACATGCCATTGATCTGTGCTCGTTCTGGTGTATTCATCGGTAAGTTCTATCCAAGCGTAGGACTTGCATCTACGCAAGCTTACGTTTCCGCATGGAAGGAAGCAGCATTCTTGCACCCAATCTTCAGTTGGAGTCTGGGGACGCTACTTCATCGCGCCGTGGCTTGCTGGAACTTGGAGAAAACAGGAACACGCCAGTATCCTATGCGCGAAAAACAACTCATGTTTCTCGCTATGCTCCATGCCTCTGGCTGCATACGTCAAGACATTGCAGCTCTCCCGTTACCAAAGGTAGTAGAGATACACTTTCCACGACTGATCGAATTGTTGAGCTGGAAAAACGACCAAGGAACTACACGCCTTCAATTTCCTAAGCTTCACGTTTGGAAGGGCGCAGTTGGTGAAGATGAAAAGAATCCCTTTGGTAATGTCTTAGCATGGATTGCAGCTTGTGAGTCTGTGAGGGATGAATGGGAGAATCTAGTCCGGGAGGGCCAAAAGAAAGCCAAATCTCAGGCTCAGGCGCTTGCCATGCGTAACATCAAGCGCGCAATGTATCAAGACATCTCTCTGCGGCGCCTTTGGAATTGGGTAACTACTCAGGTTCCGGGTTCCGTACTAGAGAGTAATGCTGATCTTCAGCAGCTTTTCTTCACTTCAGAAGATCAGATTCATGTTTGGACTGCTGAAGATATTGAAGCACTGGAAGATCTTGTAATCCAATACTGTGAGCTTGGTAATTCAGTATCCTTCGAAGTCATGAAGCGTACAAAAGAACTCATGACTTGGTTCCAAACATACTACGATACATTCGAAATAGTAATCAACACTGAAATGTTCTCTGCTCACAAGGGAACTCCAGAACCAAAACAATCTGACTTTACTACCAAGGCTGAGTATCTTGTCACAATGGCAAGGTGGAAGCTTGGAAACAAACCTGCTGGTAGTGAGTCTGAAGTCAAAGAAAAGTCCCGTAAAATCACTGCGGAGGATTTGTAGCCCATGAACGAAGATTGGATACTTTTTACAGGTGCCTTGTCAATCCTGCTCTTTATGTTGGCAGGGATGGCATGGCTTGCTGACTGGCTAGAAAGGAAATACCCTCATGGCTAATGATAAACTTCTAGCTCTTATTGAGGAAGCTAGAAAGAAAGAACGAGATAGGTTAACTGCTACTACTACTACCTCTGCTCCCATTCCAGTTCCTCACGCTTTGTCCGCAGATCAGATAGTTGAACAAGCTATTCTGGACGCTGATCCTAACGCCTTCACATGGAATGCGGAACAGCACCGCGCCATTGAACTTGCCGTAACTGGTAAGAGTTTTAACCTTATCGGCGCGGCAGGCACCGGAAAAACTACTACCGAACGTGAAATTGTGCGTCGCCTCATAGTAGATGAATGCGTACAACCACTCCAAAGTAGCACCAAGTACTTAGTGCAGGGTGTTCCCGGCATCGTACTTACTTCTTTCACGCGCAGAGCAGTTCGTAACATGCGGAAAGTAGTAAGTGAAGATATGAAGAAGCACTGCATTACACTCCACAAACTCTTGGAGTATGAGCCTGTATTCTACGAGATTTGGGACAACGAAACGCAAAAGTACAAGAACACCATGCGTTTTGAGCCTATGAAGAATAAGAACAACAGATTGCCAGATGAAGTAAAGTGCATCATCATTGATGAATCGTCAATGGTAAGCACAGACCTTTTTCAGAAACTACTCGAAGCACTCCCCAACGTAAGCAAGGTGCAGTTCATTTTTGTTGGTGATCTTCATCAGCTCCCACCAGTTTACGGTCAAGCAATTCTAGGCTTTAAGCTTCTTTCCCTTCCTACTGTAGAACTTACTCATATCTATCGTCAAGCAGCTAAATCTCCAATCATTGCACTTGCCCATAGAATGAAGAATGGTGAAGATATAGCTCTTGGCATTACCAATGAAAAAGTCTCTACAGAGCAAGGCACAGTAACACTGCGCCCGTGGAAGAAACCCCTTTCAGATTTTGACGCTGCATTTACAGCAAGTGCTTTTCTTAAGAAGTTAGTCTCAGAAGGTGACTACAATGAGGAAGAAGATATTATTCTCTGTCCGCAAGAAAAGACCAAAAATACTGCCTTTGGAACTAACGAATTTAACAGAATTATTGCTCAGGCACTCGGGGATAAAAGAAACGCAGAAGTATTTGAAGTTATTGCTGGATACGAGAAACATTATCTCGCAGTTGGAGATAGGTTGCTCGTTGGAAGGGAAGATGCTGTCATTAAATCTATCACTAAGAATTCCAAGTTCTGGGGAGGCAAGCATCCACTTAAAGCCTCTGTTGATCTTGATAGATGGGGACAGTACAGGAAAAAAGTAGAGCAAGAGATGGATGATACAGATGTAGATGCAATGCTTGATTCCTATACTCTCACTCCTGACGAGAAGGATGATGATAGGAAGCAAGAAGCATCACACTGTATCCTTGTAGAACTACTTGACTCTGGAGTAGAAGAAACTATCTCAACAGCAGGAGAAATCAATGCTACACAATTTGCATACGCCCTCACTGTTCATAAAAGTCAAGGGTCAGAATGGAAGCGAGTATTCTTCCTTACTCATCAATCTCACGTTGTCATGTGGAATAGAGAACTCTTGTATACCGCGATTACTAGAGCGCGTGAAGAACTCTACATTATCTGTGAACCTGACAGAGCAGGAAAGCGCGGAACTCTCTGGAAGGCTGCAAAGTCTCCTAGAATCAAGGGGGATACGCTTGCGGAGAAGGCCGAGTATTTCAAAGGACGACAAGAAGAATACGAAAGTAAGTACGAACCCCTAACTAATGCAGAAGCAGGACAACGAGCGTACAAGAAACCAGTGAAGGAGTCTGTACCTATTCCCAAGTTTGAGCCTGCGCCGGAACCTGTGAAACTCATAAAGCTGCATGAGTTTGTAAGTGCAGCCTTCAAAGCAGAAGCACAGGCAGCAATGGTGCAGTTTTGGAACAAAGCATTAGCAATCTGGGGCATGGATAGGATTGGCAAACTCCCCACATTGTCCTACAATCTACAACGCAGCAAAGTTGTAGGGCTTGCTCGGATGAACTTCAACGAGATAGTACTTAACCCTCTCTGGTGCATCATGGCAGAGAGAAACGACAAGATCAAGCGTGAGATGCTAGTAGAAACAATGGGGCATGAGATTGCTCACTTGGTTGCTTGGCAGTACAGCAAAGAACGAGGGCATGAATCAGGATGGGTAATGGCAATGAAGCTTCTCGGTCTTACTCCTGATGTTACCGTAACCGACACTACTCTCCCTACTTGGGCGCAGATGTACCAAACATTTGCTACTGAGATAATGGCAGAGTTGCAAGCGAAGGGCGCAGATGTGGTAGATGATTACCAATCCAACTCTTTTGACGAGGTGTGACAATGGTTGAGCCTTTAGTCAATAAACTTCATGCGGAAGAAGTGAAAGAATTAGAAAAAGCTGCTCGTGACTTCGAAGAAGGAGATACATTCTGTGAGGAAGATGGCGAATTCATTGGTACTTACGAATGCACAGCAGGGCCACCAATAGAATTGTCCATCCTTTACAAAGGCCACTGGTTTATTTACAAACTGGATAGAAAGGAGAAGTACGAAAATGACAATGAATCCACAAATGAAGGCTAGGTTGGATATTGTGTGTGCTGAAGTAGCAACTCAATTCGAGACTACGCCCACAGTAATACAGCTATTCATTTCCTCAAATCTTCTAGCCACAAAGCTACTTGTGGTAGGAGACAACGCCGTTGATAAGAAGATGGACTTGCGAACTACCATGCGCCAGTGTGCAGAAGAACTCACAACACATCTCATTCAAGCATGCCAATTTCTTGATCCTGTTTGGGATGCAAGCAAGGTACTTCAGGTGTACGATGTAGTAGGAACAAAGGTTCTGCCCATCGTTCGTTTCTTCTACTTTGGTATTCAAGAGAAAGATAGAAAGGATGAACAAGGAAAGATTATTGTTCCTAATTAATTGTACCCACCCCCTACGGCATGGGCGCGATTCCATGCTATAGTGTCTGACCGGGCAAGCGTTTCATTTTGCCGGGGAAACTAAACCCTCTTAACAAGGATGCAAACCAGCCATGCCTGAAAACGTAGTTGTTCTCCCAATTCCTACTGAAGCAAAAGAAGTAGCTTTCCACTTCAAAAAGGAAAAGATTCGCAATCAAGCAAATGAAGTAATTGGAGAAGGTAAGAAACTTCCCTCGATCAAAGTTGCTGTTGAGCGTCCTAGCGCCGAGGGAGTTTTGGAGATCGTAAAAGCTGGTGGAAAAGAGTTGGACTTGCTGCTTGATGCTGCTGCGGATATTGTTATTGACCGTGTTCGCGCCCTCATCAACGAAGTCCGCGCCAAGCTTCCTGATGGTCAAGAAATCAAGCCGGAAATGATTGACCTGTCGCAAGCATCTTGGTCAATCATCGCCAATATTCCGAAAGCTGTTCGCAAGGGTCTTGGTATTTCGGATGAAGATTGGGAAGATTTTGCTGCTGACTACCGTGCTATCATGCCGGGAGTTACGCAGAAAGATGCTGACCGTATCGAGAAACATATCAAGTTGTTCAAAAGCAAGTATGCTCAGTGCCGGAATGACAAGAAAGCACTGGCTGTTCTTGCGGAGATGCTCGATGTTTGGGCTGCTAACACTGGCAGCATGGATGATAACCAAACTGTTTACGAGTATCTGAAAGGTCGTGCTGCTTCGCTGATGCAAGAAGAAGAGAAGGTGCTGGCAGAAGCACTGTAAGTTTTTGAGAGGCATTTACCAGTTCACCCTCTCGCGGTCTAAAACTAAACTGGGAATGTGAGGCGGGAGTATGGCGCCTGTATTGAGCCATAACAAAGGATAGATACTCCCAAGCTGTCTGATGAGCTGGTGAAACTCCAGCGAAACGAGGTGCGGAGTTGCCAAGCTTCTCCAATCCTCGTAACAGAGAAGCGCGGCTCTTTAACTGGTTTAGCTAATCAGTGTTTGTGGCAAATTATAAAGAGCGTCGGAACCACAGTAACCGACTGAGTAGAGGCCAAACCTTGCGGTAACGTGCTGTGAGGTTCTATTCAAGAGAACTCTGGGCGTGGCTAGAGTAAGAAGCACGCAAAAATGAAAGCAGAGTTCTCCTGAGTAGTGATGGAGGATGGATGGAAAGACAACCATCCACTGCGTTTTGGGATTAACATAGATGTATATAGTCCCTCGCAAACATTCTCGCGCTCAATTGCTAGTCTGACGCGCGGACTCATAATGACTAGCTAAAGTTCCAGTGTAATATAAAACTTACGGTGATGAAACTGGAATAAACCGTGTTTCCCCCCGGAAAACTGCACAACTGACAAAGGCATATTACTAGTATGCTCGATTCATCAGTGGAAAATGGTTTGAACACAAGAGCTATCTCTACAGTTCAGCCAAATAGTGCGCCGGAGATTCCGAGTAACCGGCATCTTCCTCGTAAACTTTACACAGTCCTGTGTGAAGCATACATCACACCCCGCAAAGGAAAAAAGATGGACAAACCTAAGCCATTACAAAATAAAGTTGTTCCTTCTGAAGTATCTAACCATCCTAAAGATGCCAAACAGAATGTCTTTGCTATGGCATCGCATTCTGCACAACTTCTTGCTCAACAGCGTATGAAGCAAATGACTGTCCTTGCTAACTTCGGTGTTTACATGAAGTCTCGTGAGATGCGCTGTACTGGCGTAACTTACAAGCCTAATGGAAACAGAGAAGTAGCAAGGCGCCTGCGCCAGCAAGCCAAGAAACAAGCGTAGGAGGTCTTTCCTGTGGCTCGCGTTTCTGAAATCTTCAACCGTCTGGTTGAGGAAAAACATCTAGTCATCAAAACTGATGACTTCAAATCCCATGATGCTCTTCGCATACGTTTGGTCAAGCTTTATTCTCGTCATAAGAGTGTGCTGGAGGATATTGGATTTGATGATGGCACTAGCACTCTTTCTGTTTGTGCTCAGTTTGACGTTGCTACGGGACATTCTACGTTTCATATTCAACGTAGACAAACCAACCAAGTAGCTAGAGAGTTTGAAATTGTGGAGGCTCCCCGTGTCTAAAACTTTTACTGGTTTTGCTGCTATAGGTAAACCTATTCCATATAGCCGTAGACAGCGTGCTTATGATGTTGCTAAAAAAGAAATGGGGGTAAAAAATCCTTTTACATTAATTGATGCAATGGCAGAAAAACTAGAAAAAGATAACCCTTTTGAAGCTATGGAAGCTGCTGAAAAATATGTTGATCTTACTGGTGCGTATCGTTTAATGGCAACATTGCTCACATGAAGTCCATCCTTCCTCTCGTTCTTCTCTTTACTCTTATTTCCTGTGCTACGCCAGAAACACTGCGCGATCAGTACAATGTCTCATGGGTAAAATCTCGCAAGGAAGTACCGCAAGAGAACTGGATTTATACTGTCATGCCTAGAGATAGAATGGCATCGTTCTGTATAACCTCACAAAATCTTGCCTGTGCGTGGGTAACTCCGTACACGCAATGCGACATTTATCTACCAATAGGATACACTCAGTATATGAAGTGGCATGAAGAACAACACTGTAAAGGGTGGACACACTAATGTACCTCACTATTGATTGCACAACTTTTGAAGTTAGACAGCATCAAAGTCTTGAGAACGAAGAAATCTCTGGATTTGTTGCAGCTGGTTGTGTAGTTCTTGAAGTAGGCGCAAATCAAGCAAACGTAGGAATTACTTTACGCCAATTTAATGAAGATGCCACAGCTTCAGAGGTGGAAGTTGGCTAGACGTTACGCTTCCATTTGGTCAGCACTGAAGAAGCATCGCAAGATCCTAATTCGTTGTCGGCCTGAAAAGATGACTACACTCATTCAGGCTGTAAAGAAGGAGAAGGCAAGAGAAGTGGCACCGCGCCGAGCACTTGAACTTCCGGTACAGGGGAAGCTAGAGATAGTTCGTAGACGCGACAAAGGCGAAGTAGAATTCAAACTCGTAGGATTTACAAGAGCGGAGAACCTCTAAAGTTATGATCCTTAAAAAGCTTGAAATTGAGTTACAAGAATGGGGTGAGAATAAAGGACAATACAAAGGAGAAATTTCTTTTGTAAGTGCGAATGGACAAGTTACTACATTTCTGAATGCTCAGCAAATTCAAAAGCTTCTTCCTGTGGTAGCCGATGCAGTTGTAGCTAGTGCTAAAGAGGTTGCAAACATCCTTACTAGTCAAGTATTAGACCAAAAAAAGATTCTTAAAGTTCTCGAATCCAAAGAATAGAGGTAGTTATGCCTCTTGATCCTGACAAAGTTTTCATGTTTCCTGAATCCTTCAATGAACTCAGGAAAGAACTGTGCCTCCACTGGCCTGACTTGTGGGTTGATCCTAAATGTGGTTGGGCAATGGCATTTGATATGGCTATGTTCATAGAGTTTATGAACTCCAAGCTAGGTATGCCTCTCCGTATTTCTGTAGTTGTAGAGAATGATGAGAAGTTTTGCGACCTAGTATGTACAACCTTTCTCACAACTCTGAGGAAGAAACGAGGGGAGATGAATCCATGAAAATAGAAAAACATGATTGCGCTTTCTATCGTGCTGGCGTATGTAATAATTGTAAAGACCAATGTAGATACTCTACTCTGCCGGAAGCGCCGCAGCCTGCGACACAGCGAGGCGTGCAGGAGGTGTTCGACAACTGGAACGCCTACCTGCACCCGGTTGACCGTGAGGACTTCAAGGCGCAGCTACTTGCATTGTCGCGGTCGGAGAAACCAGCGATACCGGAGGGGTGGAAGCTGGTGCCGCCTGAGCCTACAGAATCTATGATCGACGAGGCAGCAGACGTATATCCGCTCTGGCCCGAGCGGCAGATCGAGAAAACGCCAATCGGAGAAATTTGCACGAAGCTGTGGAAGGCCATGCTCGCCGCCGCACCTTCGCCGGATGGCAACGAGGAGAAAACTAATGGATGAAACTTCTGTACTTCCCACTCATCCAAAACTACTAGAGCTTCTTCCTAAACTAGCTGCTCTAGAAAAGTCTCTCATTACTGCTGATCCTATGATGCCTGTGCATCTAAAGGAAATTCACAAGTATCTAATCCAGTTTGAGGAACTCAGCCATTTACTTACTGAGGATCAAATCTCTGTGATCCTCGAAGGACAGCAGAAGAAGCTTGGTGTGCTCCTTGCTGCAGAAACAACCAAGACTAAGAGCAGTACAAAGATTAAAGGCGGAGTTTCGGCGGAGGATTTATGAGCTTACAAGAGGCAATTAAAAACGCAGAAGAAATAGTATTAAAAGATATTTATGGTACTTGGCATGGGTGTAAATTAGAAAAAGCTGAACGAGGTATGCCAATAGGTACTATTTGTGATGCGTGCAAAGAAGAAATTATTTGGAGGCTACGACAGCTATCTAAGTACCATGGGTTTCCAGAATAATGATCTCTAATCACGCGGCAGCAGTACGCCTTTTCTTTCGTGGGTACTTATCTCACACACATTTCATGTACATAGATTACATGAAGAATGCAAAACTCTGGGCATCATTCTTGCTACCGCCAGAAGATCAACATGATCTCGAACTTCTGAAGCACTGTCCTGCTGTGTCTGCACCGGACATTTGCATGACCTGTCTAAATACTTACGGCCCATGTGGACAGACGATGATGGGGCGCCTTCGTGAAGGGTGTCCTATCTGCAAACATACATACAGTACACAGACAGTAGGAGGATACGAGATTCAAGAATTTACAAAATTTCTCCACATATCATACCATTGGTGTGAAATCTTGCTTGCACAAGAATTTCTTTGGTTAAAAACATGGCGCTCTCAGCAGACGACTTCCTAGATTCTGAGTTAGGAATTGGAGAAGAATCTCCAACATCTGAGATTGGGGCTATTGACTCATCTCCTAGTTTCGCAGCAATCCAAGCACACAAAACAAGCAAAAAAAACTATCGTGATGCTTACATCTACATCAATGTAACCTCCAACAGTCAGTCCGATGTATTGCACAAATGCGCCCGGATGTTCCAAATAAGTAAATCACCTAGTCATCAAACTCCTGAAGGTATTTTCAACATTGACTTTGTCTTTGGTCATTCTGTTGGAGCTGGTGTTCAGGCATACTTGGCTACTGGCTCCAAATCTCAAGCTCTTTTCGCATCGCTGCTCGCATGGAACATAGACCTAGATGCTGATGCTCCAAAAAAAGGTAAAAACTCTGTACTTGCTACACTTGCAGTTGAAAAATTTATACAGTTTTGGGAAGCAGGTTACGCAGAACATTGGGAAATAGCATTCTTTAACGGTAAACCTGCTAGTGAACTTACATTTTGGATTGACTTCGAAAACGGATACTATCACGCAGGTCACATTGACATTGTTCTCAGACACAGGATTACCAAACGACTCATGGTTCTGGAATTCAAGACAACAGCAATACGAACCATTGATGAGGCACAATACGGAAACTCAGGACAAGCCCTCGGATATTCTCTCATTGTTGATAGAATTGCAGAAACGCAAGAGTTGGGACAAATCTACGACGTTCTCTACCTTGCATATTCTAGTACGCAACGTACATGGAATCCCTTTGTATTCAAAAAGAATAGAACTCAGCGGCTTGAGTGGCTACAATCTAGACTCTTGGATCACGCTAATATCGGAACTTTCAGGACACTTCAATTCTTTCCAAAAAATGGAAATAGTTGTTGGTCTTTTTCCTCCAGATGTGCTCATTACGGGATGTGCGATATGAAAGCTATGCAACGTAATGACTTTCTAGTGTTTGATCCTGCCGTGCATGAAATGCCAGAAGCTATGGACTTTAGCTTCAAGTTAAGTGAACTAGCTACTGCTGTAATGCGGGAGCCAGCTAGTGTCTAGAACAGCAGGAGACCCAGAACTTCAAAAATTGCTAGAGAAACTGGAAATTGACGATCATTTGTACTGGCCGTATCGGTTTAGTAAGATAACTCCTACTAAGCTTGTTAGGCAAATTACAACTGTAAATGCAAACTGGAAGATCAAAATCAGAACTATCATTTCCAAAACCGGACTTCACATCGTAAGGGTAGAGTAATGAACCTTGAACAATACGAGCAGAAAAAGTCACACAAGATATGTGTGTTTGGCCGCGCCAAAGTAGGAAAAACTGTCCTCGTTTCTCAGCTCGCTAAGATTGGGAAGCTGTGGTGGTTTGATCTTGAGGATGGAATCAAGTCAGCGTTGAATCCAACCATGCTTCCGAAAGAATACTGGAAGAACATTGAAGTATTCCGTATTCCATCAATGCAAGCAATCCCAATGGGGATTGAGACATTACTAAAAGTTATCAAAGGTAATGAATGCAAGATTTGTTGGAATCATGGCAAAGTTGATTGTGTTGTTTGCTCAAAAGATCCAAATGCAGTGATTACTCCAATCTGCCTTCAGAAGTTTGGCCCGAATGATTGGTTAGTAATTGACTCCATCACACAACTTACGAGTGACGCCAATGCCGCAGTCCTCAAATTTATCTTCGCGTCCGCAGATACGCCAGAAAAGTTTGTTCTCGATAAAGATACCGGCGGCAAAGATTTCAAGTATCCGATGGCCGTATCGTTCATGTTGGATCGTATCTTCTCTACCGTCCAAGCTGGAAATTTTAACTGCGCGGTTATCAGCCATGAGGTCATGACAGAGAGAACGAAAGATACTGGTCATGCTCCGGGCAAGGGAGAAAATCAACCCAGTGATAATGTGGAAATGATATTCCCTGCGGCTGGAAGTAGAAACTTTAGCAGAAATTTTGGACGCTACTTTGATATGTTGATCCATGTTGACATAGTTAATCGGAGGCACCGTGCGTTCAGCTCCACCACCTACGACTCCCGTGTACAAACTGGATCGAGATTGGAGAAGAACATTGAAGAAGTATTGGATGCAAAAGGCCAACCTCTCCCACCAAACGAAGCAATTGTTAAACTATTTGAAAGGAAATCAGATGAAGCAATTAAACCTGCATGAAGTTTATACATACAGCAAATTTAATGAATTGTTTGGTAATACAGTTATAGCAGTAGATAAACTTCTCAAGGTAAAAGGGGGCGAATATGCAGGAGATACTGATAGACTTGCTAATTTTCGCCGTAATGCTCTTGCTCTGGGAGTCTCTGCTGAAGTAGTATGGGGGGTTTATGCAGGCAAGCATTGGGATTCTATCATGCAGTATATTAAAGATGCTGCACAGAATGAAACTCGTGAGCGTGCGGAGGATATGACTGGCCGCGCACACGATCTTATTGCATACTTAATTTTATTCATTGCTATGGAGGATGAGAAAGCTAGATAACTGGATTAGCAATCCCACAGACGGTTCAATCGAACTAACGAACTAACTTACCTAACTATCTAACTTCAAGGAACGAACTACCATGTCAGATGAAATGAAGGTAATCCCCATCGACGATCTGATGGACGCAAGCATTGATGATCTTGCAGATATGCCGAAGTTTGAACTGCCGCCGAAAGGTCACTACCAGTTCGTAGTTTCTTTGGCGCGTAAGACTGTCAATGAGAAAAAGAATGTCGAAGCAACCCTCGTTGTGGATCAGACGCTGGAACTGGCTGACGCCGCGAAAGACCAACCTGTTGAAGTAGGCAGCAAGTTTTCTGCTCTGTTCAATATGGAAAACGAGTGGGGCCAGGCGAGCTTCAAAGAGTTTGTCCTGCCTATCGCTAAGGCGCTTGGATACAAGAGTGTTGGTGAAGCAATTGAGAAGTGTCAAAACGTGAAGGTAGCTGCTGTGCTCAAACATAGGGTTCACAAGGACGATCGTGATAAGCCTCTGGATGAGCAACGCCGTTATCCTAACTTGCAAGACATTACGCCTCTGTAAGGTATGATGTGATGGAATCCTGCGCCGGGGTATTACGAGTTCCTCGGCGCAGGGCTATTCCAAACTGGCGAAGGAAACAACGTGCAAGAGAGATTGTGTGTAACTACGATGTTTATTTATTCCCCCACAGATTTGGTGGAGGTAAGTGTAACTTTCAACAATTCTGTGAAGGGGTTTACTTTCGAGGAAGTAGAGAATGTGTTAAGTGCAGCCTTAATACAGGTTCGGAATGCGAAGTTGTTAGCGGAACAGAGCGGCCCCAAGAATGCCCTGCACTTCAGAGTTTTGCAAATTCCCATGAAATAAATTTATGGCCACGAAAAAAGAAGGCCGTGCGGTAGATGTTTTCTTAATGTCCATTAAGGATTTACCAGGTAATGCAAATCCTATGGTGGTTATTAACAAGACAAAGCATACGCGCGGAGTAAAGATTCTATCTAAAACGCGAATCGAAGATTTACCTACAGTCATTTTACGAGATACACAAGAAGATGCTGACTGGAGTAAGCAACAACAGATAGCTAAACACCGTGCATTCTCTAATCTATTTAGGAGTACTGCCAATGCCAAATCCAAAAACAGGAAAGCCGCAACTGCAAGAC
>Ga0137356_1000015_pt1 | contig 26319 bp, 36 predicted proteins | sample EasRivERMLT830_2_FD_102297 | JGI IMG/M metagenome (GOLD analysis project Ga0137356, IMG submission 102297) | Soil microbial communities from meander-bound floodplain in the East River, Colorado, USA - East River MetaG ERMLT830_2 | ecosystem: Environmental > Terrestrial > Soil > Floodplain ...
TCGGGAGCTGAGAAAAAGGCACAAAAACAACGCAAAAACAGCACAAAGACTACATAAAAACGGCATAAAGATTTAGTGGTCTGCCGTTAAAAGTAGTTGAATTGAAGAATTAGTAATTGTTTTCGACTCTCATTAATAGTGAGAATCGAAATGAGTTACTAACTCAGAAAGGAGTAAAGCATGATAAAGAAAGGCGCGTTCGTTGAATTCACTGATTTGTGGTATCAAAGTTATCCTCCTGCTAACACGGCCGTAATCAAATACGGCATTTGCATGGAAGATACCGAACGTGAACTTAATCGGCCCGTGAAAGTAATGCGTGGAGATAAGAGTATTGAATATGCTCATTTCATTCACGCTCATTCATGGGCAGGATGGTGTCCGCCAGAACTAGAAAAACTCTACGAAGAAGAATTCGCAGAGAATGACTACGATGATTGTGAAGAGTATCCCTCTTCATTCTAGTTAGTTAGTTTCTAAAGAAAGGAGGTTTAGAATGGTTAAGAAGCGAGTCGCTAAGATATTCAAGCTGAAAGATGAGTATGGATACATTAGTCCGTATCAACTCGAAAAGAGAGCCAAGTCTAAACTTCCTACCTTTAGATTCAGGAATCGATTGCATGAATTGAGAGCAATCGAAGGAGTGTATGAGAATACACGATATCCTGATTACCCAATTCATATTTCGTGTCGCTATAACGATATTCTTCGTGCTAGTGACACTCATCATTTCTATTCATGCTTTCACGCTGATAGAAGTGAGAATATCCAGCCCTTTCTACGGTGTGTTCATCCGGATTGGGCTGTAATCTTTGTTACCGACAAGTCTGGTAAATTCATGGGTAGAACTTGGTTAAGGTTCAATCGAAGAAGTCACGTTGATTGGACTAGTAAGACTGAGGAAGCCTTTGAAATCTTCAAGATGTATGGTAACAAATTGGAGGAACGTGATGTTAAGACTCTACTTGAGTATTTAATTAAGTCACGCCTCAACGCAAACATAGTTGAGGATAAAGAATCCGGCCGTCAAATTCGGATAAAAGGAGGATTATCCGACGACTACTTATCATTCCTTGACTGAAGTTATGTGTCATGTTTAGAGCGATTGCTCTAATGAATAACTGAGGAACGAGGAAGAAATAAGTAAACCAAGTACTTCTAACACCCTTTAGTGTAGTAGGGGTTCATAAGGAGTCGAGGCCAAATTATTAATATTATTATAAAAAACTACACAGTTTGTATCGCAATCCTAGAGACCGATACAGACCATCTAATCTACGGGTTTTAAGAAAGGCCTGAGAATCTTTCTTACTATCTTTAGATTAGAGTAATGTTGAAGTAACGGGTGAAAATACCCAATCTACCTTCAACATCCACATTCTTATTAGTAAGCAAGAAGGGAGGATTACATGGTCATTTCAACAGTTTGTTCAGCGGACGATTTGGAATCAACAATCGCCACTGAAAAGAGACTTGGAAAGAAGATTCTAGCAGTTGCACCGGCACAGCTGAAAAAGCTTTCCACTCGCTCACTTGAGTTCACAGTGACTCATTACGTAGTAGTCACTCAGTAGACTACGGTAGGTTTCTGATAGCTTTGTCCATAAAAGCTATCCTTCTTCTCAAGCTTTCATTAGTGAGAGCTTGAATAGGAGAGAACATGAATCTTTCACAGCAGGACTTCATCGAAGATGAAATCGATGAAATCGATGAAGAGATTACTGACGATGAATCTGATGAAGATGAAGAGGATGAAGATGAGGAATAAATACGTAGACGGAATAATCACCGTCGGATTCCTCGTCATCTGCTGCATCTGTCTCTTTGTAATTGCAGCTCTTTCAGTAGAGTAATGATATTACTGAGTAGGTTGTCAACTTACTCAGTAATTACTTATTTGAAGGAGTATTCAATGAGAGAAGAGGAAGCACCTCCAGAGTTCACTGAGATTGTTATGTCTTTTCTAATAATCTCTATCATTCTATTTGGAGTATTCTCAGGATTGTTTGGGAAGGGATAAATATGTGTGACATTTGTAACGGACTCCGTTGCACTAGACCAACATACATTCACGGTTCATTCTTTGGAATGTTTTGTTTAGATTGTCATCATTGGTTTGTCAACATTATCTTTCCAATGAAAGAGAGTTAATATGCTTGGAAAGATAGTTAAGAGTCTTGCTTCGATACGGCCGCCGAAAGGCGCGGTTATTGTAGTAATCAATAAGCAAGGCACTCACGTAACCAAAGTGAAATGAGAATAAGAGTGTTCACAATCACTATCTACGATAGTCGCTCTAAAAAGGACATCGTTCTATTCACTCTCAACAGAGCAAAGGTTGAGGAAGTCTGCAATATGCTCGTTCCTAAGATTGACGATGATGTAGTAATCAAATCACCGGGTTCTGAAGGGAAGAGTAGACTTCTAATCGAACAATTCATTGAGGAAATCAAGAAATGACCTTAGAAGAATTCCTCTCTCATTTAGAAAAAACACCAAGAGATTGGTGTTATTCTAATATCATTGGAAGTGATACACTTCGTCGTTATCCTGAGCCAGATAGGTCTTGCTGTCCAATTACAGCAGTAGCAGAAATGCTATCAGGAAAAGAATACAACGTAAGTGACTTTCCTCAAGCTGCTAAGTATCTTGGACTTCACAAAATCTATATTGAGGATATACTCGCCGCGGCCGATTTAGAAACTAAACAATCATCAACAATGAGAATCCTTCTCATTAGAGCCTGTGGACTTTCATTATGAAACTAAGAGCATCGCAAGTTCACGAAGTCTATCTTGCATCTAGCAAGAGTAACTATATTGCTAGAACTGAATACAAGAAAGGGTTCCGAAAGGGACTCTTTCTTGGATTTCTCTATTCCATTCTCATTGCAATCGTTATCATCGCACTCCAATGATTAAAGAATTAAGGCACTTCGAGGTCGTTTGTCAGTCTTGTAATACACACTATTACATTGATTTCAGGCTACCTCGTGGCGTCTATAATTTAAATCTCCAGAAGTATGGAAATAAGATAATCATGCGATTTGGTTCGTCTGATTGTCCATTCTGTATTTTCGATGAGGACTTTGCCAAAGAAATGGAGGAAAAAGATAAATGAGTTCAGATATGATTAAGAAGTTCTGGCTCTATCCGAATCTTAGACAACAGATTCCTAACATGATTGATAATGCTAGGAAAAAGTTCTTTAAGTTGCAAGATGCTGCTTACAGAGCTGAGAATGACTGGCATGATATGGAAAGAGAATACAGTCATCTCTTAGCAGTAGAAGCAAGAGAAGCTCGTGAACGGAAAATGTAAATTCTGCAATGCAGAAACGGAAGATATTTACTACATCTTCTGTGATATGCAATGTCAGGAATATCATTTCGTAGGAGTGGAGAGAAAAATGAAAAGTGAGAGGATAAATCTTCCAGAAGAACTTTATAAGAGTTGGCTGGAAGATGAAACAAACAGAGTTGATGCTCTGTCTACTGAACAAGTAGGAGAACGTATCATGGATTTGGAGAAACTAATCTTCGAATCTAAGACTCGTCTTTCTATAGCGTACCAAAGAAAGATTAAACTCCAAGGTGCTGATTGGGCTGAGAATAGTAAGTCAATCTCCTCTCCAGACTTTAGAGTTAATTACGAGAAAGATCAAAGAAATAGGGAACCAAGAGTCAAACAGACTAAGGAAGAGAAAGCAGCGAAGCAAACAGAAGCAGCAGGAATTGACCCACAGAAGCTGAAAGAGCTAATTAAGCAGAAGATGCTTGAAAGAGCTAAGAAGCCAATGGTTGCTCCTGTAGTAGAAAAGAAAGAAGAAGTAGTAGAAGATAAACCTAAGTCCGCGACAGCGGTCATTCCCATTCTAATGAGTGATGATGACGATTTTGACTAAAGAAAGGAGGAAAGATGATTTGTCCGAAGTGTAATCAAGAAGTAACAATCAAGAGTCAGGTATTGAGTATTGTAACTCTTAGTTGCAATCACTCAGTTCCCAAGAGTAAACTTCCTGTAGATAGACAGGAGTATCTTGATGAAGTTGACAATCTAGTAGAAGTAATTGAGAGGAATAGAGGACTAGAGATAGTTGATTTCGCTCCTGAGATTCCTAAAGTAGTGATTCCTGAAGTAGTAGAGGAAAAACTAGGAGCGGGAGAAGTATCTCAAATTGAATTCAAGTCTATGGACGGCCGCGTTCCATACGAATTTCAGAGAGATGGAATTAAGTTCATTCGTGATTCAGGATTTAGATGCCTGATTGCTGATGAAATGGGACTTGGAAAGACTATTCAAGCTCTCGGTTCATTGAAATACAATAGAGAAGAAACTCTACCAGCGTTGCTAGTAGTTAAGTCTTCTCTAAAGCTCCAGTGGTTTAGTGAAGCAGTAAGATGGTTGGGAGTTAAAGGGTTTCTCTGTCAAGTTATTACTGATGGCAAGACAGAACCAGTTCCCGGTATCTTTCAACTATACATCGTGTCCTACGATGTATTGAGACGGTTTACTAAGAAGAGTAAGGTAAAGACTACAACTAAGTATGGAATGGAGAAGGAAGAAGATAAGTTCGAGAATCCTTTCTATACTTTCCCGTTCAAGACTATTATTCTTGACGAAGCTCAGTCGATTAAGAACATCAAATCTACTAGAACAGGTGAGATTTTCAGGATTTGCGAGACTGTTCCTAACATTATCGCACTCTCTGGAACTCCTTTCAAGAATAACATCTTGGAATACTATCCAATCCTCCATCTACTCAGACCAGATATCTTCTACTCAGAAGAGTCATTTGAGAAGCAGCATGTTAAGTATGGTTGGATTGGTTCCTCTTATAAACCAGTTGGATTAAGAGACCCTAAGTATTTCAAAGAACTTACTGAGTCTTTCATCATCAGAAGGGAAAGGAAAGAAGTTCTTCCTCAACTTCCTGAGATTAATCGAGTGTTTCATCATGTAGACTTCGAGACTGAGAAGATGAAACGCGATTACTACTCAGCAGAAGATGAATTGATTAGGAAGTATGAGGAGAATGCAAAATCTAAATCTCCTCAAGAAATCCTTGGAATCATGGCAGTCTGTAGACATATCGTTGGACTAACAAAGGTTAAGCCAACGGTAGAGAAGATTACAGAATTTCTATTAGAGACAGATAGAAAACTAGTAGTCTTTGCTCATCATCAAGATGTAATGGAACTAATACATCTTCTGACTACAAACTGGTGTTTGGATGGCGGTCTAGAACTACCGCTGAAGTTTCACAGCGGACTAGGAGCTGAAGAAAGAAACGACATGATTACGAAGTTTCGAGAAGGTAATTCTCGAATCATGATTGCTTCTACTCTAGCCGCCGGCGAGGGACTTAATCTACAGTTCTGTAGTGACTGTATCATTGTTGAGAGACAATGGAATCCAGCTAATGAAGAACAGGCAGAAGGAAGATTCATTAGAATAGGTCAGGAACGCAATCAGGTAAACGCTATTTACATGATTGTTTCAGGGACTATCGATGAGTGGTTCACTGAGATTGTAGAAGAAAAACGAAGAGCTTTCAAATCTACAATGCTAGGCAAGGAAGTTACTGAAACAGGAAGTCTCTTGCAGGAACTGATGAATGTTCTACTTAGCAAGGGCCGAAACAGAACGATTCGAGGATTCTAATGAGTGAATATCAATTCCACTGGCTATTAGCTGCATTAGGAGCAATCGTTGGTGGACAGATAGTAACTAACTATCATCTTCATCAGTTAAGGAGAAAGAAATGAGAAAAGCAAAACTCCGTAAGCAAGAGCGTAAGAAGAACCATTTGAAGAACGTAAAGATTAATCAGGCTAAGAAGGCTGCAAGAAAGGCAGAAAGAGAGAGGATTAAGTATGGTCCGCAAGATTAAGTGGAAAGGGGAGGATTTCCTCCTCGTTTCTCTTAGTAAGAATACTCTAGAAGGTGCTATCACTACTAGAGAATTATATAACAATTTCGATGAGAGTATTGCTCATCTTTATGAGGATGGAGAGATTTGTCAGCACGGCCGCGTCATAGGCAACATTAAAGAAATAGAGTTCCTAGGAGAAGAAGAATGAATCATGAACTAGCAGAGAAGAAAGCAAGTGAACTACAGTCTCTAATGGGAGTAATTAACAATCGTTTTCTGTTACTCTCCAGTGAAGATTTCAAGATGCTATCTATTGACCCAGTTCTCTGGGCAATAGTGTCTGGGCAGTTACAGGACGCTTCTAAGATAGCTAGAGAAATCTCTAAACTCTGTACGTAAAAGAGAGAAAGGGCCGAAGGCAGTGACTAAGAAAAAGATTACTCGAATAGTCGAGATACACCTACATCGTTCAAAGAAGCAACCCAGTCTTTGTCACGTAGTAGCTGTACTTTTTCCGTGTACTCATCACAAGTATTTAGGAATTACCAAAACTCCTGAAGGAATGGAGGGTGATTTCCGTCGAGCTGATACAGTTAAGATTTGGAATCCCACATACTATTCGGTCAGCGACCGAGAAGGATGTTTCTCTTGTCCAAGTAACGAAGGAATGTGGCTTCATGACCTTCCTCGTTTGGATGAATTAAAAGAGATAGAAGAGGAGGTTGATTGAAAACCATCTTCGTTAGACATAAGAAAAAGAAAATACTCATCAAGAAAGATAGAACAGTCAAAGAGATTGCTTGGTTAGCAGGGATTCTAGAAGGAGAGGGTTGTTTTGATTTCGCAAACGGCCATCCCAGAATCAAAGTAAAAATGACTGACGAAGATATCGTTACTAGAGTCGCTAAACTATTTAACCGTGTTCATAACGGTGGTGCCTACAATACTAAGAGCTGGCACAAAATAGTTTACGAAACATCTTGTCGTGGCCCGTGGGCTATAGGTTGGATGCAAACCATTTACCCTTTTATGGGTAATAGAAGAAGGGAGAAGATAAGGAGTATCATATACAGATACTCAAACAGAGACATCGCCCCTGTCCTCGATTTAGGTCAGTCGAGCTTTAGTTGACAAGTGGTGACGGTTGTGATACAATGGTCTTAGTAGGGCGGGGTGTTCCCGTCCACTAATTCGGTGAAATGAGAAAAAGGTAAAAGGAAAAAGAAATGTCTATTGAACTCGTACAGATGTCGAAGAATACCCGTGGTAAGGATTCGCGCACTATTACTTTCATGGGTATCGGACGCCCAGTTGAACGTACTATTGCTCGCGAAACAGATGAAGAGGGAAAGCCTCTCGGTAAAGACGCTGCTGGTAATCAGATTACCCGCGATGAAGTAGTTACAGAGATGACTCATGTTGGAGTAGTTACTTCACTTGAAGATGCTCTGGAACTCGTTGGTGGAGATACACAGCGTTTTCTGGATGATTTTGCATTCGGATTCAATCGTGAAGCTTATCAGAACGAAGCTGATAAGGATGAATTGGACCCGTATGTTGAAGGTCTGGACCCGAAGGCTGCAAAAGCACGAAAGACTGTCATTCGTGGACTTGCAAAGACTCTCAACATGGGAGTTTTGGATGCAGCAGAGATTGTCAAGGCTGCTGCTGTCGAAGCTGCTGCGTAATAGAGCTAAAGATTGGGAGGGACAGAATATCGTCCCTCTCAATATCTTTTTTTGTTTTAGTTATAGTTAAAGTTCACGCTAATTGAAACAAACAAGGAGCGAACAGTGACTCAGAAACGTGCAGATACCTATGAAGAGTTCTTCAAAGGTTGTAACGATAACCAGCGAGCTTTAGTAGAAAGAATGTTAGGCGATGCTGGTGTTCTCGGTATTCCTGCTGAAGAAGTCAAGAAGTTAGTTGTCGAAGCAGTTAAGATTGAAGTGAAAGAAGAAGTCGGTGAAAAGCATCGCGAAGAAAAGCGTGAAGATGAACGTCGTGATGCAAGACGCGATGGTGAACGTGGAGAAAAGCCTACGAATGATTTACCGGGTTCGGTGAATCGTCCAAGTCAGGGTATTCCACCTGCACAGCCAAAGAAGTAAGTAGTTAAAGTTTGATATTGAGAGAGACTGCAACTAGTTTCTCTCAATATCTTTTTCTAAAGACATAGAACCGTTGTCAACGCTTCTCGTACCCGGAATGAGTAATTGTACCAGAACCTTATACTGTCTTTACCACGGTCGATTAAAACCGTTGCAACGCTATCCTAGAGGGTAGTCTAAAGAGGACAGAGGGAGTCAGTGACAAGACGAAATAAAGGTAGAAGAAATTTCGGTACTATAAACTGCAAAGAGTGCAAGACAGAAATAGAGAAGAGGAGAAAGAATCAAGAATTCTGTAGTGACAAGTGCAGAGTTAAGTACTGGATGAAAGAACATCCAAGAGTTGTGATTACTCTACATAAGGAGAAGTGAAGGAGTTAAAGTGAGAATCCAAAAGCCAGTTCGTGGCGGCCGGAAAAGAGTCTCTGCTGGAGTTGTTAAGCAAATAGAACAACGAGTAGAGCGGGATGCTATCAGATATAACTGTAGCAAATCCTTTGTTGTCAACACTATCCTAGCACGTTTCTATCATGTAGTTATAGAGGAGCATTACGATGAAAATAAGTAACGATTCCTATGCAACAACTCTTGCTTATCTTGGAGCAAGAACCAGAATGAAAGAGCTTCAAAAGGAAAAGAAAGTTATCGTTGACCAGATTGCTTGGTTGAAAGACTTTCTCAAACCAAAGAAGAAACAGTATGTTACTAAAGTGGAAAAGAAGTTCAAAAAGAGGAAGATTTCTGAGGCAGCTCTCAAATCTATGCGAGCGAATGCAGCAAAAGCAAGAGCAGCTAAGGCGGCAAAGAATGGTCATTAACGATAAGAAAGAAATCAAAGGTGACGATACGGTATTGCTTGATATCTCTGATATTAAGAGAGCTTTCAGGCGATACTTAACAGCCACAGGACTCGGAAAGAAACATCACGCTACTGAATGGTATCGTTTCTGGTACGAGTTAAAAGAGAAAGTTACTGTAGTTCCGAAGATTAGTAACGAGGATGAGCCAGCTATTAAGGCAGGAGACTAATGAAATTCGTAAAGGAAGAAGGTAATCCTCCAATCTACAATATCATTGATAACATGAATGGTAATGTAGCAATAGGATATATTCGCCGGACTCTGAAAGGAGTCTGGCAATTATATCTTTTTGATGATTGTTCTATTGATATCGAGGAACTTGAAGAAATCCTCAAAAAGATGAAGGACTTACAATAATGGACAAAAAGGTAGTTAGTGTTACGAAGTTTCTAACATTCAATTATGTACTTAATCCTCCTTCTTCAACTATGGCTGGAGAGCATAACTACTTCATTGAGAATAAAAAAGGAGAGATTCTCGGCTATGTCAACTTCTATAAGCCGTGGAATAAGTACGTCTTTACTCCCAATATAACAATCACGACCATCTTCGATATTCAGTGTCTCCAAGCAATAACCTCTTTCATGAGAGACTTGAAAAAATGAACATCGAAAGAGTCAAGGCCGAAACAGAAAATATTAACTATCAGACAGCAGCTATGCTGACTCTAGTTAAAATCACTGATAATCTCATGAATAGTCTATGTCCTGCAGTAGTCATGTATCTTATTCATGAGATTGCAGTTCTCAAGATTATCAAAACCGTCCCTGATGAATGGGAAGATAGAAAAGAGATTCAAGACTTTCTACTTGCAAGACTTCGTAAAGAGATTCAACAGATAGAGGATGAGATTCTTCAGAAGAGGATGAATGATGATGTTTAAGATTTATTTCAAGAACTTCAATGGCGGAGAAAGTGAGAGACATTTCGAGTTATTGGAAGAATGTTGCGTAGCTTTCTTTCGTAATCTCGGCCCCTCAGTCCAGAGAATCGAACTACATGAAAAGACTGGAGAAGATTCTGAGAGATTAATCATCCAAGCATATCGAATGGCTGAGAATGAGCACTTTAAGATATCAAGAGTTTTCAACATCTTCTAATGATGAGTGTCACCTAAACACTACAAAATCGAGATTTAAGGAGTGGCCCTTGACAGAAACAAGAAAGTGTGATACAATGTCTAGGTTGAGGTCTACCCTTAAATCTCTTTATCTTGTATAAAAAGTAGAGCTATATGCCAACCGAAAAACGAGTCTTAGTAATAGACTCAACTATCCTCAATGCCCTACAGAAATGTCCTTACTATACATTTCTTTCGTTCCATAAGAATCTTCGTACCCAAATCATCGCGGAGCCTCTAGAAAGAGGTGATTTAACTCACCATATTCTAGAACACTACTATCGTTCCATTAAGGATGGTGCGAAAGTAAATGATGCGCGAGACTTTGCGGCTGATAAAGGAAGAATCAAATATCCCACTCTTCATATGGAAGTGGCAGCTTGTGAATGGATTATCCAGTCATTCTTTCTCTACGTAGAGCGTTGGAGACAGGATGGAATGAAAGTGCTTGAAGTCGAAAAGCCTTTCATGATGAAAGTCTATGAAGATTCAGAGCTAATCGTTTACTACGCTGGTAAGATTGATTTAGTGTGCGAATTGCCTATTATCGGCCGCACAGCAATGGACCATAAATCAAGAACAAGAAAGAACGACGAAACAGAACTTAACAACCAGTTCATTGGTTACGCTATCAATACAGACTCGAACGTAATCTACGTTAATGAATTCGGTTTGCAAACGTCTAAATCTCCAGAAGAAAAGTTTCGTCGGATGCCTCTCTCTTATACTGACGGAATGAAAGCTCATTGGATGAATAACATCCTGAGATATTGGATTCGTCAGTTAGACTATCATCTTCAAGAGAATGTTTGGCCCGAAGTCTGGAATCCGTGGCACTGTAAGAATTGTGTATTTGCTCCTGTTTGTAAGAGTTCTACAGAAGAAGAACGTGAACGTAAATTAAGAATGAACTATATAATCGGTGAACCGTGGGACGTTAGCGGTGCCTTAGAAGGTGAAACGAATGGTGAAAATTAAGGAGAAAACATGTCCTCCTCATAAATACAGAAGGAGGAATCTTAGTAAGGATAAAGAGAATCCATATCTAGTATTTAAGTGCATGGATTGTCCGCATTACATTAAGACGGAAATGGCAGTAGGATTAGAAGCTCGATGTTTCAAGTGTAATGGTAAGTTCTTTATAACTGCGAAGCAAGCGAGTGTAATAGCTAAACCGACTTGTCCAAACTGTGTAAGTAAGAGTGATAAAGGTAAGGCTCTTGAGGAGCAGGTAGATAACATTCTAGATACAATCTTGAAAGGTATCTAATGCTTGAGTTTCGCAAAGAGAAGAATGGGGTTTATACTATTCACGATGGAAGTATGTATATTGGAGCTATTTCTAGGAACGGCCGCCAGTATACGTTCTTAGCAGTTCCATTCTTTCCGTTTGATAAAGACAAGTTAGAACAAGTCCTAAATAGGATAAAGGAATTAGAATACGATGCCCATAACCTTGGATAAAGTGCCGATTGATAAGAACTTTCGCGCACTACTAATCGGCCCGACTGGTAGAGGAAAGACTATTGCCGCTGCTAGTTGGCCGGGAAAAACTCTTGTCATTGACTTCGACCATAGACATAAGCCAATTATTGATTGGTTTCCTGATAGACTCGGAGAGATTTCAGTAGAGGTTATCTACCCAAGTAATTATTGGGATGTATTCAAATCTCTCGTAGATAGTCTCGAATCAGGTAAGTTGAAGTTCGATAACGTAGTAGTCGATGGAATTACTACACTCTCTAACACAACCGTAGTCATGCAAATGATTGCGAAAGGTCAAGGACCAGAAAAGGGAAAGATTACTAAAGGTGGAGTAGCAGTTCCGTCTTGGGACGAATTCAATGGAGAGGCTATGTTAATCACACAGCTTCTTGAAACATTGAAGTCCATTAGATGTAACTTGTTCGTTACAGCTCACCCAGTCTCTAAAACTCGAATCGAAGGTACTAAATCAATCAAAGAAACCTCAATCATTTCATTCGGGACAAAACTCGGCCCGATGATTCCGGCTTACTTTGACGAAGTTTATGCCTTCGATTACGAGTTCGATATCAACGCTGGTAAACCAGTCAAGAGATTAGTCTTTACTTCACCCACTTCAGACTATCCTGATGTAAAGACTGCGTTAAAGGGACTTCCTCCAAAGCTGGACATTACCGGAAAGAATCTTTACGACGTAATGAAGGAGTATTTGTGAGATACTTCTGTTGGTTCTGTAAGAAGTCAGTTACTTCGGAATTACCAGATGATTCTGTTATTCGTGCAATTCTGGTCTGTCCAGAATGTATAGAACAGAAGAAAATCACAATCCCTGAGGAGGGATAATGTTCACTACATTTATCGGTGTGATTCTCGCGTTGGCTTTAGTTGGGCTAGTTATCTATCTAATCGAAACCTACATTCCCGGAGCTGCTGAGTTTAAGGTAGTAATCCGGGTGGTAGTGATTGTCATGTTAATCATTTGGATTGTTTACTACTTCGGTCCAAAGATTGACTCGATGCTTACGAGGTAAAGATGAACCTTGAAGAACAGGGAATTGTATCCACGATTGAGGAAGCTAATAGGAGATTTAACGAGCTTCTATTATTGGACCCAGAGACAGGTATGCCTCCAAAGCAAATTTGTTATGGGATTCATTTTCCTCAAGATACTAATAAGCAATTAATCCAGACTATTTGTGATACTTTTAAGCATAGTTATCAGTTCTACTCAGTAGATGGCTTAACAGTATTCGATATGAGGGATAAGGGTGCCACTGTTGGATACATGGTTTACCTGTTTAAGAAAAGTTTACTCTGATTGCTTAACCAGTTAGTCCCTGTCTGGGTAATTAGAGTGAAAATGGATTCCTACGAATACACTCGGAATAAGTAGGTCGTGACAAGCACGAGGCCCGTCCATCGAGTTCTTTTTGAGATTTACTCTTAGTAGGGTTCTAACTGAACAGAGTAAATAGTCAGACGGATACTGACTTAAAACAAAGCAACGTCTTAATTTGTGGTGACTCGACGTTAAATAGTAACCATCGTGACTCATAATGTTGGATACGACAAGACCAACAGGTTTATCAGATACCCATGAGTGAAATTACTGATACGTGTCTTTGCGGCGTTGGGTTCTCACGTAAAATGAACTCACCACAATTTGGGTATATTTACCCAACATTAGTAGCTGTGCCGAAAGGGAGCGAACTACTAAACAATAGTTTTCTAGCCGTTTCTATGAATCAAAAAACGGCCTCTTTAACTTTAGGAGAAGCAAATGATTGACGAGAGCGACCTGAAAAACTGGTTTTCTTATCACGCACCAAACGAAAGTCAACAGACTCGATATGTAGAGATTCGGGCGGCCGCATTGAGTTTAGCTCAGTGTATCTTAGCTAATACTCCTCAAAATGCAGACCAATCAGCTGCAATTCGTAAAGTCCGCGAAGCTGTAATGACTGCTAATGCAGCAATCGCTTGCGGAGAGTAAGATGAGAGTCTACATAGCCACTTCTTTCCATAACATGGAAGTTAGAGATGTAGCTAACTTCTTAGAAGATGCAGGACATTCAATTACTTGTCCGTGGTGGAAATCAAAAGCTCCTACAGTTGAGGAAGCTCAGAAAGACATTCAAGGAATCGAAGATTGTGATGTAGTAATTGGCTTGTTCGATAAGCCATACATCTACAAAGGAGCTATTCTTGAGCTTGGAATGGCTTATGCTTGGAATAAGCATATTCTCATCATTGGCAACGAACTGGATAGCATGATTTTTATGCTTCTTCCTAGGTTCATCAAAGTGAAGAATCTCAAGCAAGCTCTCAAAGTTATGAAAGACAAGATTAAGCAGGATGAACCTGTTTAATAACCGTAGGAAAAGAAAAAGAAAAGAAAAGAGACAAAAGATGAAGTGGAATGTTTCTCCGTCCGATGTGTCGCGTGGCAAGCTAATCCAGAAACCGGGTTGGTATACTCTGGAGATTGCTGCCTACAACGAAGAGCAGGCCAAGAAGGGTGACTCTACAAATGCTGTGTTTGATTTCCGGGTAATTAGTGACGAACCGGGAGCCAACGGCATTGAAATCCGGGTGTGGTTCAACGAAAAAGCTCCCGGTGTTGCAGTTCCTTTTATGGTTGCTCTCGGTGCTGAGGAAAGAGAAGATGGTTCTCTCTCAGTTGAATTCGGGAAGCATCTTGTAGGCAAGCGTGTTCAGGGCTTTATCAAGCGTGGCGAATGGGATGGAAAGCCCAAGAACGAAATCGCTGAATACGCTCCTCTGAGTTAGTTCGACTGGACTTGGTTGGTCTTGGTAGTCCTCGGCCATTAAATGCTAGAAAGAGGTACTAGCAGCCAGAACTAAATGGATGCCTACTGAATATACTCGGAATAAGTAGGGGCTTTTAACAGGGCTGGGAAGTCCATCGAGCTTTTTATCCGGGGTTGGTGAAATAGGTAGACACGAGAGACTTAAAATCTCTTTCTCTCAGGAGAGTGTGGGTTCGATTCCCTCACCCCGGACTTGGTAGGGAAAGTCGGAAGTAAACTTGTTAGAAACAACAGGCTGATTAATAGGGAGAAACAATGAGAAACAGTTTTGAGACGCTCGAATATGTCCCGTACATCATGGTAGATGCAGGTGACGAAATCGTTGACGATGAAGATGACGACGACGATGACGACACTGAAGATGACGATGATGACGACGATGATGACGATGAAGATTCCGACGAAGAAGAAAAGAAAGACGACAAGTAATTAATCCGGGGGAGTAGGTAGAAAGTTTATCTATCTACTCCCCATTCCTTATGGAAAAAATAGAGCATTGGACTAAGGAAGTCTTAGATACTGAGGAACTCTGGTATAAGTACGAAAAGCCCTCAGTACGTAAACTTGCTAAGGTTATAGGTAAGTCTAAGTCTTGGGTAGATAAGTCTCTTAGATTAGCTATAGCCTTACGCATTAATCCTAAATTAAGGGAACATAGAACAAGGCATACAGCCTATCGTTTTGCGTTAAAGAAAAGGAAGTTAAATAAATGAACATATCAGTTCTTACTAATCCACGAGGCGCTAATTATCGCCAGCTGAACTCGTTGAAAAAGCTCATTTCTGAACTAAAGGATGGAGAAGTTGAGATTGGAACATTCGCGCATACGGGAGACAAACAGAACCAGTCGATACACTCTGTTGGAAAGGCGGCCGGGTTTAGTATCGTTATTCATCCTACTAAGTCTCCTGATATTTCTGATGGCCGCGTTCTACCTTCTGTTTCAAATACTGAAAGGAATCGCGCTCTCGTAGACAACGCGGAAGTAGTAATTGCAATTCCAATGGTAGTCTTTGAGTATGAGGATAGCCCTCTATTCAAGACGGTGAATTACGCTATCTCTAGAGCTAAAGAAGTATACCTTCTCTCTCCGAGAGGGAATGTATATCAGGTCTGGTCTACTAAAGATTCTATCTAATAGAGTGAATTCAAGTGGATTACTGCCCCGGAACAGGGAATCTCCGTTCAAAAATCATGTTGATTGGCGATTGGGCCGGTCAATCTGAGATTAATCAAAAAGAATCTCTAGTAGGTGCTACTGGAGAGATTCTAGATAGAGTTTTCTCTGAAATAGGACAACCAGATTATCGTACTGAATTCTATTTCAGTAATGTCTACAAATATCATCCCGGTAATATCTACGGAGCATTAGATAAGAATGTATTAGCAGACTCTACCCGTAAGCTCTGGGCAGAGATACAAGAGGTAAATCCAAATGTAATAGTTACGTTAGGAGAACTTCCCCTAAACGTAGTATGCGGTGTAAAAAAGGTAATGACCTATCGTGGTACGGTATTACCTAACGATAAATTTGGCTATCTTCCTAAAGTAATTCCTACCATACATCCTTTGCATCTGGCAATGCCTACTAAGGCAAGCGGAGATTACTTCGAGACAAAGAAGCTATACAATGGAATATGGAGAACTATCCTTCAATTAGATTTAGCTAAAGCACTAGAAGAAGCCAAGACTAGAGAGTTCCATCCACCTGACAGATTACTAAGAGTTGCAACTAGTTCGTTAGATGTAATTAGGTTCTTTAGAGAAAACAAAGGAAGGACACCGTATGCTGACGTGGAAACTTATAGGAGTACTCTTTGTAGCTGTCTTGGCATTAGTTTTGATAAATACGAAGGACTCTCAATCCCCCTCTTCCAAAAAGTAGGAGATATAAAGCTATGCGGAATACCACACTCAGACCTCGCAAGAATATGGCAAGAAATACAAGAGCTATTCAATCGAGTAAAGATAGCCGGCCAAAACCTGAAGTTCGACCAAGCAAAATTGGAACTATTAGGTTTCCGAATGGCAGTACTTTCAGATGTTATGTTGAAGGCACACACAGTCAATTCAGAGCTGCCTGCCTTCAGTCTAAGTTTTTTGTCATCCATCTGGACAAAGGAACCATACTACAAAGACGAGGGAAAGGAATTCAATCCAGCGAAACACGACATACGGCGATTATTTTTATATAACGCTAAAGACTGCGTTGTAACTGCCGAGATTGACGAAGCTCTTGAGCTTGAATTGAGGGAGCTTAGTGATGAATACCATACTGATTTAGTAGGGTTCTATTACAACTATGTAGTTCCTCAGCATCAGTTCTATTTTGACCTTGAAAAGGTCGGATTCAATATAGATGATGGAATGAGGAATTATCTAGTTATGAAGTATGAGACTTGGAGAGATATTCTTCAAGTAAAGTTAGACACGGCCGCCCAGCGCAATATAAACATTAATTCTCCTAAGCAAGTAAACGAGTTTCTCTACGGAACCCTTAGATTACCTCCTTCTTACAATAAAAAGGGAAAGCTAAAGGGTGATGAGGATGCTATTGCCCAATTACTAAAGAATCGAGTCAAGAATGAGTCAAAAAGAGAAATCCTCAACTCTATCCTCGAATTTAGAAGAGTTAGTAAAACCCTTTCTACCTACTTGCTTTGTAAAAGAGATTACGACGGAAGGATACGTAGTCAATATCGAATTATTGGTACGGAGACAGGACGTTCCAGCACTTCTATCCTTAGTGAACCAGTCAGGCCAGAAGACATTGGTCTTGCGTTTCAAACAATTACAAAACACGGAGACATTGGAAATGACGTCCGCTCTTATCTTGTCCCCAGACCCGGATACGATTTAGTTAACGTAGATTTAGGTCAAGCAGAAGCGAGGGTAGTCTGTGTCCTCTGTAAAGATTGGGTCTTATTGGACGCTTTTGATTCGATTGACATTCATCGCAGGACTGCTTGGCTTGCTTTGGTATCTGGCATTCTTGACTTAAGTAAGGGAAAGCATGAATCTGATGCTTTAGGTAAGGATTCAGCAGAGCGATTTATAGGTAAAAAGACTCGTCACGCTGGAAACTATAACATGAAATGGCGAGAGTTTATGTCTAACGTCATTTCTGATTGTAGAAGGTTCGGAATAGATTTCACAATATCAAGGTTCCTAGCTGAAAAGATATTAGAGCGATTCCATGCAGCTTCACCTAAGATTAGGGAAGTATTCCATGCTGAAATTAAGGACGCTATTGATACGAGTCGCGCTCTGGTTACTCCGTATGGCCGTCTCAGGAGATTTTACGATAGGGCTTCAGATAGATTGTATGGAGAAGCATTTGCTGACATACCGCAAGATACTGTTAAGCAAAGACTTACTAGAGCTGGATTTAAGATTAAGCAAGAGGCGCCCTCCGTATTATTCTGTGGGGAAGCTCATGATTCTCTTACGATGCAAATACCGCGTGGAGAAGTAGTTGGGATTTGTAGGGAAGTAATAAGGCCCGCTCTAATGGAGCCTATTGACTTCAATAACTGCACGTTGAAACGGGACTTCAAGTTAGTTATTCCATGTGATTTTGAGCATGGAGATAACTATAAAGATTTGGTCAAATTGGATGTCATGGATAAATCTGCTGCATGAAGCAACCTTGGATGCAGAAACACCAAGGTCATTTATTCTATGGAGTGGTATATGTTCAATTTCCGCGGTAGTTAGCCCAAACGTCTGGTTAAATAAGGCCGGAAAGTATCATTTATCTCCTAATATCTACTGCTTACTAGTAGCTAAAAGTGGATTAGGCAAGAGTTTGCCTATTTCTATGGCTAAGAAACTAGTAACAATGGTAGGTAATACTCGCGTAATCTCTGGAAGAAGCACTATTCAGAAGATTATCATGGACTTGAGTAAGAGTGAAACCGATGAAAAAACAGGAATTGCCAGATTCAAAGATGCTAGAGGGTTTATTGTCTCGGGTGAGTTTTCTGTATCAATGCAATCCGACACCGATTTATTCACAATCCTCACAGATATTTATGATACTCACGCAAACGCTGACGGTTGGGTTAATTCTACTAAAGCAGGAGGAGCAGAGTACCTCAAAGCCCCTTGCGTCACTTTATTTTCAGGAAGTAGTCCCGAACACTTTGAGGAGTTTGTTCCAAAAGTCAATATTGCTGGAGGATTTATCGGACGAACTCTTCTTATATATGAAGAAAAACGATGGAGATTGAATCCTCTTGTAGATGAGGATATGGCCGATATTGACTTTGTTAAATTATCTTGTCATCTTAAAAAATTAAAGGATTTATCAGGTGGATTTAAGTGGACTCCTACAGCAAAGAAGGTTTATATAGATTGGTATGAAGATTTTAGACCTCGTGACCATGATGATAAAACAGGAACAGCAGAGAGATTTCCTGACCATATCTTAAAAGTAGCTATGTGCCTGAGTTTAAGTAAGGGAGTAGAGCTAATCTTACGAGAAGAGGACATTTCTGAGGCACTTAAATTATGCATGAAATTAAGGCACTCTGTTAAGGTATTAACTTCGAGTTCTGGTAAGTCTAATACGGCCGCCCAGACTCGCGCTGCATTAGAATTAATCTTAAAGTCACCTGAAGGGAAGATTTCTAGGGAATATCTACTACAGAGAGGATTTGGAGACTTCAATTCTACTGAATTAGACCAGATTGTAGAGACTCTAATTCAGTCAGGCTTTATACAACAGACCGGAACTAAAGTAATTGTCTATGCTATTAGCGAACGTGGTAAACAAATCTGGCAAGAAGCTAAGGAGAAGTCATGATTGGAATGGTCTCTAGAATTTTTCCGGGTAAAGGCTATGGATTTATTAAGACCGAAGAAAATGATGAGTTCTTCTTCCATATGAGCGCATTGAGAGGTATAGATTGGGATAAGCTAGTAGAACTCTGTAACAACAAAGAGGGGCCAATAGTGTACTTCAAAGAAATGAAGCACAATAGAGGCCCCAGAGCTATTAACGTAGAGCTAGTTCCTAACGGCTAAATACTGGTTTTACGAAATCCAGAATATCCTCTCTAAAGGTTTGTTTACGCTTCTTATCGTAACCAGTCAAGCCCATTACATCTTCACCGAATGTAGAGCGTTTTCTATCTTTGTTATACACATTCAGTCCGGTAAACGATGGAAGTAAGAAGAGTAACCTCTTGAAATCTGGGTCACTACTACCAAGGTCTTTCACAGCGTCGATGAAGTTTTCTGCAAACATTGGAAGCATCGAGTTAATAGCTTCAGCAGGAATATTATACGGCTTACCTGTATAAGGATTCTCCTGCCTTACTAATTTAGCTATGAAAGCTGCCTTTGGACTGGCTTTATTCTCAAAGAAAGAGCCAATCAATTCAGTAGCAGATTGACCAAATTCACTACTATAAAGGTGATGAGTTTTACCCTTAGTATCTACAACTCTACCTGTAGCTAGTCTATATGCTAAGGTAATTGCAGAACCCATACCTGACGTAGTATCTATGATTTGGTCTTCAAACTCTACTTTACCAAAGTTTGAGGCGGCTAGGTCATAAGTAGGCTTTCCTCCTAATTGTCTCAATCCTTCCATTAAAGCAACAGAAGATACCATCCAAGTAGCTAGACTTCTTGCCCTCTGTTTTTGAGCAAATCTCTTTTCTTTAGCCCATTCTGATGGCATGAATAACTTACCGTAGTTAAACTTCTGAGCTGTAAGTCTTGGAGACCAAACTCCTAAACGTATGGTTTCTTCAGCCTTAACAAGCCCTTCAGTTAATGAACCATGACCTGCCATTTCATTAACAATAGCACCGATACTCTTAGCTACTTTCGGGTCTGCTAGATTATCTCCTCGTTTAATAGCAGCCTTAGCCAAAATCTCTGCATTCCTAAACTTAATGTCATTTAAGAGCGCAAGAGCACCTCTATGAAATGGAAGAACTAAAGGAGACTTCTCTAATGTAGGATTACCATAGACCTTATTATTCTTCCTTCTTCTACCCGGTCTAAATTGGTCTAATCCCAGCAATTCTAAGTCACCAATATGAACACCCATATCTTCAGTGATAATACTCCACCAAGGACTATCATATCTAGCCTTTTGCTGTCTATCAAACTCAGCTTGGTCAAACATAGCCTTTAGTGTCTTTAGGCGGGACTTATAGAATGAAGCATGGCCCATAGAACCACGCCCCTGATTAAAGGCAAAGGACATATCTCCAGTTGCTTTAGCTATATCCATTGACCTCCAAGTCCACTTAGTTAATTGGGCTAGAGTCTTATTGACAAACCCTTTAATCGGTGGTGCAAGCTCTGCTCCATACTGTTGAATATGCTCCCAAGGAATACCTGAGTACATATTCATTATCTCTTTTCGATACTGCTCAGGGAACAGATTAGATAGTAGATTCCTAGGTTCAGGAGCGATATACTTTCCTGCATTTAAGTCTCGAATAGCTATTCCTGCTCTAATAGCTTTATTCTCATCCCGACCCGGACCTGTATTGTAATGCTTATCTGCTAAATCAATAAGCTGGTCAATCAGAGTTTGAGACATCTTTAGAGGCTTAAATGTAGGTGGAGCTTCAGCAGCACCTTTCATTATATTCAATTTTGCAAGAAGACCAGCTTCTCCAGTAGCCTCTACATTGTGCATTTCAGCTAATTTATCAGCTCTCCATTCTCTTATACGAATCTCTCTAAGAGCTTCAGCAGACATATTATCTCTAAGTCTCTGCATGAACTGTCCGAGAGGCTGTTTCTTATATTCCTCACTAATTGGAACCTTACTTATTACTTCTCTTTCACCAACAACCTTTCCAGCTTCTTTCTCAGCACTGAATCTCTTAGATAAATCGTTGAATATCTCTTTACCCTTGCTACCTAATCTATTAAGAATAGGCTCAAGAGGTTTAAGGTCGAATTGCTCTGCTACTGGAACTTCTGGCGCTCTTGTAGGAGCAACTCTTTCTGCAGTTTCAACATTAGGAACAACAGTAAACTGTGCATCCCCACCTCTAAGCTTAGTATAAGCAGCAGCCTTTGCTTCAGCTTCTTCTAAAGTATTCTTTCCTGAGATTGGCACTCCATCATCATCAATTACATGATATGCTGCCTTCTTCAATTCATCTAAGAGTTTCCTGCCTTTTTCAGACTTAGCAAGTTTCTCATAGAAGTCTTGTAAACCACCGAAACCACTACCTATGGTTGTTCCCTTCTTTTGGGGACCTTTATAACCATCCTTCTTTCTTATAACTTCTGGTCCGTGTTTACCCTTTTGAACTATAAGCTCTTCACCATAATAGAGTTGTTTTGCATTTGGAAATTCGTCTCCTACCTTAAAGAATTGCTCAACAGTTGGGAAGTCTCCCCAAGTTAACTCACCTCTTTCCATTCTAAAGTGAGCAGCCCCACGAGCATGAACCTCATATCCAAAAGTAGGTTCGTGCATAGTATCAGGTACTTCGTGATGTTGGGTCTTCTTGAAATGCACGGTATTTTCTGGGTCAGCATATCCGATACCAGAAGGCAGAGTCTTATCTACAACAGACTCCTTAATATCGTACATGTCATCTTCCCATTTTTTATTTAATCTATCTACATGTTCTTGAGCTGCTGCCTTATCATCAAACTGCCTTGTTACTCTGTTATTCCATCTCTTATCAACTACGTTATAGCTGATTCCTCGATTCTCTTCTGGAATCTTACTTATTCTTTTTTCTTCACGAAGTGCTTTTCCAGACCTAGCAGCTTTCTTAATAGCCTCTAGAGTCTTTTCTCCAACTTTTTTACCTACTCTACTACCAGATACCTTATCAGCTATCTTTTCATAGAATGGCTGAATACTACCGAAGGCTCCACCTATAGTAGTTCCTCTACCTTCAGCTTTTTGAGCAGCATCCCAAGCTTCTTTACGAAGCTCCATGAAGATGTCTTGAATCTTTGATTTAGAACCTACAATATTACGTAGGTCTCCTTGAGCATCATTTGCTTTATTCCAAGTATCCCAAGCTGCCTCTACTTTACCTTCTTTAGCAAGTTGAATTGCCTTTCTAAAATTGCTAAGAGCACCTTCAACAATTCCTATATTTTCTGCTCGATATTTTGGGTCACGACCTTGCTTAAATTCACCTTCTCTTACATGATGCTCTGAGTATGTCTTTGCATCATAATCATGCTCAATTTGCTCTCGTTCATTAGTTATTTTACGAGAGGCACGTTCCTGAGCGGCCGCCTTAGCAGCATCTTCTCTTTCCTTGAAGTAATCGGCAGGAGTTTTTTCTCTTGTAGCTCCCCATTCTCGACCTAATTTACCTGTATAGCCAAATCTTTTACCGATATCAGGAATAGAGAGAACGCTCTTAAGATGACGTAATTGCCTTGTTAGATAAATAGCATTTTCATAACTTGCTTCATACTTAGCTATATCTGCTGCATTTCCTCTATGTCTAGCATCTTTTAAGAGATTATCAAGTTTACTTTCAGCTGCTCCTGCTGCATTGAGTTCAGCATCTAATTGAGAGTAATCATAATCTTCAAGAGGTGTTCCTATTCCACTATCCTTCTTATACGCCTCTGTAAAGGTAGGCTTATCAGAAGTAGATTTAAATTCAACAGGCTTCTCAACAGAAATCTGAGATTCTCGTCCAGATACCTTAGATTCTCTTTCATCAATAGCAGCTAAGAATCTACCCTTCCAAGTCTCTCCTGCTTTTAATGGGTCATTTCTGAGAATAGGAGGCATAGCTGCTCTAAATTCAGAGTCAGCAGCGCCTTCTAAATCATCTACTATTTCAGCCCATCTTCTAGCAGTTGCATCCTTTAATTGTGGACCATACTTCTCATAGAGGTCTTGAAGTCCCCCAAGGCCACTACCTAAAGTGGTTCCTCTGCTCTGTTTATGGGCATTTTCTTGATTTTCAATAAGACGCACAACCCGGCCGCGCCAAGTCTCTCCCGGCTTTAATCCTTCCTTCTTTGCAAAGGAAATAATCCTTCGATAAGCTTCATCAGGAGAGCCTAATTTATCATGCTTAGCTACCTGTTCAGCTAATGTTCTAGCTGTTGGGTCTTGGAAACTATCAGGAGAAGGAATATGTCCCCTACCCTTAGGTGGAGGAACATTGGCTTTTCTAGCAACAGTAGGAGGAGCAGGAACAGATGGTCTATCAACCATGCTCCTAGGCTCTACTGGATATTCCTCTGCTAAAGCAGCCTTCTTCTCATCAGACCTTACTTTCCTATCAGCTAATCTTTCCTTATATCGAGCAGCCCTTTGTTCAGGAGTTAAAAATGGCTCAAGTTGAGGAGCTACATGAGAAGTGCCTGTCTCATTATCCATTACTTGATAACGAGCAGCTCCAGCACCTAGATTCTCATTGATTCCTCTTGCATATATACGTGCTTCTGCAAGAGAAGGTCGGCCTGCTATCGGGCGGCCGGTTTCAACGTCGATAATATGGAATCGAGCTTTACTTAACTTATCAGCTAGTTTCTTTCCATATTCAGTCTCACGAAGCTTCTCATAGAAATCTTGGAGATTGAACATTCCTACATTAGTGCCCTTCTTATTAGCTTCTTCAGCGGCTAATGCAGCGTCAATTCTACCTTGAGCAGTAGTGGTACTAGCTCTTTCCTTCTTTTTAGCTTCTGCTGCTGCTTTTCTTTCTTCTCTTAATGCAGCGGCTTGAGCGTCTCTCTTTGCCTTATCAAGAATCCTAACCCTTTCAAGGTCTTTAAGTCCTCGTAATACTCCCTCGTCACCTTCAATATGAGGATATCTTGCAGCAGCTTTGGCTCTATCTACTGCTGAGATATTCTGAAGAATTGTCTCATTTTCAGCAGCTTCCTTAATGGCTCTTTCAGACCTAGAAACCTCTTCTTCTAGAATCTGCTTATCTAGTCTTTCAAGAATAGCAGTTCTAGCAGGAGAATCAGGTTGAGCTGCAATCTTATCTCTTAATGCAGCAGCTTCAACTGCGGTTCTTTGTCTTGGTGCTCTTTCTGGAGTTACTTCTGGAACACTACCTTCCGGATATCTAACCGGAGTAGGAGCTGCTTCTGGTCTTTCTATAAGTCCTTCTGGTAACGGCCAATTATCACCAACAACAGTTTTACCAGCTCTCTGACCAGATGCTCTACGGAATACAGGTCTTCCTTCTTTATCAAGAACTGGTCTTGGTGGAACAGTATGTGGAGTTGCAGGTGTAGGAGTTGGAGGCGCACCTCTATCTGGAGGTAATATTCCTCCGGGTGTTGCCTCAAATACTCCGGGCCTTCTTCCTCTTGGAGTAGAATCAAACGGAGTAGGTCTCATTTCTCCAGATAAGAAATCTCCGGGACCAAAAGGTAACTCTGGTTGAATTCCGGGTAATTCAGAGAAATTGATAGTCTGAGGAGGCTGCCAATTACGCTTTCTAACAGATGCCTCCATCTTGGTATTAAGAATTTCAGCATCAAGACTAGCAACTTTATCCCACTGTCCAGCTCTTGCAGCTTCTGACTTCTGCATCTCAAATTCGTGAATTCTAGCTTGAGATTCAGCATCAATTCCTGCGTGTGCCCTAGCCTTCTGTTCTGGAATAGTTCCAGCATCTAGTGGAGTTCCAGTTCTTGGCTGTGACCAAGGATGTTCTTGGAAAGTTCTTGGAAGTGGAGAAGCTACTTCATCAAAAGGTAGAGGAACATCTGTAGGAGTTCTCGGACCTTCTGGAAGCATACGAGAAGGATTAGTTTCTACGGCGGCCGGGTCAATTCCCCGAACTCCACGAATTACAGGAGGCGGTTCTGCAAATGGTAATGGAGCTGGTCTAATTGGGCGTGCTCCAGCTTTACCAATTGCTCCTGCTGTTCTAATAGCTTTAGGAGCCAAAGCCATAGCAGTTGGAACAGTTAAATCTCCAGCTATAGCTCTAGCTCCACGCCAACTTGGGTCTTTTTGGAATCCCTTAACGTCGTAATCTAATGTATCGTAATCTCCACCCATGAATCCAGTAGCGAATCTACCGACATTCTCTGCTAACCCACTGCTAAACTTAGCAAATTCAGGAATTAATGGTGTCCCTTCTGGAGACATCATTCTATCTGTACGAGCAAGTTCCTTAAATGGCTCTATTGCTCCTTGACCTATTTCTTGACGAGCTTTTATAATCTCAGGAGTATTACCCTGTGGAAATGCACCAGCAATAAAAATATTCTTAGCAAAATGTCCTAATCCCTCTAATCCGGGCTGAAGCCTAGAAAAGTATCCAGCATTAGGGTCTTCAACTTTAGGTTCCTCAGGTGGAGGAGCCGGCATTCTAGTTCTTTCTGATTTAGGAATATCACTATAGTAAGTTTTTTCCATTTCTGGACCAAAAGTACCATAGCGAGTGCCTTCAGAACGTCTACCTTCTAAAGCTGCAACAGGCCCACCAGCCTTAAAAGGCTCTCCTTTTTGAATATCAGAGGGGGTCTCTTTAGTATCTAATGTAGACAGATGAGAGATAATCTTCCTAAAATCCTCATCTGTAGGTTCAGCTTCATCATTAGTCCAGTCAACCTTGTATTCCTTACCAGTCTTAGGACTCTTGAGCGTATAAGTTCTTTTCTGTGGAGGCATTTGAACCTACCTAACAACCCAATTATCGATAGTTTTACCACCAGCAGCAGAAGGTTTATTACCTTCGTTTCCCATCCCACTCTTATACGTCTCTCCAAGTTTTGCTCTTAGTTCTTCTTTAGCTTTTCTTACAGCAGGACTGTCTCCTGAGCCAAAATACTTTCCCGGTTCTTTATTAGGTTGAACAATAATACGATTAGTATTCTCATCTACATAATAAACCTTATCAGTATCGTTATCGTCAATATCGTTAAGAGTGAGAATGTCAGCTGCATCATTGTAAGCCTTTTGATTTACATCTCCGGGCTTTAGCTGTCTTGCTGCTGCTGCAAGTTTTCCAGCGGCCGTCTTAGCTCTAACATCAGCCCCATAATTCCTAGATTGGGCACCAATATTAGCAATATCCTTTCTATTTGTTCTCTCAGCAGCA
>Ga0137356_1000020_pt1 | contig 25624 bp, 49 predicted proteins | sample EasRivERMLT830_2_FD_102297 | JGI IMG/M metagenome (GOLD analysis project Ga0137356, IMG submission 102297) | Soil microbial communities from meander-bound floodplain in the East River, Colorado, USA - East River MetaG ERMLT830_2 | ecosystem: Environmental > Terrestrial > Soil > Floodplain ...
ACGAGTCTTACCCCACCGGGGAGGGGCCGCTGCAAGGATCGTTGCGTATGCCTCCCTGAGTTGATTCGTTCGTCGAAGTTCAGGAATTGCCAATTGGCCCTCCTAGAATGATCGTCGAAGCCTGCTGGTTTTCGAACTCATCATGCTTCGTGTGGATCACGCGTCCGGTGACTGGATCGAGGGCGATAGACATCAACGCACCTTCCTTCCCCGATTCCTGTCGTAGCTGAATCTGCCATGCGTCTGCGGAGGTGTTTTGAACCACCGTCAGAACGCCGAGTCGTGGTGCTCGAATTGTTCCGAGCACCACGATTTCGGGTTTGGGCACTACTCGCTCTTCTCTTCCGCGGCCGGCTCGTCGCCGTCTTCCTCACCGTCCTCGACGCCCTGCTCGGTCTCGGCGAGCGCCTCGACCTGGTCCTGGATCTGCGTGAGGTTCTCGGCGGTCAGCTCGTCACCGGGAATCTCGTTGAGGAATTCGTTGACCTTCTCGAGGAATTCGGACTTCTCCATGACTTTCGCTCCTGTGAAAATGGCGAGGACATCTCGCTCATCGACGATGCAGAACGTGTGGTTGTTGATGGTGAACTCACGTTCTGCGTATTTGGACCAGAGAATGCGGCACCCGCCGATATCTCCCTCGTCGGCTTCCCAATCCCCGGTCATGTTGTGTGCGTGGACGACGCCACTCTGAGTGCGTTTCTTCTCGACATCCGGCATGATGATGAACTTCTTGTCCGGAGCGAACTTGTTCTCGGCAAGCGGGATGGTGCCAATATCCGGATCCCTTGAGACGAGAAGATGGCCGTAGAGGGGCGTGATGATTGTGGAGCCGTCCATTAGTCGTTGAACTTCCGTACGGTTCCGCAAGCAGTACAACGCCACCTGTTCACGGAGACCCACGTATGTAGGGTGTGAACGAATCGACGTGCCCGATCCAACCAAGACGGGTCGATGGCTGTCCGATCTCCTTTGACGGAGTGAACGTGCTCGTCGAATAACTCGACTAGGCCGTTGTTACACCCGCCTTCACAAACTAGGTTCTTCATCACTTCTCCTTCAGGAGGTCCGCGTTATCGACGTAGTCTTCCTCGCGCTTGACGAACTCCATCCGCAGCCCCATATTACCGGGATCGAGACAGAGTGTGCGGAACGGGCAGGTGCCGTAGCGGAAGCACTCGCTCTCGTTCCGCGGGAATGCGTTCCATGGACCGGTGGACATCTCACGGTCGTGGATCTCGACGAAGTGAGCCATCTCGATGTAGTCGTGACGAATCTTCTCCGCCCAACCCGTGAAGTTGAACTCGAACTCGCGGAGTTCTTTGTGTGTGCGTTCGAATGCTTCCCTCGCGAACTGCGGAACCTTCGTCTTGACGAGGAAGTCGACGATTACGCCACCGATCTCCACGCCGAGGAGCTTGCGTCCGCCGTAGATGTACGAAGTCATCTGGAGGTCCATCTGATACTTCATCATCTCACGCGGGTCCATCTTCGCCGCAGTTTTGTGGTCAACAATCCACAGACCGTGGAACGCGTTGACGAACTTGTCGGTTTTGAAACGTTGAAAGATCCCCGTCCCCGTGCCCACTTCAACGGTTCCGGCGACCTCATTTCCGAGAGGTCGAAACATCTCGCCTTGATCCGTCCAATACTCAACGTAATGACGGAGAAGTTTCTCGACGAGGTCCTCGGACTCGAGGTAGAGCTCCTTATCTCCCGGGAGCATCCGCTTGGGAAGGTTCTTACGGAACCGCTCACGGGCGGCACCGACGGCAGTGTCAATATCCGCGCCAGCGCCGAGCTGAGCAAGACCCTCATGCGTTCCGGATCCCACTTCCAGGTTCAACGCGATCCTCTCCGGCTCCAGGTTCTCCACGAACTTCCAGTAGAACTTCCGTGGGCAATTCCGGTAGACCTGGATTCGTGACTGGTTGAGGACTATCTCCCCCACCCACGCTAGGGAGAGCCGAGTTGCCTCCTCCAGGACTTGTTCCCATGTCTGTTGAACGAACTGATGCGTCACGTTTTCTCCTGTCTGGAAAGAAGCCGTAGGGATAGTCAATTGGTGAGCCGGGAAGGGAGTGATTGCGGACAACTGCGTCAGCTCCGTAGCAGCCCCGGATGTTACCGGTTCCGATGAGATATCCGTCGTGTTCGAAGTCGTAGACGGAAACGATTACTTGGATGGTTTCTCCGCCGCGCCATTTGAGTTGCATCCATCCGGGTTGATCCGCGAAGAAGAACGTTCTGTCGATCGCTTCCGGGAGAGCCGGTACCTCAACCTCGCCATATACAACTCGAAGGAGATTGCCTGCATGACCTCGGAATCCAACGACGCCGAGTTTCTCGAGGTAGCGTTCGATGTTGATACGTGTGCCATAGTCGGTGCCTGAACGGAGGATGTCGATGAGGTGCCGTTTGATTTCGTCATCGCTCCAGGTCTCGCCGATGCCCATTCCAGCGACTTCGAACACGTCTTCGGATTTGCGTTCCGTAGCGAGGAAGAAGTGAGGAAAGTCTCCGTCAGCGATACGTTTGGATTGCACCCAAGTCCCGGGATGAGAGCCGGGACTCCAAAGCGAACGCGTGGAGACGTGGTCTTCCAGCTGGAGGAATTCCACGTGGGTGATGAAGATCACTTTGTAGCCTTCGAAATGAGGTCTCGAACAATTTCCTGAGGCGACGTTTCCTTTTTGTCAGCCAAAGCCTTCAAAGCAATAGCCTCCTCAAGGCTGATGCTGACAGAAAAAGTAACTTTCATTCCTGATTTCGGTGTCGGACGGGCCATCACTCATACCTCGTCGGATCAAAGCCTTCCAACGCTTCTTTCCGCTCGACACACGTCCCACACTTCCCGCAATGGTTGTATTCGCCGACGTAGCAGGAGTAGGTGAATTCGATTGGAGTACCGTTGCCCCGCGCGAGCATCGCAATCGCACGCTTGGACATGCCCATGAACGGTGTGAAGAGGTGGACTGGCTTGTAATCGCACAGCTCGAACACCTTCGCTTCGGCTTCTACGAACTCCGATCGGCAGTCGGGGTAGATCGCGTGGTCTCCCGCGTGAGCAGCGTAGCCGACAGTCTGGACATCGAGTCCGATGGCGTACGCAACTGCGAGGTTGAGCATGACGGAGTTCCGATTGGGAACGACTGTCAGCTTCATGCTCGCATCGGCGTAGTGGCCCTCCGGGACTGCAATCAACGGATTCGTCTGCGAGGACGTCGGTGCCAACTTCGCGAAGAAGGACATGTCGATGAGTTTGTGATTCCGGAGCTGGTAATACGAGGCAATCGCCATTGCGGCGGTCAGTTCTCGCTTGTGCTTCTGGCCGTAGTCAAACGAGATCGGATGGACGTTCTGCCTTCCGAAAGCCTCGACGCATGTAGAGACGAGGGTGGAGGAGTCTAACCCTCCACTTAACAAAACGACGATCCCTGTGTGAGGGACCTTATGGAATTCTTTCATCAGCATTGTATGCAACTCCTACGGCAAACGAAAGGGAGAGCAACGTACGCTCTCCCGTTCGCTTGTCGACTACGCCGACGGTTGGATGGTGGAGAGGTCGATCCCGAGCTCCTGGGCCTTCGCCTCGAGCGCCTTGATGTACTCGGTGCGGCCGGTGCGGTACGCCTTCTGGCGCTCCTTGACCTCCGGGCGGGCCATGTAGGCCTTCCGGTACTCGAGACGCTTCTCCTGCACTTCCGGGCGGGAGTTGTACGTCTTGGAGTACTCCTTCCGCTTGGCCTGGTTCTCCGGCTTCGCGTTGTACTCCTTCTGGTGCGCCATCCGCTTGGCGGCTTCGGCCTTCGCCTTGGCGAGCTCCGCGCGAACCTGATCGGGGTTCATCGCCTTGATCTCGGTTTCGAACTTCGACATGTCCATGACTGTGTCTCCTGAAAACACTTACTTTGTTAACGACTAGAGAAGTATAACACACCGCGAATCTTGATTGCAACGTGCAAGTTTTGTTCCGCGTTGTGTGTGCCTTCTTTCATTCTACAACCATTATATAACAGATTGATTCCGAAAATCAACTGGGAATCAAACGTCAAGAGGCGGATTCACTCTCGTGATCTCGGCCCGGTCGGCGGCTTCATACGACCGGAAGACCGCAACCCAAGAAGCGATTTCCGTGATTCGGGATTGCACGCCGCCGATGTCCCGGATTAGTTGTTCGCTGGAAAGATCGAGTAGGTCACCGATCTGCTCCTTCGCTGCTTCCAATTCGCTACGGAGACGTTTTACGGCCTCCGCCTTGAGGATGGCAATCTCTTCCCTACGACCGAGGACGCTCATTTGATCTCCCTGTAAGAAGGAGTGATCCCCTTAATGGAACTTCCATCAAGTGTCACGGTATACAGTTGAGGGAACTCAGTAGCACCGTAACGAACGATACTACAGTGATCCTCGATTAGTTGTGCGAGGGCTCGAGGCGACATGAGGACAGGAAAACGAATAGCATCCTCTGGGAAGGAACTATCGTCCGTGAAAAACGTCACGGAGGAAAGTTTGAGTTCCGTGTCGTCGGGATCTCGTCGCCACCCGAGAAAGTGTTCCCCCTGTAAACGGAATACCTTCTCGAGAGCGTAAGACCCCGACGTAGTGAGCGTTCCGATCACTCAACCACCTCGATCGTCACCTTGATCTTCTTCGCGCCGTCCGCGAGGGGTTTCGGGATGTAGAAGTTGGCTTTCTCCAGCTTGACGCCGTCCGGAACGCTGACCGTTTCCGGATTGTCAGTCGTAACCGTCAAGCAGTTGAATCGGTTCGAGTGAACGTGCCCCGAGTGATGTTCCATGACGAAGATGGCTTTCCTGATCATTTCCTGCTCCTGTTGTAGAGTGAGACTGAGAATCCGATTCCGCCGGAACCGATATTCCCGATCGTGATTGCGGTTTTGAACTTCCCTTTCGGGAGAATGAACATCGGTGCGAGGATCGCCCCCTTGAGCGCGAATAGCTGCGTGCAGGAAGGCTTCGCACCGAAGAGCTTGACGATGACGGGGTTAGCTTCGTGCATCCCGTGTTTCACGGAGTAGCAGGTGTTGCCTGCATCCGCGAGTTGGAAGGTGACTGCGAGGATTTGGAGCCAGGTGTTCATTGGCCATCCTCGTTCTGCTGTCGTGCGATCCTGTCGTGGGAGGCGAGGAGGGCTTCAGGATCGAGCTTCAGCAGGCTACGAGCTTCGGACGCCGCCGTCCTCGCCGCCAAGACTCGGTATTCTGCGAGGTACTCGGGAAACGCATCGACGAGTCGCCTCTTATTGTCGGCGTCCGCGAGGCGGATCAACCGCGCCAGTTGCTGCACGAACGAGCCGCCGTACTTCAACATCGCTTCAGTCACATCATATTCAGTCATTTCAACTGACCTCCCCTCTTCAACGCGTTTACGTAGTTCGTAACCCTCACCGCAACGACCTTCGGGATGAGGCATTTCTTGTACATTGAATCCTCAACCGGAATCGCCTTATCCCAGATATACTCCTCCAACGCTTTCAACTTCTCCTGCGTGGAGATGCCTTTGATCGACGCACGGAACATCTGCCAAGTGGAATCGTTGATCGCGGGGAGGATTTGCTCCTGACAATAACGTCCGAAGATCAGGTGGTCGTACACGAGCTGTTCCGGATTTCGTAGTGATGCCGGGACCCGGAAGACGATGTCCCCGTGAATTTCGACGTCGCCGTCGAGTCGAGTGTGGTCGATGCCAATAGGCTCGAAAGGAAGGTCTGTCATAGCCAAGTCTTCCCAGCACACTGATGGCACAACGCCTGTTTGATGCCGAAGTGTTCTTCGATGCCATCCGCAGGAAGTTGGCAGTTCCCACGTGGGTGACAATTCACGTGTTCGCACTGACACCGCGTTACCTTAACGGGTTCGGAAATGCGAGAGTCCTCTACCGCTGGGAGGTCCGCGTCCCGATTGAAGAATGGATGCTTACGTCGGAACGCCATACCGTTCCTCGTCCTGAGCCTGGCGGATGCGGAGCCTGAGGAGCTGCCACGCAAAACGCCCGTGGTTGTCGATGAAGTCCTTCTTCTCCTTCGCACGGTGTCTCGCACGCTCCCACCAGAGTGCGGCGGTCTTCAGCATGGAGGACGAAACGGTGTAACCATGGCGGGAAGCAAGACGCTTCCCTGCTTCCATCCCGTTTCGCCGGAGACAACGACGGATTCTCCGCTCGAGTTGAACGTTCGTCGGCGCGTGCTTTCGTTTTCTCATGCTGCCTCTTTCTTCATGAAGTTGTCAAGACGGTGAATCGACCAACACCTGCTGCATCGGAGAATGGGACCGTCTTCGTCACGATCGAAGACCCAGATGTGAAAGAACCAGCATCCGTTGAAGAGACCGAGGAGGAAGTTTCTCACGAGAAAACCTCGCATTCGGAGCAGGTGACTGTTTGTGCTTCGACGTCTTCGTCCATATCGCAGTTGCCGCAGTCACACTCGATGGAGTTAGCGTAGAGCTCGGCAGGGAAGATTGAGTCGGCTGCACCGATAGCACCTTGTTGGGCCGCTTCGGACACGGAATAGATCTGCTTCGGAGTCGTTCCGACGGGAACGTCGAGTTCGAGGACGACGGTGAGGAGGAGTTTGTGGCTCATTCCTTCACCTCTTGCGCGGATGCTTCACGCATGTCCGTTTCGAACCCGCCTTTGTAATCGACGGGAGGAGGATGCTGTTCGAGGAGTTCGTTGCAGATGTCGCCAGATTCGTCTGCGAGGAGAGTTTCCCACGCTTCGTCTTGGACGTCGATGACTTTGTAGAAGGAGATTTCGTAGGAGATGAGGATCTTCTTCACAGCACACGCTTCCGATCCTCGACGCACCAGACGGTGTAGAACGGTTGCCCGTTGCCGTTGGCTTCGTGGAAGAACTTCTCAAGTTCCTCGTCAGTAAGGTCTTTGACTTTCCTTCCCTTAAACTCGGGAACGTCGTCATCGATCGGTTCTTCAAGATTATCGAGCTCGACACCGTTCAGGTCGAAAAGGAGTTGACGCCACGTTTTCTTTTCTTCGTACATTGTCATAGAGACGCCCATGTACTCGTCGTGGACGATCACGTACGTCTTCACCTCGGAGACCTCGGCGTTCTCCTTCGCATTCCGGAGAATTTCACGAACGAGGTCCATTGACACCTCGATCCGATATCCTTGGCTGTGAAGCTCAGTTGTTTCCGTGTCGCGGTTGTCGATTTCGGTGTTGTCGAGATGGAGATTGATGATCGGAGGATCGGAAGCCATTAGTCCACCACTGTCGATGATCAACCCACGCTCCTTACACCACGCGACGAGGATGTCGCAGTAATGGTACACCTGCGAACCTCGCTTTGCCATGTCTTCTCGACCGTAGGCCTCGTGGAGAGACCTGAACGCTTCGTTCCCGATCCTCTTCGGATTGGTGAGACCGATCGCGTCCTCGAAGTGGTTGTTAAGGAAGGAACAATACGCCATCCCGAGGGTGACGACGTCGAGAGGACGGAGCGGAAGAGCGTAGCATTCCGAGTGAGGAAGCTCCACAAACCACGCAGCTGTTCCTTCGTACTTCACCTTACCGTTGAGACGATGGACGTACTCCTTCGCCTCCTGGTCGTTTGGAAAGTCTGTTTCGATGATCACGCGTTTCGACACACCTGGTTCTCCTTTTACAGATCGAGGTTAATTCGTCTTCACCCTAACACCCGGACACTCGTCGCACTTCCACTCCTCACCTTTCCCGAACGGCCGTATACACAAATACAACCACTGAGCGGGGATGAACCTAAAACATCCCGCGCACAGACCATACGTATGTTCCTTCCCTTGGAACCACCGACCAAGGAGCAACGGAAAGTCCTCGACCGCTGTGTTTGGTAGGATTTGAGTGATGTGAAGGTAGGACTTCATGTTATCTTAATTATATAACGTTTCGCTTCGGAAAATCAACGGGGACAAACCGGATGTCCGAGCGTCCCGGCTTCGGTTGGCGTTCTTCTACGTCGTCATCGTCCTCTGCGAGAAACGCCATCATGAGAATGTCGACATCCGGAGCGTGGTCTTCCGCGAATGCGGCTTTCCGGATTGCAACGGTCATTGCGGCCCCCCGCCCCCGCCTTGCTTCGCAAGAGCGATGAGCTCGTCGACGGTGGAAGCGATGGCAGGAGCGTTGCGAGATGTGTGGTAGTTCGTACGGGCTTGTTTCCGCCGTACCTCCGCTGTCCTCGCGTAGTACGCTCGGGAGTATTCGACGGAGCCGCCGATAGGACGTTCAGTGCGAGACACGATCTGGTTGACGTCTTCATCCCAGCAGTTCATCGTCTTCCAGGAAGGATCCGCAATACCGAGAGCTGCACCGAGGACGGAAAGCACATTCGCTTCGAGTCCGTCTTCGAAGACCGCGATACGTCCTCCACTGCGAGACCGGATAAAGTACTTCGGCACGAGAATCTTCTTAATCCCCGCTTCCACTAGCACACGGAGCGTGTAGCCCGAGCTACTCACGAGTCTCCCAGTCTTGCCTTCCCCGTAGATCACGATGAGCGTTTTCCCATCATCGCGAAGCCTCGCATCGCTCACATCCTCCACCGCGAGACAGTGTCCGCACTTCGCCTCTCCGTCGACGCTGTCCTGGGTACCGGTGGGGTTCCCCCACGTTAGGGAGATCCTATCGTTGATGTCAACCGTCACCGTGAGCAGGGTTCGTTTCTTCTCCCTCGGCATAACATTCCTCACTTTCAACACTCATTATACAACCCTATCACACTGGAAAGCAACATGCAATTCAGTCGTTACGCGACTCGAGACGTCATTTTCTCTTCACTCACGCATGCGTAACTCCTTCATTCTAAACTCCTTCCGTGCGGATGCCGCATGATTCTGGCGTTCTCGTCTAAAAATAGATATTGGAATCCAAAATACAATACAATACATACATACATACATCATATACACACATAATACTCTATCTTCTTTGTTTTCAACAGGTTAGGCAGGGTGAAGATTGCCATCCAGCGCGCTTTCAACGCGTCAACTGACGAACTGGCCATTGTGAACTGACGCTTGAATTCCAGATACTAGCATTCCTCACGGGTAAGTCGCGTTCGCACTTCAGTTGGAACCAATTCCGGAGCGAGTGTTCAACCCCAAAACGGGTTGGTCGGACGGAGTCCCGGTCACTTGTCGAGGATCGCGGAGCGAGACTCAGAGACTCAGCGCGATTCGCGACAGTGAGCTTCGGAGCAAAAGAAAGCCGGAGAGAGCCTAGCTATCGCTCTCTCCGGCGTACGTTCGCTACGCAGTCTCCTTCATCCACCATCTTGCACCGAGTAATTCGAGTATTGCTTCGTACACCGCCTGAACTTCATCTTCCGATGGAAGCGCGTACGAATCCGCCCTCTGATAGATGAAGTGTAACGTCAACGTGAACGCGATCTCATCGTTGCCGTTCTCTGTGTCTCGTCCGTTGAGAACCTTCTTCAACAGATCCAAGCACTGTTGATGATCTGCGAAACCTTCCCAATCACAGTAGGCTCGAACCTGCTCGAAATGCTTCGCAAGATCGATGTACTTCGTCGGATCAGCGAGTCGTTCTTCGAAGCTCACGCTTCCTCCACCTTCTCGATGAACCAATCGATCAACGTCGACTTGTCTCGCGACGTGACGCTCCCGAGATCATGTCGTTCTTCCATCTCTTCTTCGACCTTCTTGAATCCAGTCGCGATCATGTTCCAACGACCGTCTTCAAGCTGCGTGATGACCATCCCGATCTTATCAAACTCCATCAAACACCTCCACTCTCTCTGGCTGCCAGAACCCGAACGCCGTCATGATGTTCCGATCGACGAACGTTCTCATCCTCTCCTCAATCTCCTCAGCGCTCTCGCAACGAATCACGAGCAGCTTCACGTCGCTCACGCTCGGCAGATCCATCCACTCGAAAGGAACATCGAGTCGATCGATCCACCTCGAGATCATATCCGCATCCGCTTTCCTATCGAAATTCACACACAAGAGATACTTCATCGCTTCACCTCAGCACGGAAGGCCGACAACGGATATCCAGTCCGTCCTCGGCCATTCCGCTCTACTTCAACTTCGCTTCGATCTCCGCGAGGTTCCCACCTCTCTTCACGAACTCCTTCTCCAGCGCGTCGATCCGCTTCTTCTCGAACGCACGACGTTCGGACGCTCCCTCGTTCCTCGAATCGCGATAGAGCACATCGTACTCTCCCCGATTCAACATCTGCAACGTCTTCTGCGTGCCGTACGACTTCGTCAGCAACGCAATCGCCTGCTCGATGGTTTCATTCCCCGTCAGCTTCACAGGCACCGCTTTCTCACTCTGCTTCGCACTCGGCATAGCTCACTCCTTCATCGATAACAGAATAATTTCCATTATCTCCTACCATCACCCCCATACCCCCAAACTTAGAAAGGTTCCAACTTTAGTGTCGGCCTTTCTCAAATTACCCCATTTTCCACTCATGGCACTCAATCATCAGTATGCGGATCCAATGGACGTAGGCTATACTGGCGGTATGAAACTGATGGAGGAGCTGCGTTCCGCAAAGGCGGAGCTCTCCTTTGTCACGGCGACAGTTGAAGGATATCAGGAGCCGGTACGGCACGAGTGGAGAATGATGGCGGAGCTGCTGATGAGAGCACCTTCGACGTCAAAGAGAGACCTCGCAAAGTCCCTCGGTTACGGGTATCACACGATCCTCTGTTGGCTCCGCGACGCTCGGTTTCAGCGATACTTCAACTGGCTGAATAAGAAGGAGATGGACAACCTTCCTCCTTCCATGTTACCGGAGATCAGTGTCAAAGACATCTTCCAGCAGTACGAAGTGGAGATGGCGCAGCGTCTCGTCGACATCGCGCAGATGACGGGGGATGAGAAACTCTCCGCGAGCATCGCGCAGGACTTCCTCGATCGTGCGGGTCACGCTCCGAGGCACCGAGATTCAGGCCGGCCGCTGATCATCAACATCGCAGTGTCGGATCTTGAGATGTTTCAGCGTCGCGCACAAGAAGCGAAACTAGTCAGTGGAAATACTCTCGAAGAACGCGCAGAATAAGTTCTTCAACGAACAGTTGAGGATCACTCCTCCGACGTCGAGTGACGGAGACAAACTCCGTGACGACCTCCGTCGAATGGGGAAAGCCTCGCTTTACTTCTTCAGTACGGCCATCCTCAAGTGGGATAAGCTTCAGGACGATCCGCACCTCGAGATTTGCAATTTCATCCAGACGCCGAACGCTCCTCCGTTGGCCCCGTTCCGTAAGTGTTTGCTTGTCCCGCGAGATTGTTACAAATCCACGATCGGGAGTAAGTCCCTTCCGTTGTGGTATCTCATTCAGGACGATTTGATGGGGATCCCCGGGCTTGAGCATCGCATCTTGCTTTGCTCGTCCGCGAGTACGAACGCTCAGAAACAGATCCAGTCCATCCGTCAACAGATCGAGCGGAATCAGGTCCTCGCATGGGTCTATCCCGAGATCATTCCTGACATCACGAGGACGACCTGGACGAATTCGAACCTACTCTTCCCTCGCGAAGGAATGTATGGTGAAGACACGATCGAGGCGGCGGGTGCTGACTCGCACATCGTCTCTCGTCACTACACCATCCAAATCAAGGATGACCTCGAAGACAAGCAGAGCTTTGAACAACCTACGGTTCGCGAGAAGGTTATCTCGTTTTACAAGTCCGCGGAAGCGCTCTTCGTAGATGAGCAGAGCTCGATCGACATCCTGATCGGGACGAGATGGGGTATCGACGATCTCTATTCGCACATCCGCGAGAACGAATCCGACGTCTACGGATTCTACACTCGTCCTCTTCACTGGACCCGTGAGGACCTTCAACTCGATCTTCGTCAGGCGGAGGAAGTAAGCAAGCCGCCCGTCTACGAGATGGATCCGGAGAAGTACGCTCCGGAGAGTGGGAAAACGTACTACTTCTTCCCGGAGCTCTTCCCTCCTGAGTCGTGCGAACGCGTGAGGCGGAAGCAGGGGTCGTTCATGTATTCGATGCTGTACTTGAACAACCCACGCGATCCGGCTCTTGCCGAGTTTCGTGAGGCGGATCTTCGCTACTTCTCGATGGATAAGGAAGGTAACCTCATCATCGAGAACACGGACGAGGCGAAGTTTGAAATCGTGCAGTTCGATTCTCTCGTTCGCGTGATGTTCTGGGATCCGGCGCTCTCCGCGAAGGAGCAGAAGAAGCGGTCTCGCAATGCGATGATCGTCATGGCGAGGGATAACAGGGATCGCTTGTTCATCCTGGACGCCTACGCCGTTTATCAGAACGCGGCATTCTTATTCTCCAAGTTCATCGGGCTGCACCAGCAATGGCGTGTAGGCAAAGCCGCTGTTGAGGACGCAGGCTTCCAACGCATTCTCACCTTCCCGCTTTATCAGCGTCAGAAGGAGATGAACTACCACTTCCCCGTAGAAGGGCAGCCGCCCATCGGAGAGAAGGATGCGAGAATTCGGACTCTCATTCCTTACACCGAAACTCACAGCCTTTTCATTCGGAGAGGGCTCATCGACTTTGTTGAGGAGATTAGAGGATTTCCTGTTTTCCCAACCAAGGACTTGGTCGACGGTGCAGCAGCTTGTCTTGCCCTTATCGCTAAGGCTGGAGCAGCTAAACAGGATCCTAACGCCAATCGGCAGCGTCGCCATCTCCAGGCGGTAGAACGCGATCATCTCGCAACTCGGTCAAAGGTCACGGGGTACTGATGTGAAGAAGAAACAGGACGAGGAAGAGGAAGAAAATGCCGACCAGAAAGAACCGAAGAAAAAAGCGAAGAAAGTAGCTCCGCGTAAGGCGGAACGTGTTGCCAAGCCGGAGACCGGTAAGCGCCCGTTGAGTGTCGACGGGATCGTGAACAAGGGCGTCGGCAAGGAACGTCCATGGGAGAAGAACGCTCCCTGGAACCGAAAAGATCCGAAACGGAATAGTAGATTCGAACATGCCCGGACGGCTTCAAACAACAAGGATTGAGCTGAATGAGACGCAGGAAACTGCGTTAGCTCAGCAGATCCATGTCGCACTTACGCACGCGCTAGAGGCGCACAAGGCGCGAGAGGAAAAGCTCGCGGAGTTGCTCGCAAGGTATAAGAAGGAGCCAGAGACTAAGGAGAAGTCGTATCCTTGGCCTGGTGCGAGTAATGTGGTAGTGCCTCTAGTGCAGATTGTAGTCGACGCGATTGTCGCGCGATTGATGAAGTCTGTTTTCGCGGCGAAGACGCAGTTTGAAGTCGAGATCAAGTCGCCGGCGTTCGAGATGAAGGAGAAGGACGTTCGGGATTGGTGCGAACACTTCTTCAGGACTTCCGGGTCGAGAGATCGGCTGCGTTCGATCTTCTTCGACCTCGCGCTGAATGGCGAAGCCGTCGTCAAGCCGATGTGGACGAGGAAGACTCGTGCGCATCATTTCTACGATGAGGCAGGCGTCGTCCAGGAGAAGGAGATTGTTGACTATGAAGGTCCAGTCTGGCTCTCGCCTGCTCCTGCAGATGTTGTCGGACCCTCAGGCTTTGATGAGTGGGACGAACGTCCATGGGTTGCACAACGTCTTCGGTATACATACGGTCAACTTCTCCAAATCGCGGAGGAGATGGAGTACGAGAAGGTTGAAGAACTTCGTGCGTTTGCTAAGGCACGCGAAGACGCTCGATACAAGACGGTTAAGTCGACTTCGGATGTTACTGCCGCCGAATCGAACGTAGACTGGCCAATCACGCTCTTCGAGATTTGGGGGTATTTCGAGATTCCCTACGTCACGGATTCAGGAGCGGAAGGAGAGGATCCGGCCTACGGGAAGAAGTATTGTGAAGTGATCCTCACCTACTGCATGGAGGCGAGGAAGTTCGTCAAACGGATCTACAACCCCTTCTTCGGGAGGGCACGATTCCTTCGTCGTATTCCGTACCTCGTGCAGGCGCATGAAGTGCATGGGATGGGTGCGGCAGAGCAATCGTTGTCGGGTCAGATCGAGGCGAGCACGATTCACAATCAAATCATCGACGCGGCGACTGCTGCGAACGGTGGTATTACGATTGTTAGTCCTGAGTCGAACATCGCTAACCAGGAGAGGGTGTATCCTGGTAAGGTGATTGTCGATCCGAATCCGGATAAGGTGAGGATTCTGCATCTTGCGGAAGCGAGTATCACACTTCAGAACATGCTTCCGCAGGTCATCCGCATGACGGAGACGAGCACTGGTGTCTCCGCGTACAACCTCGGAATGGAATCAGCGATCGTGGGGTCACAGGCGACAGCCACCGGTACAACAGCCCTCATTAACGAGGGGAACCAACGATTCTGGGTGTCAATCGACGACATGCGGGATGCCCTTGTCGACGTTCTGTACCTCACGATCCAACTTGTCCAGCAGATGCAGCCGGAAGGCGTGAAGATCGCGGATGACCGGGTGATCAAGTTCCCGCAAGGGGATGTACGTACGTCTCTCGGTCTGACCCTCAACATGGCGTCGGAAGCCTTGAACAAGGATGTGGAGTTGCAGAACCTCCAAGTCCTCATGGCCGTGCTTAACGAGTACTACGCTCGTGTCCTCAACGCGTCCGCAATGATCTTCAACCCACAATTCCCGCCTGAACAGAAGGCGGCAGCAATCGCAGTCATGCAATCCGCTCATGACATCGTGAAACGCTTTGTCGAGCGCTTCTCCGTGGAGAACGTGGACACTATCGTCCCCAACCTCTTAACGGTTCTCCAGAAAGCACAGAATCCAAATGGCGGACAGCCAGCGACTGAACAGGCTCCACCCGTCCCAGGCCCGATCGGAGCTCCGCAAGGTCCTCCAGGAGGAACTGGAGCGATGTCACCAAATCCTGCGTACTGAGACGGTGTATGAAGAACTTCTCCGTGCGCAAGGACGAGCGAAATACATCTACGGTTGGTTGAGAGAGTACACAGAAGCTGAAACGGCTTCTTCACAGTCATCAACGAAAGAGGGAGATTCCCATGGCAGGAGCAACACTACCGGCTACTGATGCGAACGGCATCATAACAGAAGGTCCGTTCGCGGGCTTGAAACTTGCGGAGGTCGTGGAATTTGCAGCGACGTCTGTTGCGGCTGGGACAGAAGCGCCGAAACCTACTGCTCCGGCTGCGGCACCGAATGCTCCGCCTGCGAGTCCGGCTGATACTTTGGCTGCTGCGGCGAATGCTCGCTTGACCCCGATGGAGCAGTTCACGCTCTCGAGGTTCGAAGCGGATGACGAGACTGCGTTTGCAGCGACTGTGACGGATTACGATACTGTCCTCAAGCCGGATGAGCCGACCTGGAGGCAGAAGATCGCCGCGGTGAAGAAGAACATGCCTGCCGCGCAACGTGCTCAGGCGGGGTTTCATCGATTTGTGTATATGAACCTGAAAGCGCAGGACCCGGAGATTCAGAAGCATATCTTCGCGACGGCGCCACCAGCGCCAGCTCCGGATGTTCCTCCTGATCCTGCCGCGCCTCCAGTTGCACCGCCTGCGGCTCCTCCAGCAGCACCTCCTCCAATCGCACCGAGAGCTGCTCCTGCGCCAGTCGCACCTCCGACTCCTCGTGCTGCTCCGACGGCTCCTGGAGCGCGTGTTCCCGTTCTCAAGGGCTCGCACAAGACTCTTGCCCTCGCCGAACGGTGGAGCATGAAGCACGACGACTATCTCATCATGTTGGAAGATCGCGGCACGACTCAGGATGAGATCAACAAGCTTTCGGTTACTCAGTCCCAGTCAACGGCCGCCCAAGCGAGGAAATCAGTTTATGACCGATGAACGTAAGCCGTATCAACCGTACGATCGGTTCCACGTCGCCAACAAGGACCCGAACTACGTCTACCGCTGGGCGAACAGCCGCGATCGCGTGATGATGGAGAAGCTCCACGTCGGTTGGGAAGTCGATCGCACGCAGCCAGCAGAGATTCCGATCGAAGTCGCGAAAGCGATCGGTCAGGAAACCGCAAATCCGGGAGGGGGAACAACCGTTACCCGGGGAGATGTCATCTTGATGCGCATCCAGAAGGACACGTACGAAGAAAGGGTCGAAAAACCCAGGCGTGCAATGGCCGAAAGGCAGGGAACTTCTCTCGATACGATGGTGCAACAGGCCAACGAGAACACGAAGAAGGCCTTGAAAGATCGAGGGTACAAGCCCTCATCGATCAGGACCAGCCACGTGTTCCTCGATTCGGACGACGGCAACATCAACGAACAACGAGGTAGATAGTGACTCACGGTAGGATCGCAATGTCTGCGGTTCGTTCCATGACCGGCACTACCACCCCGTCGATGGAATTACCCGAGGGAGCGTCCCAGACCTTCAAGGCTGGAGCGCTTTGCGTGTTTGCCTCGGGATACGTCGCGGAGTGTGGTGCCGATCCAGCGCTGATCACGGGTCTTGCGACTCGCGATGGCCGGAACGGAACCGCGGGCTTGTACCGTCAGAATTTCATTCTGGCGCATCCCTCAACCCTGTTCAAAGGGTATCTCGATACGAGCGCTTCGGAAGGTGCAGGCACGAACGCCGCAACTGACCGCGGGCTCTCGTATGGAGTCGCGAAGAATGCGGCGACCGGTAAGTGGTACGTCGACAAAACGGAAACAAGCAACAAGCGCGTTACGATCTGGGACTTCTGGGATCAAGTCGTCGACGGCATCGCTCCTGCCGTGGCTGACGTCATGCCTCCGGTACTCTTCACGATCGCGGCGCCTTACTGCAACTGGACGGCGGTGACCTAATGTCAAGAGTATCGACAGGCGGATTCTCCGCACTCCTCGCTCCTGGCCTCTGGCGCGTGCTGTTCAACGAAATCGACGAGCAGCCGAATCAGTGGCAGGGTGTGTTTCACAGGCACGAGACGAAGCGTGCGTACGAGGACGACACGAAAGTCGCCGGCCTCGGTTCGATGGTCAGCAAGCCGGAAGGCGATCCGATTTCGTTCGACGTGCCCATCATGGGCGCAGGCGTTCGGTATACGCCGGCATCGTACGGCCTCGGCTTCCGGATCACGCGTGAGATGTGGGATGACGACCTCTACCAGATCATGGACAAGATGGCGGCAGAGCTCGGACGCGCCGCGTCTTACAAGATCGAGGTGGATGCCTGGAGCATTCTGAACAACGCGTTCAGTTCAAGCTTCGTGGGGTCGGATGCGCTCGCTCTCTGTCACACCGCGCACACCCGTCTTGACGGCGGAGCAACGGCTGGGAATCGTCCGACCACTGACGTGGACTTCAGTGCATCGGCGTATCAGGCCGCGCTCGATCATTTCAAGACGATGTTCGACGATCGCGGTCGTCCGATCGTGATGACCCCGTCACTTCTCATCATCGATCCTTCCTTCGAGTGGGCAGCGAAGGAAATCCTGATGAGCGAGTACAAGCCGTACACCGCGAACAACGAGATCAACGTTCTTCGCAGCGACGGTACGATGGACTACATGCTCGTGCGGTATCTCACCGACGCGGACTCGTGGTTCGTTCTCTCCAACAAGCACGACCTCAACTTCTTCTGGCGCGTGAAGCCGGAGACGGGTGAGGCCGACGACTTCTTGACGGGCGATGCGCTCTTCAAGATCTACGCACGCTATGGCAAGGGCTTCACCGAGTGGCGCGGCGTGTACGGCAGCTCAGGCGGCTAGTCGGGTTTGGGTGGAGGGTGATGAGCCCTCCACTCACCTTTCTGTAGGGAGTCGTAATGAGACCAGGAAGCGGATCAACGGGATGGAAGGGTGAGCCGGGCCGTATGCCAGGAAGGCATGCGCTTGCGGATACGGCTGCCGTTGATTGGACGATTTGGTTCGATACGAGTGGCTTTCTTCGGACGGCCGCGTTTGCAACGACGGAAGTTGCAGGGTTTAATTTCAATACAGGTGGGAGCGCGTTAGCGTTCAGGGAAGGTCCTGACGGTACTGCTGCATACCCCTCGAGGACGTACCTGCTTGATACGGATACGGGTGCTTTCCGTGCCGGTGCGAATAATGAAGGGTTTTCTGCCGGAGGAACTCTTCGTTGGGATTATGACACCACGCGGATTAAGCTGTCCACAGGATACAACCTTCAATTCGGGGATGACGTTTCGCTTGGGCGCGGTGGTGCTAACGTATTGCTGCTGGCTTCCGGTGATACGCTCGCGTTTGGGGGGATCACTTCCTCAGAAGTCCTGATTAAACGTGCCTCTGCGACGTTCCAGTTCCGGCTAGGCAACGACTCCGCATTTGCGGATGTCCTCGCCGCGGGGGCTACGTTTACAGGGTCTGTATCTGCTGGAGCTTCATCTGTCCATAATTGGACGGGACGCTCGGTAATGTCCTCTCCTGCAGATGGGCAGTTGAACTTGACGAACACAGCGGGTACTGCTGGTGCGGGGTTTGACTTTGCTACGGACGCGATTTTGAAGGTTCGTACTCGTGCGCAGTCCGCGTATGCGACGGTCGACGCGTTGGGGTACAGCGTGAGCGGTGCAGCGGGTGTTTCGTTTGGGCCTGCCGCGGTTGCTTCGATCACTGTCGTCAACGGGATTGTGACGGCCATTTCATGAAACAGCAATTGGCACAGTGGTTTCGACGCCTCGCGGATAAGCTCGATCCGCCAGCCGTTCCGCAGCCCGATCTTCCTCCTGCTGTCGATATCAGTTTTGTCAGGGCGAGCGCCATCGTGAAAGAGATGGACGTGCTTTACGGGCAGTACAGAGGCAACTTTCGAAGGCGACGTGCGTTCGATCTTCTCAAGAAGGAGTTTCCTCTTCTCCCGGATCGGAAGATCAACTTCCTCATTGAGGCTGTGTTGGATAAGTAGAGCCTTTTTCACTTCAGGAGACTAGGTCAATGGAAATGATGATGATCTTGTGGTTCGTTCTTCTCTCGGGCAGTGCTGGTTACATCGAGCCGATGTACGTGACGCCGGCCTCGTGCGGTTTACCCGTGACCGTTGCTTCGCTTCAAGCCGATCGCGAAGTCAATCCGCGCGTAGCGCGCTGGGCTGATTGCTCGGTGGATGTGCGTGAGAGAGTCGCCGGTCTGCCTGATGGCGTTTACGAGTTCGCCGCGACTGGGATCGGTTACTACGTCCCACCCGATCCGCATACGTCTGACATGTTTGTCGTCTCGCCGGACTTCGAGGAACAGCCTCAGGTGGCCCCGACCGACAATTTCGAGTATCAAGTACCCGCGCCTGACCTCGCCACCGCTCAGGGGTATCGACATGAGCTGGAGTTGGATGCGACGTTACAGGCTGCGGCTCTTGCGCATAGTTGCACTGGTGCTGCGAGCCCTTTCACGTGCCGTTCTCCGATCCCAGCTATCACGCCGACGCAGCATACGGCGCGGGTGCGTATGGTGAACGTGCTCACGACAGGAAGCCGGGTTGAGGGTCTGTGGTCCTCGCTGCTTACGTTCACGATGAGCGCAGTGCCCGGCACGCCTGTCAATCTTCGCATCGTCGGCGTACCCCCTGTATCTCCTGAGGACTAAGGCCGCGATGGCTCTGCTCTTGATTATGGGACGTAACAACACTCACGCCGACCTGGAAAAGGACCTGCGGGGGTGTTACAAGCGTGGTGACGTTGTCGAGGTATTCGACGACGTCAAGCACGATGGTGATCTCGTGCGGAACCCGATCATGCCACCGTTCATTCTGGTCCGCGTGACCGACGTCACCAAGGCTCAGCTTGATAGATTAATATCTCCTCAGGTGGAGGATTTCTTTGATCTCGATGGTGCGATCCGTTCTCGACTCGTCCGGCGGCGACGGCATCTGTTAGAAGTCGATGCAGCAACACTCCCCAACTCGATCCGCAATCAGATTCGTGACAACCGCTACGTGTCGGTGACGTGGGCACAGGTGCGGAACTTTCTTCGCAACAAAGAGACGGGCGCGACCGAAGGCACGACTCCATAAATCATGTTTGTTGACCCCAATTCGTCGGCCGGTGGTGATGGCACAACAGATGCGCTCTCAGGAGCGAATCGTGCCTTTGTATCTCTGAATGCGTGGGAGGCGGCATCGCAGGCCGACCTCACAGGCACAGGTGTACATACCGTCACCTGCAAGGCGAATGGGGCCACCAAAGTCGATGCCACGGCGGTTACGCTCACCGGGTGGACAACGACGAGCAGCGATTACATCCATGTCGAAGTGGACGCTGCCTACCGGCATGCAGGTCTCTACACCACCGGGAAGTATCATCTTCAAGTCGCCGTAAACTTCGGTACAGTGCTCACGATTAACGAGGCTTACACGCGCCTCACCGGCTTGCAAGTCAAAAACACGCACGCGAACACTGACAATACCATTCTTGTCAACACCGGAGTGGCCTCGGATGGCAGCGACGGATGCCTGTTCGACCGTGTCATCGCTACGCACTCTGGAACCGCCTCCAATCGCGTCTGTGTCCAGCAGTGGGGTAGTATCGTCACGTATCGCAACTGCCTCGCCTACGGTGCAGGCGGGCCGAATTTCATCCTAACCTTCGCTGGTGGCGGAGCGGCGAACGGGACCTTCCACAACTGCCTCGCGGCTGGCGGTACTTATGGGTTCCGTAGTGGATCGTCGTCGAACGTCTTGAACGCGACCAATTGCTACGCAGGCGGTACTACGACGGCGGACTTCTCGCGGAACAGCGCTTCTGGTTCGTACACGACTTGCCGTAATGAAGATGGGTCCGACAGCCAAACAACGTGCGCCTACTCGACGAGTGCGGGCGGGTACTTCACAAACATCACTGCTGGTTCGGAGGACTTCACGATCGGGGCTTCATCTGAGTTGATCAACATAGGCACGGATTTGTCAGGTACGTTTACTGTGGATATTGCAGGGGCTACTCGTACCGGAACATGGGAAGTTGGCCCGTTCAACTTTGCAGCGGGTGGTGCTTCAGCTTTTCCTCACCACTACTACCAGATGATGAGAAGGTAAATGGACGGTTTTCTTAAACAGTCAACTGCGGGGCAGGTACGATGGATTGGCCCGTTTGTTGATGATACGGATTTCAAGACCGCGGAGACTGCGCTGACTGTCGCCAATACCGACATTAAGGTGTCGAAGAATGGCGCCGCCAGTGCTAGCAAGAACTCCGGTGGGGGTACTCACGACGTTAACGGTATGTATGCCGTGACGTGGGATGCTACTGACTCTGCGACAGTTGGGGAGTTGAAGTATTCGGTGAAGGTTGCCGGTGCTCTTCAAGTGTTCGGGTCTTATGTGGTTTTGGAAGAAGCGGTGTATGACGCCTTGTTTGGAGCGTCAGCTCTTGGATACATCGCAAACGCCCCCGTTAACGTTGCACAATTCGGTGGGAGTAATGGAGCGTTCGCTGGGGGACGTCCGGAAGTGAATACGTCACACGTGTCTGGGACAGTCCAGACTGCGGGTGATGTTATTGCGGATACTAACGACATCCAAACGCGGTTGCCTGCCGCGCTCACCGCTGACGGGAATATCAAAGCGGATACGCTTCGGGTAGGAGGAACACTCCAAACTGCTGGCGATCTTGCCGCTTTGATCAACGCGGTTGATAACTTCGTCGATAACGAACTTAGCGATATTTCTACTCTTCTCACGTCGACAGGCGTTGTTCTCACGGCCGCACAGACGAACGTCATACGTGATGCGATTTTCGCACGTGCGTTCTCCGCTGCGTATGGATCGCATACCTTCGACGAACTCACGAAGATGATGTCTGCGGTACTTCTCGGAGTGATGTCGGGGCTTGATACGGGTTCGATTGTCGTTCGGAACCTTGCAGACAGCGCGAATGTTCTCACCGCGACTGGCTCGGCCGAGGGCAATCGTTCCGCAATCACACGGACGCCGTAATGTTCGGGGGACGCTACTTCGGAAAGAGGCATTACGGAAATCGTTACTTCGGTGAAGGATCAGATCCTCCCGTTGGTGGAGGGGAACGGCCAGCGTTTCTCCGGAATAAGCGTCACGGTGCAAGAGTTTATCGACGTAGGTTTGGTTGGATTATCGTTGTTTCAGGAGCTCGCTGGCTGATATCCTGACGCGGATAAGACACTACGCAGCGACGTAGTATATACGGAGTACACATGTCAAGCAGAACGACTCGACCGTTGTCTGGTGCGACAGGATGGGCTGGTGAAAGAGGCCTTGCTCGACCGAGTATGCACTTCTTCCAGGATTCGGCAGGGTACCATTGGTACGCCTGGACCGATACGAATGGTCAACTCCGTATCGCGGAGGCGGCCACTGTTGAAGCGGCGGGTTTCAACTTCAATACGGGAGGCTCCGTAGTCAATCAAGCCGCTTCGTTGACGGCGGGTGCGGGAGTTTCAGCCGCCGAGACGTACAACGCGAAGGTATCGCGGGAAGGAAACCTCGCGATCACGCGTATCGTCGTGGATTTGACCGGTCTGGCCGCTTCGACGACTGACCTCGATATCATCGGCAATCCAGCCGGTGCGACAAGCGCGCATTTCGGGCAGATTACCTCCGCGATCAATGGCGTGATCTTCGGTGGGCAGATGACTTGCCTCGAACTGCCTGCGGCTGCGGTGACGGATATCGATCTCTATTCCGCAACGGTCAGTACCGGTGCGCAGGATGGAGGCATCGCTGCCTTGGTAGAGACCGCTCTTGTCACTGCAGCCGCAGCGTGGACGAACGGGATGGTCAAGGGCTTGACTGGCGTTCCTCCGGCAAACGACTACCTCTACATCGTCGGCGGCGCTGCCGGCGTTCCTGGCACATACACCGGAGGAAAGTTCCTCATCGAACTCTTCGGCATCATTCCGTAGTGCGGTTCGCACCGTAGCGGCCGCATGTCAGGAGGGAATTCGTCTAACTCCTGGCGGAAGGGATGGAGAGGCGAGACAGTCCACCTCGCCTTTCCACCTTAGTTAGGGGAGTGATATGTTGACCACGATTGCATACGTTGAAGGTCAGATGTGCCGTTTTGAGGTGTTGAAGAATCGTGAAGTTGTGTTGATGGTGTACGAGGAGATGCCTGAGCGTTCGTTGCTTACGCCCCCTTCGCCACCACCATTCAACCCGATTCGCTTACCCATTCAGGGACCGAGTGTCTCACCGGAGAATTAGATGGCAGTTACGAGAGATTCCCGTCATATCAGAATGACGGCCGGAGCCGACGCTATTACGGGGAGGTTCTTGCTTACGAAGATGGATCTTGTCGTGGCAGCCGGAACGATCGGTCAAGCGTACAAGGTCAGCGACACCGATGGAAATATCATCGGTGAAGGGGTCGTCGAAGCTGCGACTCAGGTGATCGACGTGCTTCGGGGGATGGAGCCGAAGTGGGTTGACGGGATCGTCTGGACGACAGCACCGGCCGCAGGATCGCCGTATCTTCTCATTGGGTTCAAGTGAGCGATTCCCAGTCTGCGAACCGCCGGGTGGGTGAGGAGTGGTACACATGCGATATGTGTGGCACGCATTATCCTCGCTCGAAGGTGATGATGCAGAATGGGAGAGTTCGTTGTTTGGGGTCTGGAACGAAGAAGTGCTGGGAAGAACCTGGCGCTGACGCGTATCGTCGGGACCTGGAAGTGAATTACGAACGGAATCCTGAGCCCCTTCCTAACATAGACGAGGATCTGTAGTGGCGAGAAGGACGTTTACGGATATCGACGCGAACCTGCTCCTGCGGGTTGGGAATCGTGGTGACGTGACCGCGACGTTGAGGGGACAGTGGATTAACGACGCCCTTCTCCGTTGTGCGAATGAGTATGAACATCCGGAGTTGCAGAAAATTGGGGATGAGACCCTGCTCGCGACGACGGATACTTTTACGCCTACGGTGAATACTGACATCTGGTGGCCGGAACTCGTGAAGGATGCGACGACGGGCAGGATCATCCGTCCTGGTGATAAGGAGCGTATCGAGAACGTTCTCACCAAGTCGACGGGGACTCCTGCGAGGTGTTATTGGTGGGGGAATAAGTTCTACTTCGACACGAAGCCAGCGACGAATTTGACTATTCGATTGTGGTATAAGAGGCAGCCTTCGGAGTGGTCGTCAGCGTCGTCGGAGCTCAATAAGATTTACGACGTCATCCTCGAACTCTACTCCACGGAGAATGCGTTGAACTTCCTCAGGGAGTACGACAAAGCGGAACTCTCCGCACGTGAGGCAAAGGCTTACGCCGCGGATATGCATCTCCCGACGGCGAAGGCGAGAATGAATGATTATCTCAACGGCTTCGTGGCCGATGATAGAAGGAGAAGGTAATGCTTAGCATAGTTCGGAAAGTAAGTGAGGAGCATCCAGAGCTGTTGCCGACAAACCTCGGCCACACGTGCTACCGGCATACGGTGCTCCTCGTCGAGAAGCTCCGGCACCTAGGATACGACGCACACCTGATGTGCAAGAGTCCTGGTGAAGGACAGTACGTCCCGCCGGAGTTCGCACAACGTACTGTGACCGGGCTCGACGGCAAGGAGTACCCTTGCTCAGGTGTGTCACACGACGCCATCTGGTGCGACGGAAAGCAGTACGATACGATCGGATCGGCGAACGAGCACGACCGGCCGATTTACCGTCGAAGGGGCGAGCCGAATTGGTCATTCAGTCCGGATGACGGGCCTCAGATCATCGCGTCGCCGGCGTGGGAGGCAGTTCCGGATCACTTGTGGAGGAATAACAATCCTCCGTTGACGGATGATGTGGTGGTACTGCCTCACCCCGACAACGGACGTGGTAACGGCGAAGGGCCGGGGCCGGTGTTTCCGAGTTATGAAGCCCTCGGCGGGGATGAAGGTGGCCGCAAGATCTCACGTCAACTCGCGGCGGACTATCGACGTGCTAAGCGGAACGGCCTCGACGACGACTCAGGAGTTTGGCAGCAACGCGTTACCTACGACTTCCTCGTCGGCAACTGCAAGACCGTCGAGGAGTCGATCGCGAAACATCGAGCCGAATGGTGCGAGTCGCTCGGTATTCCGGTAGTGACCGTAACAGGAGAACACGAATGAGACCAATTACTATCGGCACGCTGTTGGCTGGTGTCGTCACCGTCACCGTATTTGCCGGACAGGCAACCAAAGAGCCCAGCAGCGACTATGTCTACGTTGCGGCTATCGTCGCAGACGAGTGCCTGCATTCGCGGTTGCTGGCTGGCGGTGAACAGGATGAGCGTTGCCGTTGCAGTGGTGACTCAAAATGGTGTGGTGGCATCGCTCTCGCGGCCATACCGATTACTGGCTACGGTGAGCGGCAGACGGCCCGCGACTACGACGCAATCAGCAAGGGCGGTCAGCTCGTTGAGTCCGGCAAGCTGTGTAGCGAGCAAGGCGCTTGCTATAACGCGGATGGTCTGAGCACGCGCTATAACGGTCATCTCGTCCAATTACAGCAGCCTCGGATAGCGCCGACGCGATCAGAGCCGATTCAATCACTCATTCAGAAAGTCGATGAACTACAGCGCGAAATCAACGAGCTAAAGAAAATCACAGGGCCGTATCCGCTTCGCGTGCATATGGAATGGAAGCCTGACGATCCGGCGACCGTCACGCGCTTCAAGATGGCTCTTGGCAACAAGTTCTTTAATCATGGTGGGTTACTGCGCGTTGCAGTTGCAGGCGAACTAATCGAACTTCAAGATGGCGAGTTCCTCACATTTGAAGCGGCACGATGGACGCCGATGG
>Ga0137356_1000028_pt1 | contig 23622 bp, 26 predicted proteins | sample EasRivERMLT830_2_FD_102297 | JGI IMG/M metagenome (GOLD analysis project Ga0137356, IMG submission 102297) | Soil microbial communities from meander-bound floodplain in the East River, Colorado, USA - East River MetaG ERMLT830_2 | ecosystem: Environmental > Terrestrial > Soil > Floodplain ...
CACGGTGTCGAGCGTGCCTTCCCGCGTGGAGCCGCCTGCGCCGTAGGTGCAGGAAAAGAACCGCGGCTTGAGCTTTGCGAGCGCCTGCCAGGTGGCGCGCAGCTTCTCCTTGCCTTCCGGGGTCTTGGGCGGAAAGAACTCGAAGCTGTTATCGGCCATTGAGGTAAGGCTTCAGCGCCGCGAACACGGCGCGGTTCGCGGGCGCCTGGATCCCGGCTTCGGCGGCCATGCGCGCCACCGCGCCGGAGAGCCAGGGCGCTTCGAGCTTGCCGCCCGCCTCCAGGTCGGCGGCCATCGAGGCGCGCATTTCGGGCGGAAAGGCTTCGGCCTGCGCGAGCGTCTTCGCCACGAGGTCATCCGCGAGCGCGACGCCGCGCTTTCGGCCCACGGCCCAGGTCTCGCGCATCACAGTCTCCAGCAGCCAGCGCAGGTCGGGGTCGGTGCGCACCACGCCGATCGTCCTGCGCGATACCGCGGTGGTCGCCGAGACCGCGACCAGCAGCACGAACTTCTCCCACAGCACGCGCTCGATGTCCTCGGCCAGCTCGCAATCGATCTTCGCACCCTGGCATGCCGCGTAGAAGGCCTGCGCCGCGCTGCGCTGCGCAGGCACGACGGGCCCGAAGCGAAGGCGCGCGATGGTCCCGGTGTGCATGATGACGCCCGGCTCGCCGATGCGGCCGGCGATATAAGCGGCGCCGCCCATCACGCGCTCCTTGCCGAGGATCGCGCCGATGCGCGCCACCGACTCGACGCCGTTCTGGAACGGGATGACGAAGCCGCCCTTTGCCACGACGGGGCGCAGCTGAGCCGCGCTCTCCTCCGTGTCCCAGAGCTTGACCGCGAAGAGCGCAATCTCGGCAGGCCCGGCGTCGGCGGCGCTGCCCACCGCTCTCACCTTCAGATTGGCGTCGCCCAGCGGGCTTTTCAGGGTGAGGCCGTTGGCCTTCAGCGCCTCGAGGTGCCGGCCGCGCCCGATGAAGGTGACGTCGTGTCCTGCCTGCACGAGCCGTCCGCCGAAATACCCGCCGACCCCACCCGCGCCCATCACCGCGATGCGCATGGCCTCAGTCCTTCCTGATTTCGACCCGGACGCGGTTCTCGCCCAAGAGCACCGAGGCGAGCGCCCAGGAAATGATGCTGTAGACGATCGCGCCCAAAAAGCCCCACCAGAAGCCGCTCACCGTGAAGCCCTGCAGCCAGGAGCCCACCAGCCAGAACAGCAGGCCGTTGATGACGAAGATGAACAACCCGAGCGTGAGGAGGGTGGCCGGCAGAGTGAGCAGGATCAGCACCGGCCGGATGAACGCGTTCACCAGCCCGAGCACCACCGCCGCGATCATGGCAGTGGTGAAGTCGGCCACCGCGATCCCCGGCAGCACGTAGGCCACCGTCAGCAGCGCCAGGGAGTTGATCAGCCAGACAACGAGGAGCCTGAGCATGGGGAAAATGGGGTCAGGGCCGAATTTTCGCTCGCAAGAAGAATTCGGCCCTGACCCCGATTCTCAATAGCGGTAATGGTCGGACTTGTACGGCCCCTGCTTCGCCACGCCGATGTACTTCGCCTGCTCGTCGGAAAGCTCGGTTAGCACGGCGTTGAGCTTCTTCAGCTGCAGGCGCGCCACCTTCTCGTCGAGGTGCTTGGGCAGGGTGTAGACGCCCACCGGGTACTTCGAGGGGTTGGTGAAGAGCTCGATCTGCGCGATGGTCTGGTTGGCGAACGACGAGCTCATCACGTAGCTCGGGTGGCCCGTGCCGCAGCCCAGGTTCACCAGCCGCCCCTTGGCGAGCAGGATGATGCGCTTGCCGTCCGGGAAGATCACGTGGTCCACCTGCGGCTTGATCTCCTCCCATTTGCACTTGTCGAGAGACGCCACGTCGATCTCGTTGTCGAAGTGGCCGATGTTGCAGACGATGGCCTGGTCCTTCATCTTCTTCATGTGCTCGTGCGTGATGACGCGGTAGTTGCCCGTCGCGGTCACGAAGATGTCGGCCTTGTCCGCCGCCCAGTCCATGGTCACCACGCGATAGCCCTCCATCGCCGCCTGCAGCGCGCAGATCGGGTCGATCTCGGTCACCCACACCTGCGCGGAGAGCGCGCGCAGCGCCTGCGCCGAGCCCTTGCCCACGTCGCCGTAGCCCGCCACCACCGCGACCTTGCCCGCGACCATCACGTCGGTGGCGCGCTTGATGCCGTCCACCAGCGACTCGCGGCAGCCGTAGAGGTTGTCGAACTTGGACTTGGTCACCGAGTCGTTGACGTTGATCGCGGGAAACAGCAGGCGCTGGTCCTTCGCCATCTCGTAGAGCCGGTGCACGCCGGTGGTGGTTTCCTCCGTCACGCCGCGGATCTCGCTGCCGACCCGGGTGTACCAGCCCGGCTGCGTGGCGAGCCGCTTCTTGATCGCCTTGAAAAGCGACGTTTCCTCCTCGCTCTTCGGGTTGGCGATCACGGCGGGGTCCTTCTCGGCCCGCTGCCCGAGGTGCACGAGCAGCGTCGCGTCGCCGCCGTCGTCGAGGATCATGTTCGGGCCTCGCTTCTCGGCCCCGGCCCCGAACTCGAAGATGCGGTGCGTGAACTCCCAGTACTCGTCCAGCGACTCGCCCTTGTAGGCGAAGACGGGCGTGCCCGCCGCCGCGATCGCGGCGGCGGCGTGGTCCTGCGTGGAGAAGATGTTGCACGAGGCCCAGCGCACCTCCGCCCCGAGCGCCTTCAGCGTCTCGATGAGCACGGCGGTCTGGATGGTCATGTGCAGCGACCCGGTGATCCTCGCGCCCTTGAGGGGCTGCTTCGCCGCGTACTCCTCGCGGATCGCCATCAGCGCCGGCATCTCGGACTCGGCGATGGCGATCTCCTTTCTGCCCCAGTCGGCGAGCTTGAGGTCGGCGACGTGGTACTCGGCGTTCTTCGCATTCATCACGGCAGCATTCATGGTTCCGGTCTCCAGAAAGCAAAAAGCGCTCGCACCGTTTCCAGTGCGAGCGCCGTTGAATTTAGCTGAGCCTGACCCCCTCGCAAGCTCGTCGGGGACGCAACGCTCCTCAGCGGGCGGCATTATCGCGCAGGCGGCTCGCGGCGCGCAAGCATGCGCGCGAACGGGCCGGAGGCTCCCGAGACGCCGGGATAGGTGGACGGCCGCGAAAGCCGGTAAATTGCGGCCATGGCGAGTACCCCGGCCTCGGTCTTCGCGACCGTGGTCTTCCTGAGGATCCCCGAGTTCGCGCGCCGGTCCGCGACCGAGCAGGCGCGGTTGCGCGCCCAGCTCGAGTCGGCACTCGCGGTGGCGATCGCGGACGTGAGAGAGGCGAGCCGCATCGTGCTCGACGCCGCAGACGGCATCGTCCTCGCCGTACTCGGCGACCCGCGTTCCGCCCTTCGCGTCACCGAGCGCGCGCTGGCGGCAGTGGCGGCGGGCCTGCCGCTGGGCGCCGGCATCACGCATGGCGCGGTGCGCCCGGCCGGTGAAGACCGCGGCGGGCTGCTGGGCGACGGCATTGCGGTCGCGGCCGGCATCTCCGCCCTCGCAGGTTCCTCCAAGATCCTGCTGACGAAGGAATTCCGCGACGCGCTCGCCGATGCCGCCCCGGGCGCGGAGGCGAGCCTCGTCAGGGCCGGCACGCACACCGACGCGAGCCTGCGCTCGCACCAGCTCTATCACAGCGACCCGCGCGCCGCGCGCGCGCGCGGCAGGCGCTATGCGCTCGCGGGCGTCTTGCTCTTTCTCGGCCTGCTTGGCGCGGGCGTCGGCTACCGCGTCTCGCTGGAGGGGGCGAAGAGCTTCGCCGAGCGCGTCACGGCCACGCTGCGCGCGGGTGCGCAGGGGATCGCGCAGCGCCTGGGACGCTGATGGCGGCGAAGACTCCGAAGCGCATCGGGCGCTACAAGATCCTCGGCGAGCTGGGCCGCGGCGCGATGGGCGTCGTCTACAAGGCCGAGGACCCCGCGCTCGACCGCGTCGTGGCGCTCAAGACCATCTCGCTCGCCGAGGCCGAGGGGCGCAAGGACTACGAGAAGCGCTTCCTGCTGGAAGCCAAGGCCGCGGGCAAGCTCACGCACCCCAACATCGTCACCATCTTCGAGTTCGGCGAGGAGGACGACCTCGCCTACATGGCGATGGAGCTGTTGCAGGGCACCGAGCTGCGCGAGCGCATGCGCGCGAGCGCGCTCCCCGCCTCGGAGGCCGTCGACATCGCGCTGCAGGTCGCCGAGGGCCTCGCCTTCGCGCACGAGCACGGCATCGTCCACCGCGATGTCAAGCCCGGCAACATCATGCTGCTCGAACGCGGGCCGGTGAAGATCATGGATTTCGGCATTGCGCGCATGCGCCACGCCGACCACAAGACCAGCGCCGGCATGGTGCTGGGCACGCCGCGCTACATGTCGCCCGAGCAGATCAGCGGCCAGCCGGTGGACCAGCGCTCCGACATCTTCTCGCTCGGCGTCGTCCTGCACGAGATGCTGACCGGCGGATCGCTGTTCGCCGGGCGGAACGTGGACCAGATCGCGCACAACGTGACCTACATCGAGCATGCGCCGCCCTCGCGCAGCAATCCCGGGGTGCCGCAGATGCTGGATTTCGTGGTGGCGCGCGCGCTGAAGAAGGATCCCGCGGTGCGCTACCAGGACGCCTACGAGATGTGCGCGGACCTGCGCGATGCGCTCGCCGAAATGAAGGGCCGCGCCCCCGCGCGCGGCGCCGACGAGACCGAGCGCACGCAGACCCTGAAGATGGAGGCCGGCGCGAAGGGGGCGCCGCTCGCGCCGGCGGCGAGCCAGATCGTGGCCGACACGCGACTGCCGCTTTCGCGGCAGTTCGATTCCTCCGCGGCGCTCGAGCGGCTGGAGAGGCCCTGGCGCAACGACCGCAAGCGGCTCGCGCACGCGCCGCGCCCCGTCGGGTTGCTCAGGCGGATATGGCGCGACCGCTTGCCGCGCCGGCTCTTCGCGGTGGCGGTGGTCGCCGGCTGCCTGGGCGCCCTGGCCGCGTTCGCGTAGGGCAGGCCGCAGGCTCGTACGCCATCATGCGCCTCAAGGACAAGTGCGCGATCGTCGTCGGCGCCGGGCAAAGCCCGGGCGAAGGCATGGGCAACGGCCGCGCCACGGTGCTGCGCTTCGCCGCCGAAGGCGCCCGCGTCATGGCGGTGGATCGCGATCCTGCCTCGGCCGAGGAAACGGCCGCGAAGGCGCGCGCAGCGGGCGGCGACTGTGTCGCGTTCGAGGCCGACGTGACGCGCGAGGCCTCGTTGGCCGGCATGATCGGCGCGGCGCGGAAGCGCTGGGGTCGCATCGACGTACTGCACTACAACGTCGGTGTGAGCCTCGCGGGCGGCGACAAGCCGCTCGCCGAGATCACCGAGGAAGCCTTCGATCGCGTGATGGCGATCAACCTGCGCGGCGCCGTGATGGCCTGCAAGCACGTGGTGCCGTTCATGCGCGCGCAGCGCGCCGGCTCGATCATCCTGATCTCGTCGCTCGCCGCGCTCGAGGACTACCCGCTCGTCGCCTACAAGGCGAGCAAGGCGGCGATGATCGCCTTCACGCGCCAGCTCGCGCTGGAGAACGCCGACTACGGCGTGCGCGCCAATGTCATCCTGCCCGGCCTGATGGATACGCCGATGGCGGTGGACACGCGCGCGCGGGCGAGCGGACGGCCGCGCGCCGAGATCGCCGCCGAGCGCGACCGGCGCGTGCCACTGCGGCAGAAGATGGGAACCGCCTGGGACGTGGCGAACGCGGCGCTGTTCCTTGCCTCGGAGGAGGCGGGCTTCATCACGGGCGTGGCGCTGCCGGTGGACGGTGGCGGCGCGCTGCGCGGCGCGCAGCACGCGTAAGGCGGGCCCGCCGGCCCGCCCCGAGGTCAAGCGGCCTGCTTGAGCGCCAGCGCCTTGTCGGTCGCTTCCCAGGTGAACTCGGGCTCCTCGCGGCCGAAGTGGCCGTAGGCGGCCGTCTTCTCGTAGATCGGCCGCAGGAGATCCAGCATGCGGATGATGCCCTTGGGCCGCAGGTCGAAGTTGGCGAGCACGAGCTGCGAGAGTTTTTCGTCCGAGATCTTGCCGGTGCCCTGGGTGGTCACCATCACGCTCGTGGGCTGCGCCACGCCGATGGCGTAGGAGACCTGCACCAGGCACTTGGCGGCGAGGCCCGCGGCGACGATGTTCTTTGCCACGTAGCGCGCGGCGTAGGCCGCCGAGCGGTCCACCTTGGAGGGATCCTTGCCGGAGAACGCGCCGCCGCCGTGCGGCGCGGAGCCGCCGTAGGTGTCGACGATGATCTTGCGGCCGGTGAGCCCGCAGTCGCCTTTCGGCCCGCCGATCTCGAAGCTGCCGGTCGGGTTGACCAGGTACTTGATCTTGCCTTTCACGAAGTTCTGCGGCAGCACCGGCTTGATCACGGTCTCGATCACCGCCTCCTCGATCTTCTTGTGCTCGAGGCCCGGCGCGTGCTGCGTGGAGAGAACCACGGTGTCGATTGCGTCGGGCTTGCCGTTCACGTACTTGATGGTGACCTGCGATTTCGCATCGGGGCGCAGCCACGGCAGGCGCCCGTCGCGCCGGACCTCGGACTGGCGCTCGACGAGCCGGTGCGAGAGGTAGATGGCGAGCGGCATCAGGCTCGGCGTCTCGTCGCAGGCGTAGCCGAACATCAGGCCCTGGTCGCCCGCGCCCTGGTCCAGGTCGAGTCCCTTGCCTTCGTCCACACCCTGCGCGATGTCCTTGGACTGCTCGCCGTAGGCCACGATCACCGTGCAGGTATGCGTGTCGAAGCCGATCTTCGGATCGTCGTAGCCGATGCGCTTGATGGTCTGGCGCGCCACGTTCTGGTAATCGACGCGCGCGCCGGTGGTGATCTCGCCGGCGAGCACCACCAGATTGTCCTTGACCAGCGTCTCCGCGGCGACGCGGGCCGTCTTGTCCTGCTTTAGAATCGCATCGAGGACCGCATCCGATATCTGGTCCGCTACCTTGTCCGGGTGTCCCTCGGAAACCGACTCGGAAGTGAAGAGAAATTCGCTCATGGGCTCGCCTGAAAAAAGGCTGCAAGGATAGCAGATGACGCAGCTGCTGGCGCGCTTGCCGCTGGGCGTGCTGCATGCATTGGGACGGCTCCTCGGATGGGCGGTCTACGGGATCTCACCCACCTACCGGCGCCACGTGCGCGAGAATCTCGCGGCCGCCGGCTATCACGAGGCGCGCCTGCGGCGCGCGGCGATCGCCGAGGCCGGCAAGATGTTCCTCGAGGCGCCGCGCGTCTGGCTGAGGCCGCGCGCCGATACCCTCGCGCTGTTGCGCGGCACCGACGGCCTGGAGCATTACGACGCCGCGCGCGCGGCGGGCCAGGCCATCGTGCTGCTCACGCCGCACCTCGGCTGCTTCGAGATCTGCGCCCAGGCCTTCGCCGAGCGCCATCCGATCACGGTGCTCTACCGGCCCTCCAAGCACGAGTGGCTGCAGCCGATGATCGACCGCGGCCGGGCCCAGCCCGGCGTGAGCCTGGCGAGCGCCGACCTGGCCGGCGTGCGCCTGCTGCTTGCGGCACTCAAGCGCCGCGAGACCGTCGGCATCCTGCCGGACCAGGTGCCCGGCGTGGGCGAAGGGGAGTGGGCCGAGTTCTTCGGCCGCCCTGCGTACACCATGACGCTCGCGGCGAAGCTCGCGGACCGCGCCGACGTGGTGTGCCTGCTGGTGGCGGGCGAGCGCCTGCCGCGCGGCGCAGGCTACGTGTTGCGCATCCGGCCGCTGCCGCCGGCGCTGCCCGGGGAATCGGGCCCGCGTCACGTGAATCGCGCCATCGAAACCATGGTGCGCCTGCTTCCGGCGCAGTACCTGTGGGGTTACAACCGCTACAAGACTCCGGCGGGTGCGCCGCCGCCGCCCCGGGCCGGGAGCGCGCCGCCTCCCGCGCCATGACGCGCCTTGTCGTCGGCCTCCTCTGGCTGCTGCGCTTCCTGCCGCTCGGCGCCCTCGCCGCGGTGGGCAACACGCTCGGCCGGCTCGCGTTCTGGCTGATCCCGGAGCGCCGGCGCGTGACGCGCGTGAACCTGGAGAAATGCTTTCCGCAGATGGCGCCCGAGGCGCGCGAGCGGCTGGCGCGCGCGCACTTCCGCGCGGTGACCCGCAGTCTCGTCGAGCACGCCCTGCTGTGGTGGGCGCCGGAGGCGCGCATCCGGCGCCTGATCCGCGTGGAAGGCCTCGAGCACCTGCAGGCCCTGCGCGGCACGCCGGTGATCCTGCTCGTGCCGCACTTCGTGGGCCTGGATGCCTGCGCGACGCGCCTCGCGCTCGAGATCAACGCGGTGGGCATGTACTCGCGGCAGAAGAGCGCGTTCCTCACGCGACTGATGACGGACAAGCGCGCGCGCTTTGGCAACCAGCGCTTGGTGTCGCGGCAGGAAGGGGTACGCGCCGCGATTCACATCATGCTGCGCGAAGACCGGCCGTTCTGCTACCTGCCTGACCAGGACTATGGCGCGCGCGATTCGCTGTTTGTGCCGTTCTTCGGCGTGCCGGCCGCCACCATCCCGGGCCTGTCGCGCATCGCACGGCTCGGGGGTGCGAAAGTGGTGCCCTGCATCACCCGCATGCTGCCCGGCGGCGCGGGCTACGTGGTGCGGCTCGAGCCGCCGTGGGAGGACTTCCCGAGCGGCGACCTCTACGCCGACACCAGGCGCATGAACGAATACATCGAGCGGCAGGTGCTCGCCATGCCCGAGCAGTACCTGTGGATGCACAAGCGCTTCAAGACGCGGCCGCCGGGCGAGGCGCGCTTCTACTAGGAGGAAGCCCCGAGCAAGTCGCCCCGCGGTGCGTGGCCGCGCGGCACGCCGCCGGGCTCCGAGGTCGGGTGGGCGGATAGAATGCGGCCATGAGGAAGAAGCTGCGCGCCGCTGTGGTGGGCGTGGGCTACCTCGGCCAGTTTCATGCCGAGAAGCTCGCGGCGCTCGAGGACGTCGAGCTGGTCGGCGTGGTCGACGCGGATCCGGCGCGCGCCAGGCAAGTTGCGGCGAAGCACGGCTGCGCGGCGCACGTTGACCCGCGCGAGCTCCTGGGCCACGTGGACCTCGTCACCATCGCAGTCCCCACGGCGCGCCATCACGAGGTGGCGATCGGCTTCCTGCAGGCGGGCGTGCACGTGCTGCTGGAGAAACCCATCACCAAGACGCTCGAGGAAGCCGACGCGCTCCTCGGCGCGGCGCGCGCGCAAGGCGCGTTGCTCGCCGTGGGCCACCTCGAGCGCTTCAACCCCGCGTTCCGCGCGCTGGCGCAGGCTTTCCAGCGGCCGCTGTACATCGAATGCGAGCGGCTCTCGGGCTTCAAGCAGCGCGGCATCGACGTCGACGTGGTGCTCGACCTGATGATCCACGACCTGGACCTCGCGCGCGCGCTGGCGCGCAGCGAGATCGGGCAGGTGAGCGCCTGCGGCTTCCCGGTGATGACGGCGGCGATCGACATCGCCAATGTGAGGATCGAGTTCGCCAACGGCTGCGTGGCGAACCTCTCGGCGAGCCGCGTGAGCCAGGCGCCGGTGCGCAAGCTTCGCGTGTTCCAGAGCGGCGAGTACGCCTCGGCGGACCTGCAGGCGGGCAAGCTGCGCAGGGTGCGGCGCGACCCGCGCGGCGGCGAGATCGCGCAGGACGAGTCCGCGTTCGAGGACCGCGACGCGCTGCGCGCCGAGATCGAGAACTTCGTGGCAGCGGCGCGCGGCGGCCGCGCGCCGCTGGTCACGGGCGAGGACGGGCGCGCGGCGCTCGCCCTCGCCCTCGAGGTGTCGCGCCTCGTGCACGCGCGGCTGCAACGCTATGCGGCGGTGACCCGATGAAAGTTCCCATCCTTGACCTGGCGGCGGAATTGCGCGAAGTGGGCGCAGAGGTGCGCGCGGCGCTGGAGCGCGTGCTCGTCTCCGGCCACTACATCCTCGGCCCCGAAGGCGCGGCGCTGGAAAAGGAGATCGCGGCGCTGTGCGGCGTGCCGCACGCGGTGGCCTGCAACTCGGGCACCGACGCGCTGCACCTCGCGCTGCGCGCCGCGGGCATCGGCCCGGGCGACGAGGTGGTGACGCCGGCCTTCACCTTCATCGCCACGGCCGAGGCGATCGCCTACGTCGGCGCGAAGCCCGTGTTCGCGGACGTGGATGCAGCCAGCTTCAACCTGACCGCCGCGACGCTGGAGCGCGCGCTCACGCCGCGCACGCGCGCGGTGATCGTGGTGCACCTCTTCGGCCAGTGCGCCGAGATGCCGCCGATCGCGGAGCTGTGCCGCAAGCGCGCCCTGGTGCTGATCGAGGACTGCGCGCAGGCGATCGGCGCCGATTGGCAAGGCACGCAGGCCGGCGCCTGGGGCGACTTCGGCTGCTTCTCCTTCTACCCGACCAAGAACCTCGGCGCCTACGGCGACGCGGGCCTGGTGACGACGCGCGAAGCCAGGCACGACGCGATGCTGAGGATGCTGCGCCACCACGGCAGCAAGGTGACCTACTCCCACGAGGTCATCGGCCTGAACAGCCGCCTGGACGAGATGCAGGCGGCGATCCTGCGCGTCAAGCTCAGGCACCTGGCGCGCTTTGCGGCCGCGCGGCGCGCGCACGCGGCGCGCTATCGCGAGCTGCTGGCGGGCGCGAAGCTGCAGCTTCCCTTCGAGCACGGCAAGGGCACCCACAGCTATCACCAGTTCACCGTGCGCCTGGATGGACGCGACGCGGCGAAGAAGGCGCTCGCCGATGCCGGCATCGCGAGCGGCGTCTACTATCCGATCCCGCTGCACAGGCAACCGGTGTTCGAGAAGGAGTACGGCCGCCTCTCGCTGCCCGCCTCCGAATCGGCGGCGCGCGAGGTGCTCTCGCTGCCGATCTATCCGCAGCTCACCGACGAGCAGCTGCGCCACGTGGCTGGCGTCCTGCGCGCTTGCCTGTAGTCGCCTTCACGAAGATGGAGGGCGCGGGCAACGACTTCGTCGTGCTCGACGCCACGCGCGCGCCCTTCGGCCTGTCGCGCGAACAGGTGCGGCGCCTCGCCGACCGGCACTTCGGCGTCGGCTGCGACCAGGTGCTGGTGGTCGAGAAGGCCTCGCGCCCGGAGGCCGACTTCCGCTACCGGATCTTCAATGCCGACGGCGGCGAAGTCGAGCAGTGCGGCAACGGCGCGCGCTGCTTCGTCAAGTTCGTCCACGCCAGGGGCCTGACGCGCAAGCGCGAGATCCGCGTGGAGACGCTGGGCGGGGTGATCGCCCCGCGCCTGGAGGAAGACGGCGAGGTGAGCGTGGACATGGGGCCGCCGCGCATGGAGTCGCCGCTGGTGCAGCCGCTGGAGGTCAGCGGTGCGCGCGTCGAGCTCGCCATCCTGTCTATGGGCAACCCGCACGCGGTGCAGCTGGTGATGGACGTGGAGACGGCGCCGGTGGCCAGCCAGGGCGCGCTCATCGAGCGCCACCCGCGCTTTCCGCAGCGGGTGAACGCGGGCTACATGCAGGTGCTCGACCGGCATGCGATCAGGCTGCGCGTCTGGGAGCGCGGCGCGGGCGAGACGCTCGCCTGCGGCACCGGCGCCTGCGCCGCGGTGGTCGCCGGCATCGCGCGCGGGTCGCTCGAATCGCCCGTGCGCGTGCAAACGCGCGGCGGCACGTTGACCATCGCTTGGGCGGGCGGCGACAATGCCGTCTGGATGAAGGGCCCCGCGAAGACGGTGTTCGAGGGAAGCATCGAGCTCTAGGGAAACTCTCAACAAGTTGCGCGAGGACCAGGCCGCCCATGACCGCAGAAGAAGTCGCCCAGTTCTTCAGGACGCACCCGCAGTTCTTCGACCAGAACCCCGAGCTCCTCGAGACCATCTTCGTGCCGCATCCGCACGGCGGGCGCGCGATCCCGCTTGCCGAGCGCCAGATCCTCGCGCTGCGCGAAAAGGTGAAGCTGCTCGAGGGCAAGCTCGGCGAGCTGATCCAGTTCGGCGAGGACAACGACGCCATCAGCGAGAAGGTGCACCGCCTGTGCACCGCGCTGCTCGGCGCGCGCGACTTCGCCGCCTGCGGGCAGGCGCTGCATTTTCACCTGCGCGAGGACTTCGCGGTGCCGCACGTCGCGCTGCGCGTCTGGGGCAAGGCGGTGCCCGCGGGCGCGCCCGAGGGCGCGCCGGTCGCCGATGACTTGCGCACGCGCTCCGAAACCATGGGCGGGCCGCAGTGCGGCGCCGCGGCGGCAAGCCCGTTCCTCGCCTGGTTCGGCGATGCCGCCGGCCACGTGCGCTCGATCGCGCTGGTGCCGCTGGGCCAGACCAAGGCGTTCGGGCTGCTGGTCCTCGGCAGCGAGGACGCGCAACGCTTCTACGCCGAGATGGGCACGCTGTACCTGCGCCGCATCGGCGAGCTCACCGCCGCCGCGCTCTCCGCGCGGCTATAGGAGCCCGGCCACGCACCCGGACGGCGGCGCGGTCCGCGAGTACCTCGACGCGCTCGAGCACCAGCGGCGCCTCGCGCCGCGCTCCATCGAGATCTATCAAGCCAACCTCGCGGTGCTGCTGACGCTGCTCGGCGCTGCGCGCCTGGCCGCGCTCGAATCCGCCCAGGTGCGCCGCTTCGTGGCGCAGCTGCACGCCAAGGGTCTGGCGCCGAGGTCTCTGGCGAGCCTGCTTTCTGCCTGGCGCGGGCTGTTCCGCTGGCTCGTGCGGCACCGCGGCTACACGGCGAATCCGGTGGAGGGCGTGCGCGCGCCCAAGCCGCCCAAGCGGCTGCCCAAGGCGCTGTCGGTCGAGCAGATGCAGCGGCTCCTCGAGGCGGATGCGGACGGCGCGCCCGGCGCGCTGCGCGACCGGGCGATGTTCGAGCTGATGTATTCCTCGGGGCTGCGCCTCGCCGAGCTCGTGCAGCTGGATGTCGGCGACGGGCGGCTCGACCTGCGCGAGGGCGAGGTCACCGTCACCGGCAAGGGCGCCAAGACGCGCACCGTGCCGGTGGGCGCGCGCGCGCGCCAGGCGCTGCAGGACTGGATCGGCGCGCGCGCGCAGCTCGCCGCGCCGCGGGAGAAGGCGCTCTTTGTCGGCGCGCGCGGCCGGCGCATCGCGCCCGGCGTGGTCGAGAAGCGCCTGCGACTGCTGGCGGCGCGCCAGGGCGTGCAGGGGCGCCTGCACCCGCACATGCTGCGCCACTCCTTCGCCAGCCACGTGCTGCAGTCCTCGCAGGACCTGCGCGCGGTGCAGGAGATGCTCGGCCACGCCAGCATCTCCACGACCCAGGTGTACACGCACCTGGATTACCAGGCCCTCGCCAGGGTCTATGACGCCGCGCATCCGCGCGCGAAGAAGAAATGAACGCGCTGCTGCTGAAGAAAGGGCGCGAGAAGTCGCTCAAGCGCCGCCATCCGTGGATCTTCTCCGGGGCGATCGAGCGCGTGGTCGGCAAGCCCGAGTCGGGCGACACGGTGCAGGTGCGCGCAGCCGAGGGCGCGGTGCTCGCGATGGCGGCCTACAGTCCCGCGTCGCAGATCCGCGCGCGCGTCTGGAGCTTCGATGCGCAGGCGACGACCAACGCGGAGTGGTTCAAGGCGAGAGTGCGGCGGGCGATCGCGCTGCGCGAGGCGCTGCCGGCCGTGCGCCACAGCAACGCCCTGCGCCTCGTGCACGGGGAGTCCGACGGCCTGCCCGGGGTGATCGTCGACCGCTACGCCGACGTGCTCGTGGTGCAGTTCCTGTCCGCGGGCGCGGAGCGCTGGCGCGAAGCGATCCTCGACGGCCTGGTGGCGGCGACGCATTGCGAGGCGGTGTTCGAGCGCTCGGACGCCGAGGTGCGCAAGCTCGAGGGGCTCGAGCCGCGCGTGGGCTGGGCAAGGACCGCCGGCGGCACGCCGGCGGGGCGGGGCGAGCGCAACGCCGGGCGTTGCCCGATCATCGAGTACGGGCTCAACTTCCGCGTGGACGTGGAGCAGGGGCAGAAGACCGGCTTCTTCCTCGACCAGCGCGAGAACCGCCAGCGCGTGCGGGCGCTGGCAGCCGGGCGCGAGGTGCTCGACGGGTTCTGCTACACGGGCGGGTTCGCGATCGCCGCGCTCGCCGGGGGCGCGGCGCGCGTGCTGGCGGTGGAGAGCTCGGCGCCCGCGCTGGAGGTCGCGCGCGAGAACCTCGCCGCGAACCCGCTCGATGCGTCGAAGCTGGAATTCGCGCAGGCGGACGTCTTTGCGCACCTGCGGCTGCTGCGTGACGGCGGCAAGCGCTTCGGCCTGGTGGTGCTCGATCCGCCGAAATTCGCGCCGACCGCCGCGCAGGCGAGGAATGCCGCGCGCGCCTACAAGGACATCAACCTGCTCGCCTGCAAGCTGCTCGCGCCGGGCGGGCTGCTCGCGACCTTCTCGTGCTCGGGCGGCGTGTCGGCGGAGCTGTTCCAGTCCATCATCGCCGGCGCGGCGCTGGATGCGGGCGTGGAAGCGAAGATCATCGAGCGCTTCCACGCCGCCGCCGACCACCCTGTCGCGCTCGAGTTCCCCGAGGGCGACTACCTCAAAGGCCTGCTGCTGCTGCGGGATTGAAAATCGGGGTCAGGGCCGAATTCTTCTTGCGAGCGGAAATTCGGCCCTGACCCCGATTTTGTGGCGCCGACGCCGATCTATAATCCCCGCCTTCGCCAGGAGTCTCCATGCAACAGGAAAACATGGTGCCGGTGACCATCCTCACCGGCTTTCTCGGCAGCGGCAAGACGACGCTGCTCAATCGCATCCTCAAGGAGGACCACGGCCACAGGATCGCCGTGATCGAGAACGAGTTCGGCGAAGTGGGCGTCGACGCCGACCTGATCGAGAAGTCCGACGAGCAGATCGTCGAGATGAACAACGGCTGCATCTGCTGCACGGTGCGCGGCGACCTGATCAGGATCCTCGGCGAGCTGAAGGACAAGCGGGCGAAGGGTCAACTCAAGTTCGACCGCGTGGTGATCGAGACCACCGGCATGGCCGATCCCGGCCCGGTGGCGCAGACGTTCTTCACCGACGAGGACATCGGCAACTACTACCTGCTCGATTCGATCCTCACGGTGGTCGACGCCAAGCACGCGCCGCAGCAGCTCGACGAGTTCCACGAGGCGCAGGAGCAGGTGGGCTTCGCCGACCGCATCCTCATGTCGAAGACCGACCTGGTGTCGGAGGAGGACGTCAGGAAGCTCAGCGAGCGCATCCGGCGCATGAACCCGCGCGCGCCCGTGAAGCAGGTGCACTTCGGCAACGCGCCGATCGAGGAAGTGCTCGACATCCGCGGCTTCAACCTGAACGCGATCCTCGAGCTCGACCCGGAGTTCCTGGTGGACTCGCACCATGAGCACCACGACGAGGTGGAGTCCTTCGTCTTCCGCTCGGAGAAGCCCTTCGACGGCGACAAGCTGGAGCAGTTCCTCTCCGGCATGATCCAGGTCTACGGCCCGGACCTGCTGCGCTACAAGGGCGTGCTGTGGATGAAGGGCAAGAACAACCGCGTGGTGTTCCAGGGCGTGCACATGATGATGGGCGGGGACATGGGCAAGCCCTGGGCGAAGGGCGAGAAGAAGTCCTCCACCCTCGTGTTCATCGGCAAGAAGCTGCCGAAGGACCTGTTCATCGCCGGCCTGGAGCAGTGTTTAGCCTGAAGGGCGTGCGCCACCGCTACGGCGCGCGCGAGGTCCTCAGCCTGGAGCGCTTCGAGGCGGCGCAAGGCGAGAAGTGGCTGGTGCTCGGCCCCTCGGGCTCGGGCAAGTCGACGCTGCTGCATGTGCTCGCCGGGCTGCTCAAGCCGAGCGCAGGCAGCGTGCAGGTGGCGCGGCCGATCGGCATCGTGCCGCAGAAGCTGCACCTCATCGCCAGCCTCACGGTCGAGCAGAACCTGCTGCTCGCGCAGTACCTCGCGGGCGTGCGGGAAGAGCCCGCGCGCGCCGCGCAGGTGCTCGCCGGCGTCGGGCTCGCCGATCGCGCGCACGCGCGGCCGCATGAGCTCTCCCACGGCCAGGCGCAGCGCGTGGCGGTGGCGCGCGCGCTGATGAACCGGCCGCAGCTGCTGATCGCCGACGAGCCGACCTCGAACCTGGATGACGCGCACTGCGCCGCGGCGCTCGATCTGCTGGAGGCGCAGGCCGCCGAATGCAATGCGACGCTGGTCGTCGCCACGCACGACGCGCGCGCCAAGGGGCGCTTCCGGCACCGGCTGGAGCTTGGCGCGCGAACCTGCCCGGCATCAGCTTCGCCTACTTGCGCGCCAAGCCGCTTTCCACGGCGCTCAACCTGCTGCTGCTTGCCCTGGGCATCGCCACCATCACGGTGCTGATGCTCGCCACGCGCCAGATCGAGGAGCGCATGGGGCGCGACGCGCGCGGCATCGACCTCGTGGCAGGCGCGAAAGGCAGCCCGATGCAACTGGTGCTCTCAGCGGTGTTCCACCTCGACGCGCCCGCCGGCAACATTCCCCTCAAGGACGCGATGGAGCTGGCAAAGCACCGGCTGGTCAAGCGCGCGATCCCGAGGGCGCTCGGCGACAGCTACCGGAGCTTTCGCATCGTCGGCACCAACCACGACTACGTCGCCCACTATGGCGCGGTACTCTCCGGCGGCGCGCTCTGGACGAAGCCCATGGAAGCAGTGCTTGGCGCGGATGCGGCGCGCGCCACGGGATTGCGCGTGGGCAGCGAGTTCAAAGGCGCGCACGGCCTGGGCGCAGGCGGCGACGAGCACGGGGAGGAGGGCTTTCGCGTGGTGGGCGTCCTCGCAGCGACCGGCACGGTGATCGACCGTGTGGTGCTCACCAGCGTGGAATCGGTGTGGGAGGTGCATGAGCACGGCAAGCCCGCGGGCGGCGAACGTGAAATCACCGCGCTCCTCATTCAGTACGCGAGCCCGCTCGCCGCCGCCACGCTGCCGCGAGCGGTGAACGCGAGCGCGAGCCTGCAGGCCGCCTCGCCCGCCTACGAGAGCGCGCGGCTGTTCCGCATGCTCGGCGTGGGAGTGGAGGTGCTGCGCGCCTTCGGTCTGGTGCTGGTGCTGGCGGCCGGCCTGTCGGTGTTCATCGCGCTCACCAACGCGCTGCAGGAGCGCCGCTACGACCTCGCGGTGATGCGCATGCTCGGCGCCTCGCGCGCGAAGCTCATGGGCCTGCTATTGGTCGAAGCCCTGGTGCTGTCGGCGGCGGGCGCGGCGATCGGAATTGCACTCGGCCATGCGCTGACCGAGGTGCTCGGCGCCGCCCTGCGCGCGCAACAGCAGGTGCCGGTGACCGGCTGGACCTGGGCGGCGGGCGAGCTGTGGCTGGTCGGACTGGCATTGGCGGTCGGTGTGCTGGCGGCGCTGCTGCCTGCCTGGCGCGCTTCGCGCGCCGAGGTGGCGCCGGTCCTCGCCGAAGGCTAGGAAAATCGGGGTCAGGGCCGGGTTTCCCTTGCGAGCGGAAATCCAGCCCTGACCCCGATTTTCCTGGGGCGTACAATTTGCGTATGAGACTTGCCATCGCTTTCCTTGCCGCCGCCATGGGCGCGCTGCCCGCGTTCGCGCAGGCGCCCGGTGCCCCGCAGACGGGCCTGCCGCCCGGCATGGACCCTTCGCAGATCAAGCCGCTGCCGGAGCGCAAGGACGTGGTGTCCTGGAAGCTGCTCGCGCAGGTGGAGCTGGTGAAGATGAAGGACCGCTACGTGCCGCAGTTTTCCACGAGCGTGTCGGCGCTCGACAAGAAGGACGTGAAGGTGCAGGGCTTCATGTTGCCGCTCGAGATGGGCGAGAAGCAGACGCACTTCATCCTCTCCGCCATGCCCTCGACCTGCTCGTTCTGCCTGCCCGGCGGCCCGGAGCAGCTGGTTGAAGTGAAGACCAAGATTCCGGTGAAGTACACCTTCGATCCGGTGGTGCTCAGCGGCAAGCTCGCCGTCCTCACCGACGACCCGTCCGGCGTCTTCTACCGCCTGACCGACGCGCAGACCGCCAAGTAGTCCGCGCACCTGATGTCGCTCGCTGCAAAGCTCGCCCGGCTCGCCCTCGCCGCCGCGCTGCTCATCGCGCAGCAAAGCGCGCTCGCGCACGGCGCGTGGCACCTGGCCGGCGCCGGCGCCGTGCAGAACTCCGGCCAGGGCGAAGCCCAGCTGTGCGACCAGCACGCGGCGCTCGGCACTGTCGCCGGTGCGCTGAGCAATGCCGACACGCCGCAACAAGCTGCGCTGGCAATCGACTGCGCGGTTCACGGCGCGGCGCATGCGTGCGCACCGGCGCCCGACGTCGCTCCTTCTTCCCGGGATCCCCCGCCGCTCCTTTGAAGTGATGGTCCACGCGCGCCGCAGCTGGCGGCGCGCATCGCCAACGCTTTGCAAGGAGCAATCATGGATCGCATCTGGATGTGCGCCGCGGCGCTTGCCGTGGCGGTGCCTCCCGCCTGGGCGCAGGACGCGGAGGTCGAGAAGCTGCGCGAGGAAGTGCGGCGGTTGCAGGAGCGCGTGCAGGCAATGGACAAGCCGCGCGCGACAGGGGAAAACGCGTTCAATCCGGCGGTGTCGCTCATCCTGCAGGGCACGGCTGCGCGCAGCTCGCAGGACCCGTCCGACTACCAGATCACGGGCTTCGCGCCCTCGGGCGGCGAGGTCGGCCCGCCGCCGCGCAGCTTCAGCCTGGGCGAATCCGAGCTCGTCATCTCGGCGAACATCGACCCGTACTTCAGTGGCCGCATGACGCTCGCGCTCACGCCGGAGAACGAGGCCGAGGTCGAGGAAGCCTACTTTCAGACACTGATGCTCGGCGGCGGATTCACGCTCAAGGGCGGGCGCTTTCTCTCGGGCATCGGCTACCAAAACGAGACCCATCAGCATGCCTGGGACTTCCAGGACGCGCCGCTCGCCTACAGCGCGTTCCTCGGCGGCCGCTACAACGACGACGGCGTGCAGCTGCGCTGGCTCGCGCCGACCGACCTGTTCCTCGAGTTCGGCGCCGAGGTCGGACGCGGGCGCGCCTTCCCGTCGGCCGAGCAGAGCAAGAATGGCGTGGGCGCCTGGAGCCTTTTCGGGCACGTAGGCGGCGACATCGGCGCGAGCACGGCCTGGCGCGCGGGACTGTCCTACCTGTACGTGGAGCCCGAGAACCGCGCCTTCGAGGACGCCGACTCGCTCGGCAACCCGGTGACGCAATCCTTCAGCGGCAAGAGCAAGCTGTGGATCGCCGACTTCGTCCTGAAGTGGGCGCCCGAGGGCAACGCCACGGTCACCAACTTCAAGCTGCAGGGCGAGTACTTCAGGCGCGACGAATCGGGCACGCTCAGCTACGACGACAGCGCGCAGTCCGCACCTCAGTTCGGCGCGCCCTTCGACGGCGCGTACTCGAGTCGCCAATCCGGCTGGTACCTGCAGGCGGTCTACCAGTTCATGCCCACGTGGCGCGCTGGCCTGCGCTTCGACCAGCTCGACCATGGAACCGTGTCCAACGGCATTGTCACCGGCGGCGCCGGACCCGCTGCCGCGGACTTTCCCCTGCTCGGCACAGCGCACGATCCGTCGCGCACCTCCGCGATGGTGGACTGGAGCCCTTCGGAGTTCAGCCGTATCCGCCTGCAGGTCGCCGAAGACGATTCGCGCGCGGGTGTGACTGACCGGCAGGTGCTCGTGCAGTACATCTACAGCCTGGGCGCGCACGGCGCGCACAAGTTCTAGGAGGCATGCAATGAAGATACTTTTCGGATTGCTGCTATGCCTTGCGTGCGCGCCGGCCTGGGCCGCGCTCGAAGTGTTCGCCTGCACGCCCGAATGGGCCGCGCTGGCGCGCGAGCTGGGCGGTGACAAGACGAGCGTGTACGCGGCGACCACCGCGCTGCAGGATCCGCACCGCATCGAGGCGCGGCCCAGCCTCATTGCTCGCGCGCGCCGCGCGGACCTTGTGGTGTGCACTGGCGCGGACCTGGAAGTCGGCTGGCTGCCGCAGGTGCTCCTGCAGTCGGGCAACGCCAGGATCCAGCGCGGCCAGCCCGGCTACTTCGAGGCGGCCGCCGCCGCGCGCCTGATCGAGGTCCCCGCGTTCGCGGACCGTGCAATGGGCGACGTGCACGCCGCGGGCAATCCGCACCTGCATCTCGATCCTCGCAATGTCGCGAGCGTCGCCAAGGCGCTTGCGCAGCGCATGGCGCTGGCCGATGCGCACAATGCGTCCTACTACCTGGAACGCGAGCTCGCGTTCCAGGCGCGCTGGCGCCAGGCGACGGCACGCTGGGAGCGCGAGGCGGCACCGCTCAAAGGCGTGCCGGTCGTCGTGCACCACAAGGATCTGTCCTACCTGATTGCGTGGCTCGGCATGCGCGAGGCGGGCACGCTAGAGCCCAAGCCGGGCCTGCCGCCGAGCACCGCGCACCTGGCCTCGCTGCTTGCACAGCTGCAGAAGGCGCCGGCGAAGATCATCGTGCGCTCCGCCTACAGCGACCCGCGCCCGGCGCAGTGGCTGGCGCAGCAGGCGAAGATGCCCGCCGTGCTGCTGCCTTACACGGTGGGTGGAACCGAGCGCGCGAACGACCTGTTCGGGCTCTACGAGGACAGCATCCAGCGGCTGCTGGAGGGTACCCGGTGAGCGCGGCATCGATCGACTTCGGCATCGTAGCGCCGGCGCTCGCAGCAGGGCTGCTGGTCACTGCGACGCACGTGCCGCTGGGAATCCGGGTGCTCCAGCGGGGCATCGTGTTCATCGACCTCGCGGTGGCGCAGATCGCAGGGCTCGGGGTGGTCGTGGCCGACTGGCTGGGCTTCGAGCCGCAGGGCGCGGCAGTGCAGGTCGCCGCGCTCGCCGCCGCGCTCGCCGGGGCGCTGCTGCTGCACTGGACCGAGCAGCGCTGGCCCGAGGTCCAGGAGGCGGTGATCGGCGTGACCTTCGTCGTCGCCGCGAACGCCGCGATCCTGCTGCTGGCCGCGAACCCGCATGGTGCCGAGCACCTGAAGGAGCTGCTCATCGGGCAGGTCCTGTGGGTGCGGCCCGCGACGCTTGCCTGGGTCGCGCTCGCCTACGCGGTGATCCTGGCGCTCTGGTTCGCGCTTGGCGAGCGCATCGGGCGCATCGGCTTCTATCTGCTGTTTGCCTGCGCGGTGACTGTCTCGGTGCAGCAGGTCGGCCTGTATCTCGTGTTTGCGACGCTCATCGTGCCCGCGCTCGCCACGCGCGGATTCGAGCGCGGGCGGCTCGCCGCCGCGTACGCGCTCGGCGTCGTGGGCTACGCGTCCGGCCTGGCGCTGTCGCTTGCGACCGACCTGCCGCCGGGACCGCTCATCGTTTGCGCGATGACCGCGCTCGGGCTCGCGACTTTCGCGCTCGGGCCGCGCGCGCGGGGCGCCGGCTAGGAACCCTGCTGGCGCGGCTCCGAGAGCGCGCGCACAGCGCGCCGCAGAAACGCCATCTGCCGGCCCGCCCGGCGGCAGCCCAGGCAGATCGCGAAATGCACGCGCAGGGCCACGCGCTCGCCGAACTCGAGCTCGCGGTCCAGCCCCTGGGACACCAGGCGCGTCGTTTCCTTGCAGGTCAGCAGCTTCATTGCTTTCCGAACCAGGTCTGCTGCAGGCATTCGCGCAGCGTCATGCGCGCGCGGTACAGCAGCACCCAACAGTGCGTCGGGGTGACGCCCAGTTCCTTACAGATCTCCCCGGTCGCGAAGCCCATGTGCTCGCGCATCATGAACACCCGCGCGGTGCGCTCCGGGAGCCGCTCGAGGCACATCTCGAGAGCGCGCCAGAACTGCTGCTGCTCGAGCGCGCCATCCGGGTCGCCCCACCCGGCGGGGCGCTCGTCCCAATGCCCGCGCTCGGTGAACAGCTCCTCGAACTCCACGCCTTCGTCGTCCGCGCCGGGCGCGAGCACCGGCTCCCGGCTCTGGCGCCGGATGGCATCCACGATCTTGTGCTTGAGGATCCCGGTGAGCCAGGTGCGCAGGTTCGCCCGCCCGGCGAAGGATGACTCCCCGGCCAGCGCCGCCACCAGGGCCTCCTGCACCGCGTCCTCGGCGGCCGCGGCATCGCGCAGCTGCAGGCTGGCGAAGCGCATCAGGTAAGGGCGCAAGGCCTCAACCTGCCTGCGGAAGTCGTCTTGGGAGGCCATGGGCTGGGGGGAATTCTAAGGGACGGGGCCTTGAAACTTCCCTGGCCGGCCTCACGTCAAGGAGACGGGGCGGTTGCCCCAGCGAACAAGCCAAGGAGAGACGACATGAGCAACATCACCCGATATGACCCGTTCAACGAGTTGGTCGACGACCTGTTCAAGGGCTTCCTCGTGCGCCCGATGGGCTACGAGCAGCGCGACGCCGTGGCCCCGCGCATCAAGGTGGACGTCGCCGAGAAAAACGGCGCCTACCTGGTAACCGCGGAAGTCCCGGGCGTGAAGAAGGAAGACATCCACGTCAGCGTCGACGGCAACCAAGTGACGCTGGCAGCCGAGGCGAAGCGCGAGCGCGAAGTGACCCAGGACGAGCGCGTGCTGCACGTCGAGCGCGCCTACGGCAAGGCGACGCGCAGCTTCACGCTGCCGCAGGAGCTGGACGAGACCAAGGTCGAGGCCAAGTACCGCGACGGCGTGCTCGAGTTGACGCTGCCGAAGAAGGCCGCGGCCGCTCGCAAGCAGATCACCATCCAGTAATCGGTAAAGCCGGACCCCTGCGGGGGCCGGTTTACCTCCGCGCGATGGAACGCAAGCAGCGTTGCGTTCATCGCGAGGAAGGCTGTTCCCACGCTGAGCTCGGCGCGATGAGCGCCGCGCCAGCGTGCGCTCCATCGCGGGTGAGGGCTGGTGCACAGGCACCCGCCCTTTTTCTATGTAGAATTCCCGGGACCATGAACGCGCCTCTGGACCCCCAGGCGGACCCGCATACCTCCGCAGCGCAGAAGGCACGCATCCTCGCCGAGGCGCTGCCCTACATCCAGCGTTTCCACGGCAGGACCATCGTCATCAAGTTCGGCGGCAACGCCATGGCCGACGACGCGCTGAAGGCCGGCTTCGCGCGCGACGTGGCGCTGCTGAAGCTGGTCGGCATGAACCCGGTGGTGGTGCACGGCGGCGGGCCGCAGATCGAGCAGATGCTCGCCAAGCTCGGCAAGAAGGGCGAATTCGTCCAGGGCATGCGCATCACCGATCCCGAGACCATGGACGTGGTGGAAATGGTGCTCGGGGGCACGGTGAACAAGGAAGTGGTCGAGCTCATCAACCAGGCCGGCGGCAAGGCCGTGGGTCTCACCGGCCAGGATGGCGTCTTCATCCGCGCGAAGAAGATGGTGCTCGCCTCCAAGGACAGCGGGCCTGTCGACCTCGGCCAGGTGGGCGAGATCGAGTCCATCGATCCGGCGATCATCTCGACCCTCGAGCAGGGCGGCTTCATCCCGGTGGTGGCGCCGATCGGCACCGGCGCGGATGGCACGACCTACAACATCAATGCCGACCTCGTCGCCGGCAAGCTCGCCGAGATCCTGCGTGCGGAGAAGCTGGTGGTGCTCACCAACACGCCGGGCGTGCTCGACAAGAACGGCAAGCTGCTCACCGGGCTCACGCCACGCAGGATCGACGACCTGGTGTCCAAAGGCGTGATCTCGGGCGGCATGCTGCCCAAGATCGGTTCGGCGCTCGACGCCGCGAGGAACGGCGTGAAGAGCGTGCACATCATCGACGGGCGCGTGCCACATGCGCTGCTGCTCGAGGTGATGACCGACCAG
>Ga0137356_1000029_pt1 | contig 22627 bp, 33 predicted proteins | sample EasRivERMLT830_2_FD_102297 | JGI IMG/M metagenome (GOLD analysis project Ga0137356, IMG submission 102297) | Soil microbial communities from meander-bound floodplain in the East River, Colorado, USA - East River MetaG ERMLT830_2 | ecosystem: Environmental > Terrestrial > Soil > Floodplain ...
ACCTGGAACGAGACGTCCGAGCGCTTCGGCAGATCGGAGACCTCACGCAGTTCCAGGCGTTCCTCCGGGCGTTGGCGGCACGAAGCGCCCAGCTTCTCAACTTCACGGATCTGGCTCGTGATCTCGGCCTCGCGGTGAACACGGTGAAGGCGTGGATTTCGCTCCTGGAGGCGACCTACCAGGTCATCATCCTCCGGCCGTATTTCCGGAACGTGGGGAAGCGGCTTGTAAAGACGCCCAAGGTCTATTTCGCCGACGTGGGCACCCTGTGCTACCTGGCGGGGTTGAAGGACGCGAAGCACGCCATGGCCGGCCCGATGGGCGGTGCCATCTTCGAGACAGCCGTCGTGGGGGAAATGGCGAGGCGCCTGTCCGGGAGGGGAGAGCAGCCGCAGTTGTATTTCTGGAGGACCTCCGCCGGCATCGAGGTCGACCTGGTCGTGGAAACCGGGGGGAAACTGATCCCCATCGAAGTGAAATCGTCGGCGACACCGGATCGCTCGATGGCGAGAAACATCGAGTCGTTCCGGAAGGACCTCGGCGGCCAGGCGGAGAAAGGGTATGTAATCCACCCCGGAGATGTGACGCTTCCGCTCGGACCGGACGCGGTCGCCTTGCCGTTTGCGGATCTGTAACCTGGACGCCCGTTCCTGATGGATTAATTTCCTTTCAGCGGAAGTTAAGGAAGGATCTTCGGGTACCTCCCATACTCACCCGTTGCGGATCGATGATGTCGATATCCCGGGAGTTCCCCACTTGTCCGTTTTCTTAAACTTGCTCATTTACTGGGGTGACGTGATAAGATGTGCTCTTTGAAGCACCTGTTAACAGGTGCTATGGAGGGGGCCATGGGCGTAAAGTTTTCCGAGGACGTGGTTCCGATCAGCGATCTCAAGATCAACCCCGGGAAGGTGGTCCGGCGGGTATCGGAGAAGCATCGCCCTCTCCTGCTGACCGCCCGTGGGCGTGGGGTCGCGGTCGTTCAGTCTCTCGCCGACTTCGAAGTCCGGCAGGAAGAGCAGGAATTCATGAAGGCTGTTGTACAAGGGATGATGGACCTTGAGGCCGGCCGGGAATTGTCACTGGCCGATGTACGGAAGCGACTGGGACTGTCTTGAAGCGCACCGCCGGGCCGGTGGTCCTTTCATTCTCCGGCTCCGCCGTCGCCGATCTGGAAGAGATCCGGCGTCATTACCGCGAACTTTCCGCTCCTGAGGCTGCGGAACGGTTCCTTCAAGAGATCTTCAGGAGCATCGAGAAACTGGGGCGCTTCCATCTGGCGGGGCGCGTTGTCCCCGAGTTTGGCGTCGAGTTCCTACGGGAAGTCATCGTGTCGCCGTTTCGAGTGGTCTACCGTGTCGATCCGGGCCGAGTCAGGGTCATCCGCGTGTGGCGAAGCGAGCGGTTGCTAGAGGTCCCGGAAGAGTAAGCGACAAAGCGTACCGGTGACGGGGTGAGGACCACGAGTACGTGAAGTTTAGTGGCTCCGACGGCGCCCGCGACATCCTTCGGTATGACCGTTTTCGGGACGAGTGGGAGATCCAGATGATGGAATCGCCGCCATCTACGGATTGATCATCTGTAAGACGATCGTAGAGCCGCTGTGCCTTTTCTCCCGGTTCGCATTACGTCCTTATCAGTAAATATTTCCGCGAAATAATGCCTGCCTCTGGCGACAGGAACTGTCGCATCGGTTTCGTATGCTCTTCCCATGAAGGCGGAAGACGTGATGCTCATCACGCTCCGATGTTTCAGATGCCTCGCGGAGCGGGAAATACTTATCCCCCGGGAGCGTGGGGTGGCGCCGGGGAAGTACCTCTGGGAATGCTTTGAATGCCAGGGGAAGCGGATCGGTTGGAGCGGCAACGAACCTTTGGAACGGGAGGGAAGATGAAGACGGAGAATCGCATGACCACGCTGGCGGACTTGGAGATCGGCAACCCGAAGACGGCTCTGAACCTGACGGCGGTGCCCCTCTCGGGGAATCCCGCCTCCACGCTCGACTACCTGCTGATCGACGAGGCCCTCGAGGCGAAGAAGGTGGTCGTCGAGGAGGTGAGCGAGGGCGGCTCGGTCCCGGAGCTGCGGATGACCAACTTCGCGAACAAGGTCGTTCTGATCGTCGACGGCACGGAGCTGGTCGGCGCAAAGCAGAACCGGATCGTCAATGCGTCGTTCCTCATCCCGCCAGAATCGGTCACGAGGATTCCCGTCTCCTGCGTGGAGCAGGGGCGGTGGGGGTACAAGGGGCGGGAGTTCGGGGTGAGCAAGCACTTCTCTCCGCACAGGATCCGTCGGGACAACGCCGAGTTCCACAAGACCACGCTCAAGCAGAACCGTGGGTACGCCTCCGAGCAGGGGAAGGTCTGGGCGCATGTGGCGGATATGTCCCACCAGATGGCGGCGCCTACGATGACCGGCGCGATGAACGATGTCCTCGAGCAGCGGGAGGGCTCCATCGAGGAGTACCGGAAGGGAATTTCCCTGGACGGGGCCGGGACCGGGGCGGCGTTCTTCGTCAACGGGATCTTCCAGGGGATCGAGCTGTTCGACCGGGAGGCGACGTTCGGGAAGATGTTCCCAAAGCTCCTCTCCGGAGTCGCCGTGGAGGCGATGATGGCGCAGGGGCAAAAACTTTCTGCCCGCCGGGCGAAGACCCCCGAGGAGGCAGTGGTCTATGTAAAGCGGATCCTGGCCGAGGTGTCGAAGTCGCTCTTCGAGAAGTTCGAGCCGGTGGGGATGGGCGAGGACTGGCGGTACGACGCGAAGCGGTCGTTCGGTAAGGCGCTGCACTACGGGCCGGACCTCATCCACTTCTCGGCGTTTGGGAAATAACCGGAGGGAAACAGGGGAGTGGGTCGTGAATTCGGCCCACTCCCGGTTGATTCAGAAATAGAATAAGTGTCTACGGCTTCCGAGGGCCGAAATCTCGCGCCATGGAGGCATAGGATGGCGAAGGGGATTCCTCGTTCGATGAACAAGCCGGCGATGATGGATTGGGCGTTGCGGCTTCTCCGGCTTCTGAACGAGCGCAAGGTGCTCAACACCCGGATTGTGGCGGAGGAGTTCGACGTCAACATCCGCACCGCGCAGAGGTATCTCCTGTACCTCTCCGACCTGCCGTGCGTGGTGGTCGACGAGGAGAAACACACCTACACGCTCACCTCGGATTACGTCATCACCGACAAGATCCTGAACACCTCCGAGATGTCCCTGGTGTGCGCCTTGATTGACTACGCGACCCACATCTTCGGCAAGGAGCACTCGAAGTTCCTGGCAGGGCTGAAAAACCGGATCTTCCGGATGCCCGATGTCTACCAGATCGTCAAGGACGAGGCGATCGACATGGAGAAGGTGGCCGGGGTCCAACTGGCTTTGGAGCGGCACATCAAGACCCGTGAGGTGATCTCCTTCTTATATCGGCGGTCCGGAAAGCGGTACACCGTAGAGCCGTGCAAGATCCTCTACCACGGCGGCTTCTGGTACCTGGTGGCGATGCACGACGGTATCGTGAAGAAGTTCCTGCTCGACTTCATCGAGGGGGTCCGCGCCACGGGGCGGGCATGCGGGGAGATCCCGGAATCCGTCCGGAAGACTTTGTCGGACGCGCAGAGAATCTGGTTCCAGGACAAGGCACCGGATAGGGTGACGGTAGAATTCGACGCGGAGGTCGCCCACTTCTTCGAGCGGAAGAGCATCTTCCCCCGCCAGGAGATCGTGCGGAAAGGGAAGGACGGGAAGATCGTCGTCTCATTCGACGTCCACAACGACATGGACTTCCGAGAGCACGTCGCCCGGTGGATGCCGTTTTTTAAAGTTTTGTCTCCTGAGAAATACCGCATGTTCATAACAGTAGTTTCCAGCAAAATCCTTGAAAAAAATAAATGAGGGAATGTGATGGGGTGTAAGCAACCGAAGGGTGGAAGGGCGATATCGCTTGTCACCAAGGAGCGGTCTGCTTTGCCGGACAGGGACTCCGAATCGGACCCGAGCGACAAAAAAGGTTCAGGGAGGATTCAGTTCTTCTACCACAATCCAAAATCAGACATCCCGATAAGGGATGTGTGCAACGAACAAGGATTTGGTCATAAGACCGAGCCCCATCTCGAGATCAACGCTGAGAACTACCTTTCAAGCTGTCGCCAAACGAATATAAAGGCTCATCTTGGGAAAGAAGAGGAAAAATATCTCTTCCTCGTCACGACATGCAAGAATCGGCATCTTGAAAAACATTTCGGCAGTCAATACATCGTTGGTTTCATACGAAAAGGTGAAGTACTAACTATCTTGGGGGAAGATGGTAACGAGAGGAAAGCCATCCGCGGGGAAACGGTCCTTGTTTCTTTCGCGGATGCGATACCATATTCGGAAGTATTGTCGGACAGATTCACTCCAGTCCGTCTCGTGGATGAGGAAACGACCCGGGTGCTGGTGACTCGTCTCAGGGGAGCCAAGAACATAGTCGATGATTGTGTTAGAGAAATAAACCGGTATGACGATGAAAATCCAAAGAACAAAAAGAGTTGTCTGATATTACGTGGGGATCGGTGCCAGTTCCGGGATTCATGTCGCCGCTGGAACGTATGATGTTGTTAGGCCAAATGACAGTACTGAGGAAATGGCCGATGAAAAAAGTAGCGTTAATACGGGTCGGAGTGGATAGCGGGTCTGGAGGGATTCAAGGCCCCTTATTTAGCGACGGTACTTTTGAATACATACCCATACCTGATGGTTTTAGTGTTGATTCAAGAACTTACGGAAACACTGTCGGGAGGCGCGGTCATCCACTGGTTGAATACTTCCCGGCATCTCGACGACACTCCATGAAAAATCAATCGATTCACTTCGACCCAGAGTTTGAGACTTGCACCTACGGGGACCCAACATCTCCAAAGGCGGGGTTAAAACGCCTCGAAGGTGGAGACCTGTTGGTATTTTATTGCGGTCTTCAGGGTTGGGACTTCTCCTCCCCGGCGGAATTGTTCATTATGGGATTTTTCCTTGTGGAAGCAGCAGGGAGAGTGGGGAATTTCTCCGGCGAAGAATTACGAAATTTGTTTGGGGAGAACTTTCATGTAAGGCATCCGAAAATATTCGAATCACAGAAGAAGGATCTTGTCTTGGTTAAAGGGAGTCAGGAAAGCCGATTGTTTGACCGTGCCGTTCCGATCAGCAGTATCGGGAAGGATTCAAGAGGAAGATCTATTAAGATTCTTTCACCGAAAATGCGGGATATTTTCGGTGACTTTAATGGCCATCTCAGCATCCAGCGAAGCCCGCCAAGATGGGTGCTTCCTCAATTTTCTAACAAAGCGGCCGACTTTATTCTCTCGCTACAATAAATGCCAAGAGTGAACGGTATATTAATGTTGTCCAACTGACCTATCCACCCTCCCCCCTTTTGTGCAACTGTACGAACGGAATTTCACCGGATGCTGCGTGATCGGTTGGGGAACCGCGGGCGTGAAACTGTTTAGAGACAGCGACAGGAACTGTCGCCCACTTGTTGTACCGTTTACTCCATGGACCCCATGGAGAACTTTCCCCGACTACATGAATTCCTGACAAAATTCCTGGAGAAATTATGGCCGGAGGTTCACGGCTGGTCCGACCGTTTGAGAGGATGCCGGGTTAGTATCGATTCGATCGGTTACTCTCAAACTGACGGTTACAACCACGGGGTCTTCACAACCGTACTGCTGCAACTTTCACCTCGAGTAAATAGCGCGAAATATGCCGAGTCCGGAAATGTGTTCAACACGAATCATGGGATGTTCATCTTCACGGTCGGCCGGCATGGGCAGATAGACGAGATCGAAATGTACTTTTCGACTCCGCAGCCTCCCCCATTCTTCGAAGATATGATCCTGAATCATCCCCATAAAAGCAGTCAGAGATTCAAAGCAATGGTCCAGGAGGCAAGGGCGTCCGGTGCTTGGACGTGCGATGAGTTCATGGGATCTCTCGATTACAAACCCATGAATGTTGTCGATATGGACGAATAACTTTCTTCGTCAGGCCAACGGACAGGAGAATTGTGTGGGGATCACTAGGAGGAAGTTTATTGGCATGGTCGCATCGTCAGCGGCATGTCTTGGGCTGCGGAGTCGAGAAGGGTATCCCGCGTGTGCGACGAGGTTGTTATCCGATGTAGAGGAGAATTTACTCCCTGTAAGAATCGATGGGCATTATGGCTACATAGACAGGTACGGAACCGTGGTTATCGAGCCCAGATATGAGACGTACGGGGAGTTCGGCGACGGGCGGGCTCCAGTGCGAGCACGAGGGAAGTGGGGTTTTATCAATACAAATGGCGCGATAGCGATAGAAGCGAAATTTGAAGAGGCTCTGGGATTCGATTGCGGCAGAGCTCCCGTGAAAATGAACGGAAAGTGGGGAGCCATCGATCCCACCGGCATTTTGCGAATTCCTCCGGTATTCGATTTCCCCCCGATTTTCCACGAAGGTCTCGCATCGGTCGGAAGGGCATGGGTGGATGGATTTATCGACACTGATGGTCGGTGGGCAATACCCGTCCGGTATCCTCGAAGCCGTCCGGAGGAGAAAGCTGCAACCTATTTTCGGGATGGTTTGGCGGAGATCCGGCAAGGCAGCCTGTCCGGTTTCATCAACAAGAGTGGAGATTTCGTGATCGAGCCCTCGTTCCAACAGGTGAGCTGCTTCAGTGAAGGGTTCGCATATGTGGGGACTATTGGGGGCTGTCGCTACATCGACAAGGCGGGCGAGCCTGTCTTTCCCGGGAAGACGTACGAATTGTGTTCACTATTTTCGGAAGGTCTTGCAGCCGTGATGGAAGGGTGTTTATGGGGATACGTCGACAAGAATGGTCGATCTATCATCGACCCGCGCTATCAATGGACTTGTGGGTTTTCAGAGGGTCTTGCTTTTGTGAGAACAGAAAATGGAGGGAGCGGATACGTCGATCGGGACGGGGAGTTGGTTATTCGTGCGGGGCATTGGGATATAGGGGATGCCTTTCGGGGTGGTATTGCGCAGGTCGCGAAAGGCAATGCTTGGGGCTATATCGACAGGAGAGGCGAGTATATATGGATCCCGACCTCTTGAAATGCTGGAGGATCGAAGGTGCGCACCTCGAAGGTCGATTCCCCAAAGTTGTCTCACTCGAGTGGTTGCGAAAAGTGGATGAACATCTCGACACCCTGTATGTGCATTGTCAGGCCGGGAAACATCGGGGTGTGGGTGGGGCTCGTATCATCGCCGAGAGATAGGACCTGCCGGGAGGTGTCCGCGTCGCGACGCCGCAGGGATGATATTCGCACGTAGTGAGGCATCAAGAAAACGACGCAAAACGTCCACGCCCAGGTTGAGTAGTTCATCGAGATCTGTCGCCAACCCCTGGCGGAACCACCCGTAAAAGGCCTCCACCGTGATGGTGCTGCCGCGCAGTCCAACCGCGTGTGCCCTTCTCGCCAGCGCATGCGACCCGCTGACTCTCGCGGCGGCCCTGAACGCCGCCACCAGGAAGGCGATGTGTTCGCTGGGTTGACCGGACTCCTGGCTCAGGAAGGCTATATCCTCCTCTTCCAGCTCTGAAATTTTCAGATCGGCGCCCGCCTTGCCCTGGCCCACCAGCAGTGGCAGGATGGCCTCGAACACGATCTCGTACTCGGATAAGATCTTCCCTTCCGGCGGCAGGGTCAGGTCTATGGATGCCTCGGACGGGGCGTCGAAGATTACCATGGACGAGCCCAGTTCCTTACCCTTTGCATTCACGACAACCACGAATAAGTCGGCGCGGCCCTTCTCGGCGCGTAGGAATTTCCGGGAGGTGTAGGAGATCGTGTACCTCCCTTCGGCGTCGGTTACCGCCTTGCCCACCAGTTGCTTCTTACGCAGGTCCTGGTCATAGGCGCGGACCCGGGCGCCCTGTGCCGGCATGCCACTTGCCTCACAAACGGTGCCGCGGACTACAAGTGCGCCGGACGGGATCCTTACGTCCAGGCGTAGCTCGCGCGGAGCGTTGCGGATGGTGTTTCTTTGGAACAAGCTTTCGCCGTCTTCGGCGAGCACGCGGACGAAGAGATCCGGACCGCCTCGTTCGCTCGAAGATCGCCGAAATTGGCCTTCGTTGAAGTTGATTCGGTATGTGCCGTTGGCGGTAGTGATCGCTTCGCCCAGCCGATCTTCACCCGCAACGTCCTTGTCGAAGGCGATGACATTAATAGCGGCAGCGGGACCTCCATTTACATACCGGACCTGGCCGCTCACCATAAATTGCGGTGCCTTTATTTTCGTCTTGCCACCCGCTTTGATGGCTGGAGTAACTTTTTCTTTCTTGTCCGCCTTCCTCGTCCGGGTCGTCGCTTTAGGGTTATTTTTCTTCGTCGTCATGTATTTCTCCTTTCCTATTCTGTTCTCTTTGAAATCCTTGCGGACTCTGTAGGACAGCGTGACCAGGAAACTGATATTACTGCACGCTTTTAAACAAGACTAATGCCTGTTCGCAATCATAATTATCCATATTTATGACACAATCGTGCTCGCCGGAATCTATGGAAAGTGTTATCGCTTCCAAATTTAAGAAGCAAGACCTGACCCCATGTCTCTCCCTTTGGTGTTGGGGATCATTGTATTCACCCCAACCCACCTTGCTCTGCTTGCTTGCTGTCGTGTGGCGATCGGGGAGGGACCGAGGGTCGCAAAGTCGTCGCGCGGAACAGCGATTAGTTTTGCCTGCTCCTTGTAATCTGTCCATACTGATCTCGGTGTAAGGTCACGGTCAATCGCCGCACCAAATTGCACGCCAACCGTACAAGGAGGAATCGCCGTATATGTCCGGTTACCGCGAAGCGATGGTCGCCCGCTTCTGGAGATATCACAAGGAGGATTTCCGGGACCGTCCGGAGATCTTTGAACATCCCGATATGGGTAACGGTAGACCTCCCGTTTTCCTGCCTCATGCGGCTGAATCCAACGTACTTATGGCCCCCGGCATATCCAAGGAAGATCGCAACCGCCTGTTGCGAGAAATACCACCCCGAGAAAGGCACCGTTGGTTCCGTAGCATGAGCAGTTCCCAAGCAATCGCGCTGAGCGTGTTCGGGAACCTGAAAGTGTACGGCCTTCTGGGCCTTCTGAATGGACTGCATGACGAGCAGGGACGTCCGGTCTTCGGCGACGAAGCCATTACCCGGAGAACTTCCGGATGGAGTACAAGGTCGATTCCCTCGGGGAGCCGATGCCGACGAGTCTGGATGCGCTTATCGCAGGGAAGCATACCATTGCGATCGAATGCAAGCTGACGGAACCCGAAGCGGGGAGTTGCTCCCGTCCCCGCCTTACGAAACACGATTCCAACTATGAGAAGGATCTCTGCGACGGAACGTACAGCGTGCAAAGGGGCAGAGCAACAAGATGCTCATTGACCGAGATCGGGGTAAAGTACTGGAGCCACATCCCGGCTATTTTCAAGTGGACTGCGGATGCGGATCTGGCACCGTGTCCTTTGAGGGCCAACTATCAGCTTGTAAGAAACCTGCTGGCTGTTTCCGTCCCGAGCGAAGCGATGCCTTTCGGAGCGGGGCATGTTGTGCTTGTGTACGACGAGAGGAATCCGGCCTTCCAGAAAGGAGGGAAAGGGCATATTGCGTACGAGGAAACGCGGAACGCTCTCCTCGAGCCGGATAGTATGAAGAAGTGTTCATGGCAGCAAATCGCTTGTGCCATCCGTGAGGAAAAGAGATTGTCATGGCTTGCTGACCAGCTGGAGACGAAATACGGAATCTAAGGGGGACGGCTTACCGTAAAGGTGGGGAGACGCCGGGGGAAGCGAAATATGCTGGACCATCCTGAAATTCTAAAACCGACAAGCTATGAGCCAATCATGGTTTTGCCGGGGCGTGTGATCAACGTGCCAAAGGCAACCCCGGTTTTTCAGCCATGGAGTGATCATACGATCCGTGATGATTACAACGGCAAGCAGGTACTGAATGTGGGTGGGGAGCCAGCATTTGCGGAGCTGGCAATTCTTTGGGCGATGTGCGGGGCCGGGTGGGAAGGTGTATGGATTGACACGTATGGGCGGAAATATCGTACGGGTTACTGGGCCGTGGCTCCTATCAGTGAATTACCTCCCGATCGAGCGCAAGCGTTGGAACGAATCTATGCTCGGGCGGGCTCCAGATCGGGAGCCTGGGATGTTTATTGTTGGAATGGCCTAAATGTGATGTTTGCGGAATCAAAGCGGGCAGGAAAAGACAGGATTCGTGCTTCACAGCGGAAATGGCTTGCGGCGGCAATCGAGGAAGGCTATCCAAAAGAGAGTTTTTTGATCGTTGAGTGGTCGATCTGACTTCAGGAACAACAGAATTCAAAGTATCGCTGGAAATTGGCAATATGCTCTTCTGAGGAAAGACGGGCATTGGGCTGAGGGATTACCTCATACCGGCCGGGGAAGAGAGCCTGCAGATCGTTCTCGACAACTCTGGCCACGCCTTTTCCGACACAGATCACACGTTCTGGATTCACCGAGATGACCACCAGTTTCGTGTACGACTCCCATGACTTCCGGAGGACTTCGGTCCTAATCCTCCTTGAGACATTTACCCCATTCCCATAGACCGCTACAATGCTGGCATCCACGAGCCAGATTTCTTTTGCCCTCAGGTTCTTCAGTAGATGGATCTTATTCCGCAGTCGCTGCGGGAAGGACGTTCCTCGCTGGACAGGCCTGAAGTCTTCAAGGTTCTCTATGCGGTTGTCGCAGGCGTAGAGGATTTTCCAGAACTGGGGGGTGCCGTCGCGCCGAGGATGACGCGGATCATTCGTTAGATCCCTTTCGCCGTTGCCAAGACAGTACACGAATCGCGCATACTGCGTGGGATACCCCGGCAGGTCGTCGATAGGTGGAATGGCGATCCGCCGGTCCTCGTCGGAAGTGAACACGTGCGATTCCGCAAGAAGCACGACCCGCACCGTCTCGGGTTTCAAGTACCGGCGGTATGCCTCCACCAGCCGCACAGACTCCAGCGGCTCGGCATTGTTGCCGAGAATTCGATTTATCTCGTAATACGTTTCTTCCAACGGCATGTTCACTCCAGGCCATGCAACGGGCCATGACCTGCCCTTGGTAATCGGTCCGACCCAATCATAATGTAAAGACCTGCAGGATGTCCCAGTCGGTATTAGAGGGAAAGCCGCATGGACTGCAAGCCTCATGCAATCAACGACGACGTGAGGGGTCGCATAAGCAGAGTCGTTAATTCGAGTCATTTCCGGCGCCAGTTATCACCGCGTCGAATCTCCGCTCCGCTCGTTCGACTGAAAAAGGAATCACCTGTAACGGGAAACGTTCATGAAAAGGAGGAATGAGAATAATTTTTCCCATATAACCGGATTAGGTTCCCCTCGCCATTTACATTGCTTGCAGCCGAAGCTGTTATATCTGGATGCAACCGACTGGGAAGAAAAACGAAACTGATTACTCCGATCGTATCAACAATGCGGAATGAATATTGCTGAACATTAGTCGAGAATGATACGTAGCCTCCCAAATTGGACTCATGAATTGGATACCATACCCAAGCAGATCTTCAAATGATTCCGCAACACGGGGAGAATTACTGGGGGTGATCCGATTTTCCTTGCAATCGTTTCGGCGAAAGGTTACGAGTATTCACCATCGTTTATTAGTATTACTGGGCATCCACGACTCTTCATGTTTTAAACCCTCCGCTTCGAGGGCTAAGTGAAGAAGACATTCGTACCCGTCATTATCCCTCTCCATTGTTTCCGCGAATTCGCGACTAATGCTTTTCCCTTGCTCGGAATATGCGAACTAATGGCGGGGGGAATTGATCTTGACGCGTCGAGCGAAACTGAAAGAGGAAGCGATGTCCGACGTAAGGCAATCAACCTTCGCGGGAGGAGCCGGACGGGAACAAACTGTAACTTAACTATGCCCCCCCCGATCGCCAACCTTTATGACGTATCAATGCCGAGGCTATTTTGCATTCTTCAGGAAATACCAAATGATTTTTAAATTAAGCATCCAATTTGGTATCAAACATAAAGATTTAACCTAATTGTGGAGAATATAGATCGACAGGGGGAAAGGATGAGTTTGAAAAGTAGTAAAATTATCTTATTCTGCATTAGTTTGTTCATAGTGTTTGCTGAACTATTGTGGTCAGTACCTACGGCGACCGCAGATTATCTGTCAGATGAGTTGGTTAAAAATAACTTTGGAGTATGGCCAGACGCTAATTTACCTATCAAATATACGATAGATGATACTTTTACAAAACCCGAGAAGGCTGCAATAAGGAGCGCTTTTAGTACGTGGGAAGCGGCAGGGTCAAGAATTCTCTTTCAAGAAGTTAATTACGATGGTCAGACTCTGAAAATCCCCACAGATATTCCAGATACCGATGTGGTGCTTGTGACCAAACAATACTATGCACAACTCCCAATTGTGCTGGACAGTAAAGGAAAGCCAATTTTTAAAGAATGCGATCGCGGCCGTGGTATTCCGTTTATTCGCATAGAGAATCGACAAATAATTGGAGGGGTCATCGTCCTATACGCGGAACCGCGTACTGATGGGTGTTCGCGACTCTATTGGAGCACGTTAAAAATACTTATTACTGGTATCAATATGGATGTGGAAAGCGCTATGTTGCATGAAATTGGTCACGTGATTGGACTGCCGCATCCCGAAAATTTAGAGGCACCTACCATTCTTGGGAAAATCGCTTCCAGTGCAATCCATAGGGATTTATTTCAGGCCGATATCGATGCCATACGTCTCTTGTATGGAACTCCGACGATTTCCCAGTCAGTAGATTCTGGTCCTCCAGGCACTACGTTTGTCCAGTCGGGTTCCGGCTTTACTCCATATCACCAGGCTACCGTGTATTTCCAAAAAGACGGTAGTGCCGATTACTCTACAGAGACCCAGACAATAGCGTCAAATGGGAAATTTTTTATTAACTACCAATCACCACTCTCGAAAGAGCCGGGAATCTATAATTGGTGGGCACGAGATGATGGCGCAGGAATCGAGAGCCAGCATCTAAAATATATCATTGATCCAGCCATTCCATTAGAGACGGGCGGAGTTTACGGGAGACTGCATTCTACATCTGACAGCGGCGCTCCGCTCCAAGGTGTAAGAATAACCTGTTCTGGTCAAAGCACTATAACAGGGGCTGATGGCGGTTTTTATGTTGTAGGCGTTTCTTCCGGCAATCAGGAAATTACCTTTACTAAAACGGGATATCAGCCCTATACAAGGGCGATCTACGTTATCCCCGGCACGGACACTGATATTGGTGACCGATGGCTCGTCCCATCGGTCGTAATACCGCCTCCCCCTGCTGGCACGCCTGATCTGGCAGTCCACGGCCTTACCATACATAAAAAAGGAGGTAATTCGACCCGAACCCTCAGGCTGGCACCCGGAGAACCCTTCGTCATTGATGTTGAGGTAATTAACAGAGGTTCCGTAAATGCGACAAAACAATTTGCCATCAACTACCTGCTATCCGACGACGACAGGATCGAAGCGGGCGACCAAACAATCGGCACCGATAGCGTAAAAACGGATGTTAAGGCCGGTAAGGTTTATAAGGACACAAAACAAAGTGGTATAAAGGCTCCCTCAACCACCGGAACCTACTACATAGGAGCTTCGGTCTCCTCACCCCAAGATGTGAACAAGCTTAACGATTTTTCTCGCGGCGACGACGAAAGAGCTAAAATCATCGTTTCCATGCCTAACCGCATTCCTGAAGGTTGGCTTGACGCCGCAGAGTGTGACGTAATCTCAGGATGGGCCAGAGACTCGGATACCACTTCGGCTGTGCAGGTACATATTTATTCTGACGGACCAGCGGGTACAGGGACATTCCAGGGCGCCGCTACCGCCGGGATTCTACGCACCGATCTCCCCTTTACCGACAAGTACCACGGGTTTGCCCTCCCGACTCCGTTTGCTCTCAAGAATGGCCAATCTCATACAATTTATGCATACGGAATCGATAGCGCAGGTGGTGAAAATCCATTGTTAAGCGGTTCACCAAAATCCATAAAATGTTCTCGTCCTCCATCTAAGTCTGTAGTATCGGCGGGCTCATACAACACCTTCGTGTCCAAGGACGACGGCACGGTCTGGGCATGGGGGTATAACGTCCATGGCGAAATTGGGGACGGCACGACAACGGATCGGTTGACCCCGGTCCCGGTTCAGGTGCTGACGAATCCGGTCGACATAAATGCGTTTTATACACACAATTTCGCGATCAAGGACGACGGCACGGTCTGGGCATGGGGGCATAACTTCTATGGCGAAATTGGGGACGGCACGACAACGGATCGGTTGACTCCAGTGCAGGTCCCTTGGCTGGCGGGCGCGGTTGCGGTAGATGTTGGCCAAATCCATACCGTTGCAATCAAGGATGATGGCACAGTCTGGACTTTTGGTGGCAATTGGTTCGGCCAGTTAGGGGACGGGACGACAACGGATCGGTTTACTCCGGTGCAGGTCCCTTGGCTGGCAGGCGCGGTTGCGGTATCGGCAAGCTATACACACAACCTCGCGATCAATGGCGATGGCACGGCTTGGGCGTGGGGGCGTAACGACTATGGACAATTAGGTGATGGGACGAAGATAGATCGGTTGACTCCGGTGCAGCTCCCGGGCCTCACGGGCATGGTTGCTGTATCTGCGGGCGCATTTCATGGCATCGGGTTAAAGGACGACGGCACGGTCTGGACATGGGGGAGTAATGACTTCTACCAGCTTGGAATCGGGTCGCAGGTGGAACAATTGACGCCAGTGCAGGTCCCGGGACTGGCGGGCGTGGTCGCCGTATCTGCGGGCGATTTGCACAATGTCGTGCTCAAGGACGACGGCACGGTCTGGACATGGGGTCCCAATTACGGGGGTGATACGGTTCCGTCGATGCCGGTGCAGGTCCCGGGGCTAACGGGCATGGATGCCATATCTGCGGGCGCGTCTCATACTGCCGCGATCAAGGGCGATGGCACGGTCTGGACGTGGGGGGGCAACTACTTCGGCCAACTTGGGGACGGAACTACAACAGAGCGGGCTACACCGATGCAAGTGTCGGGGTTTCCTCCTTCCCCTCCCTCCTCCCTTCCGGGTTATATATTCTTCACCTCGCCGCTTGGGATGGTGAACGGAGGTGTGTGGGCGTCATCACCGATTACAATGGGTGTCGGATGCCTTAACGGAACGTCTATTTACTTTACGATGGTCAACACCTACGACGGAAGCACGCCAGCGGACCCGCGGGAACCAACGTCTTCGGACAACGATGGTTCCGTTTACGATGTAGTTGAATACGTTGACGGGTCTGGCATATCTGGGAAGGTACGGGGCTTCTTGGATTTGTATGCCAATGCCGGGCAGTATAAACGGGGAAAACTACGGTTCCGGTGCTATAACAGCGCAGGCGTCGGAATTGATACGCCCACTGGGCCGTGGTCCTACAACATCAACCTTAGAGATCTGCCTGGCGACATATCTTTGAATCCATCGAGCGGGAGTTGGACTTCCTCGCCGAAGAACCTCGTGGTTAGCAGCAGTTATGCAACGACAATTTACTATACGATGGTCAATACCTACGACGGGAGCACTCCAGCGGACCCGCGTGAGCCGACGTTTTCGGACAACGACGGTTCCATTTCTGTTCCCGGCGGCCGGTTAACGTTCCAAGGGGATCTCGGGCTGTATGCCACCGCTGGTCAGTACAAGATGAGTAAGCTACGGTTCAGAGCCTACAACAGCGCGGGAGCGGGTCCGGCCAGCGGGGTGTACTCGTACAGCATCGATCTGAGGTGACCAGCCTCCCGGGATCGATCCGCCCATACCTTAGCGTACGACCCCGAGTCCTTTCATGCCGCGTTGATGTGTTGTTGCTGGGGGCTTGGGGGATTAAAGCAGAACGAAACGCAAACCTCGTGCAAACAACTGCCTCGTTAGGGTCGAAATGTTTTCCCGGGGCCGGAATCGACTATCTTATTGGGCGGTCCGGGCATCAAAATAAAGTGTGCTTGAATCTCCCTCAACCATTATGGATCGGGAGAGAATATGGCTTTCTATCTTGTCAGCGCGGTCTTGAAGCCGGACCTGTCGAAGGAGCTCGAACAGTTGCTTCGGGAAAACGCCTTCGTCGATCTTCAGCCATTCGGAAAAGTTCTCTCTCACTCCCTCCGTAACGCTCGGATCCGAGTCGACGGATTCGCCGTCTGGGAGGAAGAGGACTACTGCACTCCACCCCTTGCTCAAGAGCGGGCAGCTGCTCTCGACCGGTTCTTCGAGAGGCTGTCGGTGGCGCTCGTCCAGGCGGGAGAAGGCTGGAACCGAATCCGGCATCTATCACGGCTCTTCCCTGACCTCCCAGGTTGAAAGGTACCGAGCTCCGGCTCGGGTGAAGCTGTCCCTCGAAGCGCCTTAAGGTCAGTTAAAAAGGTTAAGTTCAACGGTGCCTGGGAGTTGGAAAAACTGGGGAGGGAACCGAATCAAACGCAAACCCCGTGCAAACAACCGAATATTTCGGGGTGAAAATGGGGTCTTGCTGGAACGCTGTTGACGCTGAATTTCCTTTATAGTACGATGACTTTCCTCTCGGACGCGCCCTTAGCTCAGCTGGATAGAGCGCTTGACTTCGGATCAAAGTGTCGCGCAATAACAGATCCCAGTTGACAACCCGAAGGCCCCACCTCAAATCGAAGGTCACTCTTAAGTCATCGTGAGGCACCCACCCCGAAGGTGTATCTCTGGTTTCACACTGTAACTCCTGCCCCCAACCATATTTCCCGATTCCGTCGATACAATAGGATTTGGTTTGTGCCCATTCTGTGCCCGAGAGGGGAGAAGGGGATATGAAGCTCGTCAACCGCTCCGTACTGGTATTGAAACCGATGGCGAAGATGCTGGACTGGATCAATAGCGTGGGGGAGGAAAGCACTGCGGTGACCCCGGAAGAAGCCCAGGAGATGACCAATGCCTACCTTCTTCCGGAATTCGAGGATGATGAGGAGCAGGCAAGTTTCATCCGATTCAGGGCCAAAAAACTTTTCGAGCATGAACTCGAGGCATGGTGTACCGATCCAGGGAGATGGCCTGCTAACAGAAATTACAAGGCATTCACGGAGTGGTTTCTGGTGGAGGTGTCACATATGGTATACGACTTGGCGCCGGGCCCGATCGTCTGTAACTTGCTAATATAATACTGGATATCTATCGAGAGTAAAATTACTCAACACAATGAGTAATTTGTATAGAGTTAGGCGACTCTTAGTTTTCGCTTCGGCGACGCGACAACCAATTTGATGTGGACTCCGGCGCGACCGAGCATGTCGACAAGGGTATCAATGCTGAAGAGGTGGATCTTCCCTTTGTAAAGGTCGCTGACGCGAGGTTGAGTGACACCGAGAAGTTTCGCGGCCTCCGCTTGTTTCATCCCCTTCGCCTCGATCGTTTTACGGAGGTGAATCATCAGGGACGAACGGATCTTCAGGTATTCGGCCTCCTCGGAGGGGAAACCGAGATCACTGAAAACGTTTCCGCTAGAACGTGTGATCTTCTTTTTCATAAGGCACCTTCCTTTATCCCTGGTCTCGTTGACTACCGCGTTCCCCAACCAACTGTTTCAATCGTCGCCGTGCCAAATCGATATCACTCGCTGACGTGGTTCGTGTTTTCTTCTGAAAGGCGTGAAGCACGTAGACCCCCTCGCTGAACTTCGCGAGATAAAAGACACGATGTTCAACGCGCGTGTGTATCCGGATTTCATAAACTCCTTGGCCATCGCTTGCCATTGACTTCCAGTCCGGGGGATTCCAACCCCTGCTGGACGATGTGCAGAAAGTGCCCCGCAAGGCGCCGGGCATCCTCCGGAAACGATCGGACATCGTCGAGAGACGATGCGACCCAGAAGATTGGTTTCTCGGACACGGGGTGAAGATACAAATATTTGTATAATTTGTCAAGGATGCCAAGGAAGTTGTTGGAGAGGGCACCCACCGGGAACTTTACCCCGGCGGGTGTTTTATTTCGGGAAAAAGTTCGTCAAATCTTGTGCCCAAATTGTGCCCACGAGGAATAAAAGTCGTTCAAAGCTATTCGTAAGCCATCATAATCATTGAAGAATTTTTTGGACAAATTCTTCAATAAAGAGCGAAAAAGCTAATTAATATAATACATTCAAACACATATGGCCGAAACTCATAACCAGAAGGTCCTCACCTCCAATGACCGTCGGGCAACCCTTCAGAATACTTCTCGTCGGCGGTCAGGGAATTCCGTTGGAGGATTTTTTTGCTACGCCGACTTCGAATTGGGTGGAGTAAAGAAGGTTCTCGGAAGTTTCAATCCTCATGGAAGCCAAGCGCATGACGAGGGAGAACTTGCCCACGCGGGAACGATCCCTTGTGCCGATTTCTTCCCGTTGCTCGAATCCTCCCCGGGGGCACGGTTATCAAAATGATGACGAATAGGTGATCATAGTCGGGAAGGAGACTGCCATGAGGAAATTCGTCGTCATGCTGCTTTCCCTCGCGTTATTTGCGGCAATGGCCATGCCTGTGTCAGGGATCGGCCCGGTACAGACTCAAGCCTGCGGAACCGAAAAGGGTCCACCTCCGCCGGGTTGACGTTTCATCGGGGAAACCAGGGAAAAAGCCGCCTGACAGGCGGCTTTTTCGATCCGGGTTCAATTGGGGATGGGGCGGACATGCTGCAGTACACCAAGGGAAAGGAGATGAACGGCACAAGGAGGAGACCCCATGGCGACTTCACGTGGCAATCAGTTGGCTCAAGAAATCCGGCAGAAAGTGGCAGCCATGAAGCAGGTATGCCAAGGAGTGGACGAGAACCTGGCCTCGCGCGCTCCGACGGGCAGGTGGTCACCCAAGCAGATTCTTTCCCACCTGTGCGGCCCCGAGGACGTGGGACACCTGCCGATCCTTAGGGCCTTCATCGACAGCGATACCCCGATGATAGATCTCATTATCGGTGATCCGTTCTTTACCGAAAATCGTGCGCGCATGAGCTTCAGTGAGCTTGTCGCGAAGTGCGAGATGAATTACCAACGTGTCGCCAACTTCGCGGCGGACCTATCCGAGGAGCAACTAGCAAGAAAAGCGCATATCCCGAAGCTGAAAGGTTCTCCGCTGGGCGAGTACCCCACTCTTGATGGGATGATCTATGGACTGGTCGGGTACCACGTCCAGGATCACATCGACCACCTGCGCGAGATCCTGGCGGCTCTTTCAAGTTCGCGTTGAGTTGATCGGGTTCCGGCACGCTTTGGGCACAGCCGGATGAGACATTCGGGTTATTTACCCGGAGTTCGTTTAAATCGCATCTCGAACCGAGTTTCCTGTCGTGAATCCGGCATCATAGAAGAACGGGAACAATCGTTTCTCTTCCAGAGGTGCCCGATGCGATGGATCACGCGGGAAGACGCGAAAGTCGACAGAATAGCTTGTCCATGGCTCATAAAGCGGTTCGTGGATCAGGAAGCGGATTTTCTCTTCGTGCCAGCAGATAAGGTTATGGATGTGGCAAAGGCCGAGGAGGCCATACCGTACGATGTCCCGGGGGTGGAGCTGGGTCACGTGGATGGACGCTGCTCGTTTGAAAGTATCATGCTGAAATACGGATTGGCGGAAGACCCCGGCCTGGTCGAATTGGCCAAGATTGTCCATGCGGCGGATGTGGATCAGGACATCGATACCTATCCGGAGGGGCGAGGCCTGCAGGCGATCGCGAAGGGGTTCTCCATTCTTCACGGTCGGGATGACCACCGGAAAATCGTTCTGGAGAGCCCGATGTACGATGCACTCTATGCCTGGTGTCGGGAGAGGTCAAAGCGGAAGGCCGCTTAGATGTTCCGGGCCATATCTCCAAGGATCGCCCCTTTCGCGATCTGGTATTCCTCTTTATCGAGTTGAAGTTAGCGTTGAGAAAAACAGGATCGGAGCACACTTTGGGTACGGTCGAATGATACCTTCGGGCAATCCACCCCGAAGGTCGATTTTCCTATGTAGCTTTAGATACACGGTTATTGGAACCCAGGCTGTGGCTTGTGACGGTTTAATGACCAGGTTAAGGCTTCTTCTTAATAGTGAGGATGATGACTTGACGTTAAGACGTCAAAGCGTTATTGTAGGGGCATGAAAACCGCCATAAAGAGATCGACTGTGTATTTCGATTCACAGATCCACCGGGGCCTTCGCCTCAAGGCAGCCGAGACGGATCGCTCCATTTCCGATCTTGTGAACGATGCCGTCAAGTTGAGTCTGGCCGAGGATGCCGAGGACTTAGCCGCCTTCAAGGAGAGGGCACACGAACCGAATTTGGCATTCGAGGATGTCCTCAAGGATTTGAGGAAACGTGGCAAGTTATAAGCTACTGATCAAACCGTCTGCCGCCAAAGAAATCGAGTTGGCTCCAAAGAAAGATCGTCTCCGAATCGTCAAAAGGATTCAGGAACTTTCCTCCGATCCGCGACCCTCCGGTTGTGAAAAACTCTCCGGCCACGATGACAAGTACCGCGTCCGCCAAGGAACGTATCGGATTGTCTTTACGATCTCTGATTCGAGATTGGTTATCTGTGTCGTGAAGGTTGGCCATCGCAAAGAGGTTTACCGTTAAACAACCCACCCCGAAGGTCGATCATTTCAAGTTGGCATTTCTAGAGGCACGTTCGATCCAAAGTTGGTGCTTGTGGTCGTATTGTGACCGGCACGCAAGGGTTCTTGCTCTAATTACTATGGTCCAGGTGAACTGATCACGGGGGGCTGTTCCATCCGCGATTGACAGGGCCCCGCCGGAAATGTAGATTCGTCTTACACCTTCGATCTGTAATCTCTCGAGACGATCGCAGCACTATCCCGACAGTTGGGGAGGTGCGATGCCGCTCTCGATCTTCTTCTCCCATCGAACAGGAAAACGGTTTGCAAACCGTGCCCGACTGCGGGAAAAACCCTGCGTGTGTCCATCGATCGAGAGGAGGTGATCGGCCGGGACTGCGGGATTCAGCGCAAGAAGGGAAACGGAGGAAGGGAATATCGGGAGCGAACCAGCTGGAGAAAGGGGGAGGCGATGAGGAAGGTAGCCGTGATCGCGTTGGTCGTGATGGTGAGCGTTGTCCTTGTGGCAAGCGCCCTGGCGGAGAGTGCGACGAAAGAAGAATGCGTCGCCCTGTGCAAGGACGCGGCGAAATTCATCAACGAGAAGGGAGTCGAAGCGGCAATCGCGGAAATTGGCAACAAAGAAGGAAAGTTTGTTAAGAAAAACACGTACGTTTTTCTCATGGACCTCGATGGGAACAGGCTTGCCCATCCCTATGCGACTCCTAGAGATCCGAGGATCATGAGAATATTCGACATGAAAGATACGACTGGGAAGCTGTTTGTCCAGGAGTACATCAAGGTGGCAAAAACCAAGGGCGAGGGATGGACGGAATACATGTATCCGACACCGGAGGAATTGAAAAAGGACATCCCCTTAAAGGAAATGAAATCGTCGAAAAAAATCAGCTTCGTTTATAGGGTCCCCGGCAAGGATCTCATGGTGATCGCGGGCTACTTCGAATAGGTGAACGGATTTCTTACGTAGGAGCGGGCAGGATAGAGACTCAAATCAACCCGAGGGGGATCCGCGGCGACTCCGCAGTTCAAGGAGGCGAAAATGAAAAAGTTGGCAGTGATTTTTGTGACCTTGGTTTCCATGACGGTTGTTCTTGCGCCGATGACCCAGGCGGCGGACGAGGTTGCAGGCCGGGTGGTCTACCATACGCAAAAGGCCGAGATGTTTGAAGCGGGTGACGTCCCGGGCCATATTGTGGGAGTCGCCCAACAGTCCGGGTTGACTTTTTTCACAAAAGGGCCTGCTAGTGGGCAAATCGCAACAAGGATGATGAATACATCCTATGACGTTGTGAAATGGAAAGGGAGCTACACAACCTATATAGTGGATACATTTCAAGACGGATCGACCCTGATATATAAGGCCAGTGGCACGATAACACCGATAGATGCGGGGAACAGGACTGCATTTGAAGGTACATATGAAATTACCGGTGGTGCGGGAAGGTTTGAAGGAATGAAAGGGAAAGGCTCCTTTAAGGGAGAGCGCATTGGTTCGCCAAAAACCGGTGGCGATTCGTACGCCGACTTCACCGGCACCGAATGGAAGTAATAGTGACCCCGTAGGCTAAGTATAGAGGGCGGAGGGGTTCGAGGTTCGCCATCGGCACCATCTCAATGACTAAAGGGAATCCGGATTGTCTCCGGGTTCCTTTTTTCGTAAAAACCAGCCGCGGGGCTCACAGGATGGCAGGGGGTTTGTGGATCGATAGTATACCGGCCAACCTCGGTTCCCTGAATTGTCGCCCGGCGTTCGCCGGTCCAATCCGTACGCGTATAATTTTAGGGAGAGGTAGTGGGGCCATGGAATTTGAATCGGCCAGGGAGGTCATGGAACGGCGGTATGGGAGGTTGGACTCCGGGCAAACCGCCCTGCGGATCGCGGGGAGGGAGTACCGGTTGAGGGAAATCCTTGCCCATTGGATGTTGGACGTGGAGGGAATCCTTTCGATCGACGGCGGGG
>Ga0137356_1000038_pt1 | contig 18865 bp, 20 predicted proteins | sample EasRivERMLT830_2_FD_102297 | JGI IMG/M metagenome (GOLD analysis project Ga0137356, IMG submission 102297) | Soil microbial communities from meander-bound floodplain in the East River, Colorado, USA - East River MetaG ERMLT830_2 | ecosystem: Environmental > Terrestrial > Soil > Floodplain ...
ACGGAGGGCGAGGAGAAGGTGAAGATCGTGAAGGGCGGGGAGGCGACGGTGACGCCGATTGCGCCGGCCACCGCGCCGCGCGCGGCCGCCCCGGCCACCGCCCCTGCCGCCACGCCGGCCCCTGCCGCCGCGGGTGCGGCGCCGGCGGAGGAGCCCGTCGCCTCTGGCCACGTGCTCAAGGCGCCCATGGTGGGGACCTTCTACCGCTCGGCCTCGCCGGAATCGAAGGCCTTCGTCGAAGTCGGCCAGAACGTCAAGGCCGGCGAAACGGTGTGCATCATCGAGGCGATGAAACTGATGAACGAGATCGAGGCCGACGCCACCGGCATGATCAAGGCGATCCTGGTGGAGAACGGCCAGCCGGTGGAGTACGGCCAGCCGCTGTTCATCATCGAGTAGCGGCCCCCGGTGTTCGAGAAGATCCTCATCGCCAACCGCGGGGAGATCGCGTTGCGCATCCAGCGCGCCTGCCGCGAGCTCGGCATCCGCACGGTGGTCGTGCACTCGACGGTCGACGCCGAGGCGAAGTACGTGAAGCTCGCCGACGAGTCGGTGTGCATCGGTCCGGCGCCGGCACGCGACAGCTACCTCAACATGGCGGCGATCATCAGCGCCGCCGAAGTCACCGACGCCGAGGCGATCCACCCGGGCTACGGCTTTCTGTCGGAGAACGCCGACTTCGCCGAGCGCGTCGAGCGCTCCGGCTTCGTGTTCATCGGCCCGCGGCCCGAGAACATCCGCGTGATGGGCGACAAGGTCAGCGCCAAGCAGGCGATGCTCAAGGCGAGCGTGCCCTGCGTGCCAGGCTCGGAGGGCGCGCTGCCGGAGGACGCCAAGGAGGTCGTGCGCATCGCGCGCAAGGTCGGCTACCCGGTGATCATCAAGGCCGCCGGCGGCGGCGGCGGGCGCGGCATGCGCGTGGTGCACACCGAAGCGGCGCTGCTCAATGCGGTCAACATGACGCGCGGCGAGGCACAGGCCGCCTTCGGCAATGCCACTGTGTACATGGAGAAGTACCTGGAGAACCCGCGCCACATCGAGATCCAGGTGCTCGCCGACAGCCACAAGAACGCCATCTACCTCGGCGAGCGCGACTGCTCGATGCAGCGGCGCCACCAGAAGATCATCGAGGAGGCGCCGGCCCCCGAGCTGACCGAGAAGCAGCGCGAAAAGATCGGCGAGCGCTGTGCCGACGCCTGCCGCAAGATCGGCTACCGCGGCGCGGGCACCTTCGAGTTCCTGTACGAGGACGGCGAGTTCTACTTCATCGAGATGAACACGCGCATCCAGGTCGAGCACCCGGTGACCGAGATGATCACGGGCGTGGACCTGGTGCAGGAGCAGATCCGCGTCGCCGCGGGCGAGAAACTGCGCCTGCGGCAGAAGGACGTCGTGCTGCGCGGCCACGCCATCGAGTGCCGCATCAACGCCGAGGACCCGTACCGCTTCACGCCGTCGCCGGGGCGCATCACTTCCTATCATCCGCCCGGCGGACCGGGCATCCGCGTCGACACGCACATCTACGCCGGCTACACCGTGCCGCCCAACTACGACTCGATGGTGGGCAAGCTCATCGCCTACGGCGCGACGCGCGATCAGGCGATCCGGCGCATGCGCATCGCGCTCTCGGAGATGGTCCTGGAGGGCATCACCACCAACATCGCGCTGCACCGCGAACTGCTGCACGACAGCCGCTTCCTGCGCGGCGGCACCTCGATCCACTACCTCGAGCAGAAGCTCGCGCAGGAGAGCAGGCAGAAGGGGAAGTAGTGCCCTGGCTCGCCGTCACGCTCGAAGTGGAGGCGGCGCAGGCCGAGGCATTCTCCGATGCCTTGATGGAGGAGGGCGCGCAGTCGGTGTGGCTCGAGGAGCCCGCCGCAGCGCGCCAGCACCTGCACGCGCTGCTCGCCGAGCGGGCCGATGCCGCCGGGCTGCTGGGCCGCGCCGCGGCCGCCGCCGGCCTCGCCCTGCCGCTTTTCGAGACGCGCGACATTGCCGACGAGGACTGGGTGCGTGCAACCCAGGCGCAGTTCGCGCCGCTTTGCCTCGAAGGCCGCTTGTGGATCGTGCCGAGCTGGCACGCCGTCCCGCCGGATCCGGCCGCCGCGGTGGTGCGCCTCGATCCCGGCATGGCCTTCGGCACCGGCAGCCACCCGAGCACGCGCCTCGTGCTCGCCTGGCTCGCGCGCCAGATCGTGCCGGGCGCGAGCGTCCTCGATTACGGCTGCGGTTCCGGTATATTGGCGATCGCCGCCGCCAAGCTCGGCGCCGCCCGTGTCGACGGCGTCGACGTCGATCCGCAGGCGCTTGTCACGGCGGCGGACAACGCCCGCGCCAACGGCGTCGCGTTGCGCGTGTTCCCGCCGGAGCGCCTGCCGCCCGGCAGCTACGACGTGGTGGTGGCCAACATCCTGTCCCAACCCTTGATCGTGCTCGAACCGCTGCTCGCCGCGCGCACGCGCCGCGGCGGATGGATCGCGCTCGCCGGCATCCTCGATGCGCAGTCGCCGGAGGTCGCAGCGGCCTACGCGGGCGATTTCACGATGCGCGTCGCGGCCTCGGAGGAGGGCTGGAACCTGCTCGAGGGAACGCGGCGGTGAGCGCGGCAGTCACGCGCTGCCCCCAGTGCGGCACGGCGTTCCGCGCGCTCGAGGAACAACTGGCGGCACGCGGCGGCCTGGTGCGCTGCGGGAAATGCGCGGCGGTGTTCGACGGCGTCGCCCACCGCGTCGAGGAGCACGCCGCGGCCGAGCCATCGCCGCAGCTGCGCCTCTTCGAACCCGGCTCGGCGGCGGGCGCTCACGCCACGACGACCGCGCCCGCCGACCGCGCGGCACCGGCGGCAAGGGCCGCGCCTGCGTCCACCGCCGCAATTGCGGCAAGGGCCGCGCCGGCGGCGAGGCGCGCCCCGGCGCCGCGGGCTGCGGTGCAGGGCGAGGACGATCCCCTCCCGGAATTCCTCGAGGAGGAACTGCCGCGCGCGCGCTTCACGTTGCTGTGGGCGCTCGGTGCGCTGCTTGCCTTCGCCGCGTTGCTCGCGCAGCTCGCCCTCCACTACCGCACGGAGCTCGCCACGCTGGTACCGCAGACGCGGCCGCATCTTGCCGAGGCCTGCCGGCTGCTCGGCTGCGAGCTGCGGCTGCCGCGCCGCCCCGACCTGCTCAGCCTCGAATCCTCCGACCTGCAGGCCGACATCCGGCGCGAGGGCCTCATCGTGCTCAATGCGGTGATCCGCAACCGTGCCCCGTTCGCGCAGGAACACCCGGCGCTCGAGCTGACGCTCACCGACGCCGCCGACAAGGCGGTGGTGCGTCGCGTGCTCCAGCCCGCGGAGTATCTCGACGCGGCAGCGCGCGCGACGCTTGCGCGGGGCATCGCCGCCGGCGGCGAGAGCGTGCTGCGCGTGCATTTCGACACCCGCGGCGTGCGCGCCACGGGCTACCGGGTCTATCTGTTCTATCCTTCCTGAATGAAGACCCTGATCACCGGCTCCATCGCCTACGACACCATCATGGTGTTCCCGGATCGCTTCAAGAACCACCTGCTGCCCGACCAGCTGCACATCCTCAACGTGTGCTTCCTCACGCCGGAGATGCGGCGCGAGTTCGGCGGCACCTCCGGCAACATCGCCTATAACCTGAAGCAGCTGGGCGGCGACCCCCTGGTGATGGCCACCGTGGGCGAGGACATCGATCCCTACCTCTACCGCCTGCAGCGGCTGGACATCGACGCGCGGCACCTGAAGAAGATCCCCGGGCAGTTCACCGCGCAGGCTTTCATCACCACGGACCTCGACGACAACCAGATCACGGCCTTCCACCCGGGCGCCATGAACCACGCGCACGAGAACCGCGTCGAGGGCGCGCTCGGCGTGGGCCTGGCGATCATCGCGCCCGACGGCAAGGAAGGCATGCTGCAGCACGCGCGCCAATGCGCCGGCGCAGGCATTCCCTTCGTGTTCGACCCCGGGCAGGGCCTGCCGATGTTCTCTGCCGAGGAGCTTGCCGAGTTCGTGCGGCTCGCCGACTACGTGGCGCTGAACGACTACGAGGGCAAGCTGCTCGAGGAGAGGACCGGCCGCAGCCTCGCGGACGTGGCGCGTGAGGTGAAGGCGCTCGTCGTGACGCTGGGCGCGCTGGGCTCGCGCGTCTACGCCGGCGGCAAGACGCACGAGATTCCCATTGCCGCACCCGATCGGGTCGTCGACCCCACAGGCTGCGGCGACGCCTACCGCGCGGGGTTGCTCTACGGCATCGCGCGGGGCTGGGACTGGCCGAACATCGGGCGCCTGGGCGCGGTGATGGGCGCCATCAAGATCGCAAGCCGCGGCGCGCAGAACCACCGCGCAGACCGCGCCACGGTCGAAGCGCGCTTCCGGCAGGCTTTCGGCCACTCGCCCTGGGGCTGAGCGGCCCGCCGAGCCGAGCGCGGGCCTAGGCGAGCCGCGCGCGGATCTGCGCGGCGTACTCCTCGAGCTTCTCGCGCGGCGGGTTCTTCACCGGCCAGACCAGCTGCATGCCGTCCGCGTCGTGGCGCGGCAGCACGTGCAGATGGAAGTGGAACACCGTCTGCCCGGCGGGCTTGCCGTTCGCCTGGTAGATGGAAAGGCCGGGCGGATCGAACGCCGCGCGAATCGCCCGCGCGACCTTCGCCGCTGCGCGGAACGCGGCGGCAGCCTGCGCGTCCTGCAGTCCGTAGACGTTCTCGACGTGCGCCTTGCAGGCGACGAGCACGTGCCCCGGGTTCACTTGGCCGATGTCCATGAAGGCGAGGGTCTCGGCGTCCTCGTGCACCACGGTCGCCGGAATCTGCCGCGCCACGATCCTGCAGAACACGCAGTCGCTCACGTCTCGCCTCCCACGGGCTGGTAGCCGCGGCAGGGTACCTGATAGAGGGCGCGGTCTTCCAGCCGCAGCGCGGTGAGGCTGCCGCCCCAGACGCAGCCGGTGTCGAGCGCCGCGAGGCGCGGCGTGATCCTGAGACCGAGGGCGGACCAGTGGCCGCAGACGAGCAGCGGCTCGACGCCGCGGCGCAGCTCGAACCAGGGCTGGTAACGCGGCGGCGCCTCGGCGCCCTTGGCGCCCAGCTCCATCTCGCCGGCGGCGTTGCAGAAGCGCAGGCGCGTCATCGCGTTGACGATCACGCGCAGCCGGTCCCAGCCCGCCAGGTCGTCGCTCCAGGACGCGGGCGTGCTGCCGTACAGGTGGGCGAGGAATTCCCGGTAGCGCGGCGCGCGCAGCTCACGCTCCACCTCGTGCGCGAGGGCAAGCGCCTTCTCGACTGTCCACTGCGGCAGCAGCCCCGCGTGCACCAGCGCGCAGCCGTCCTCGACGTGCATCATCGAGCGCGTGCGCAGCCAGTCGAGCAGCGTCGCCGCGTCGGGCGCGGCAAGCAGCGCATCCAGCGTGTCGTCCTTGCGCTTGCGCGCGTGGCCGTGCGCGACGCACAGCAGGTGCAGGTCGTGGTTGCCGAGGACGACGACCGCGCGCTCGCCCAGGCTGCGGACAAAGCGCATCACCTCGAGCGACGCCGGCCCGCGGTTCACCAGGTCGCCGACGAACCACAGGCGATCGCGCCCGGCATCGAAGGCGGCGCGCGCGAGGAGCTCCTGCAGCTCGTCGTGGCAGCCCTGCACGTCGCCGACCGCATACGTCGCCATGCGCGGCAAGTCTACAGCGCGGCGTCGAGCTTGCGGTACTGGATCGCCTCGGCCACCTGCGCGACGCCGATGCGCTCGCGCCCCGCCAGGTCGGCGATCGAGCGCGCGACGCGCAGCACGCGATGGTAGGCGCGCGCCGAAAGCGCGAGCCGTGCGATCGCCTGGCGCGCCAGCGCCTCGGCCTCGGCCTCCACCGCGCAATGCGCGTCGATTTCCTGCGTGCCGAGCAGCGCGTTGGCCTTGCCCTGCCGTTCGAACTGCCGCGCGCGCGCCGCGGCGACCCGCTCGCGGACGGCGGCAGAGGCTTCGCCGTCGGCCGCTGCCAGCAACTCCTGCTCGCGCGGCGAAGGCGCCTCGATCTTGATGTCGATGCGGTCCGCGAGCGGCCCGGAAATGCGCGCGCGGTACCGCGCGATGGCATCCGGCGTGCAGCGGCATCGGCCGGAAGGGTGCCCGAGATAGCCGCAAGGGCAGGGGTTCATGGCGGCGACCAACTGGAAGCGCGCCGGAAAGCGCGCCTGCCGCGTGCCGCGCGCAAGCGCGATGGCGCCGGTCTCCAGCGGCTCGCGCAGCGCCTCCAGCACCGGGCGGCCGAACTCCGGCAGCTCGTCCATGAACAGCACGCCGTGGTGTGCAAGCGAGATCTCGCCCGGGCGCGGCGGGCTGCCGCCGCCCACCAGCGCAATGCGCGAGGCGGTGTGATGCGGCGCGCGCAAAGGGCGCTCGCCCCAGCGCGCCGCGTCGAAGCCCGCGCTCGAAGCCGAGTGGATCGCTGCGCTCTCGAGCGCCTCGTCCTCGCTCATCGGCGCGAGGATTCCCGGAAAGCGCGCTGCGAGCATCGACTTGCCGGTGCCAGGCGGGCCGATGAGCAGCAGGCTGTGGCCGCCCGCAGCAGCGACTTCCAGCGCGCGCTTGGCCGCGGCCTGGCCCTTCACGTCGCGGAAGTCCGCGTAGCTGGGCAAGGCATGCGCCGCGCCGATGCGACAGGGTTCGAGCGGCGCGCGCCCCGCGAGATGCGCGCAGACCTCCAGCAGGCTCGCCGCCGGCAGCACGGTGGCGCGGGCGGCGAGCGCCGCCTGCGCGGCGTTTGCCGCCGGCAGGACGAAACCGCGACCGGCGCGGCCGGAGCCGAGCGCCATGGCGAGCGCGCCGCGCACCGGGCGCAGCTCGCCGGTGAGCGAGAGCTCGCCCGCGAACTCCAACCCCGCGAGCGCCGCGCTCTTCAGCTGGCCGCTCGCGGCGAGGATGCCCAGCGCGATCGGCAGGTCCAAGCGCGCGGAATCCTTCGGCAGGTCGGCGGGCGCGAGATTGACGGTGATGCGGCTCGCGGGAAACTCGAACTGCGCGTGGTGCAACGCCGCGCGCACGCGGTCCTTCGCTTCGCGCACTTCCGCCTCGGGCAGGCCGACGATGTGGAACGCGGGCAGGCCCGGCCCGAGGTGCACTTCCACGCTCACCTCGGGCGCGTCGATGCCGGCGAGCGCGCGGCTCGCCACCGTTGCCAGCGCCATCGCCACCTCCCTGCCGCAATCAACGCGGCGCGGGCCGAGAAGGTTTACCGGCGCTGGTCCCCGAGAAGGTTTACCGGCGCTGTTCCAGCTGCGCGAGCCGCGCCTCGAGGTCGGCGAGCTTCGCCTGCGCGCGTTCCAGGAGCCGCCGCTGTACGTCGAAGTCCTCGCGCAACACCACGTCGAAGCGGTCGAAGAAGGCGCCGAGCAGAGCGCGCAGGTTCTTCTCCAGGTCGGCGGCAGGCGAGTTGCGCGCTGCCTCTCCCAGGTGCTCGTCCAGTTCGTCGAGCAATCGTCTGTCGATCATCGGCCGCAGCCTAGGCGGTCTTCCGGTCAGCGTGAAGAGACTGGCCCGCACCAGCTAGAGGCGTCGCAAGCATTTGGCGCACCATGATAGTGCGCTGCAATGCAGCAACTTGCGCGCTAAGTGCGCAACCTACTGTAAGTACGCATTTTTTTAACTGGCACGACAGGTGCTATGGAAACTAGGCGTCTTGTCATCCACCACCTCATTGGGAGATCACGATCATGCGTAAGACCATTCTCGCCGCCGCAGTCAGCGCCGCAGCCGCCATGCCGGGGCTCGCGAACGCCCAAGCGGCCGCGCAGTCCCCGCACACGCTCACCGGCAACCTGGCCATCGTCAGCGACTACCGGTTCCGCGGCATTTCGCAGACCTTCGAGCAACACGCCATCCAGGGCGGCATCGACTACTCGCATGCGAGCGGCTTCTACCTCGGCAACTGGAACTCCAGCGTCAGTGGCCTGAGCTACCCGGGCGGCGGCGGCATCGAGATGGACTTCTACGGCGGCTTCAAGAAAGCCTTTGGCGACTTCGGCTTCGACGTTGGACTACTGTACTACTACTACCCGAAAGCAACGATCGCCGGCGAGAAGTTCGACACGCTCGAAGCCTACATCGCCGGCTCCTGGAAGTGGCTGACGCTCAAGTACTCGCTCACCATGACCGACTGGTTCGGCGTGAACTCGATCTCGACCGGCACGACCAACGGCGACTCCGAGGGTTCGGGCTACCTGGAGCTGAATGCGAGCTACGAGATCGCACCCAAGCTCACGCTGATCGGCCACATCGGCCAGCAGACGGTGAAGAACTACGGGAACCTCGACTACACCGACTACAAGATCGGCGCGACCTACGACCTGAGCGGCTGGGTGCTCGGCGCCGCCTACGTGGACACGGATACCGACGTCTTCACGGCGGGGGGCAAGGACATGGGCAAGGGCACGGCGGTGCTCTCCGTGAGCAAGTCGTTCTGACAATCGGGAAACCGCGGCGGGCGTGAGCCCGCCGCTTCCGGGAGAAAAGGGATGAAACTGGTCACAGCCATCATCAAGCCGTTCAAGCTCGACGAGGTCCGCGAGGCCCTCTCGGCGATCGGCGTGCAGGGGATCACGGTCACCGAGGTCAAGGGCTTCGGGCGCCAGAAGGGCCACACCGAGCTCTATCGCGGCGCGGAGTACGTGGTCGACTTCCTGCCGAAAGTGAAGATCGAAGCCGCGGTGAAGACCGAGCTGCTCGAGCGCGTGATCGAGGCGATCGAGAAGGCAGCGAACACCGGCAAGATCGGCGACGGCAAGATCTTCGTGTTCGAGCTCGAGAAAGTCATCCGCATCCGCACCGGCGAGACCGATGCGGACGCGCTATAGGGAGATGCACATGAAGAAGCTGTTTGCACTGATCGCGCTGGTCACCTCGTTCGCGTTCGCGGGCGCGGCACTGGCGCAGGACAAGCCCGCCGCCGCGCCTGACAAGCCGGCTGCTGCTGCTGCGGCTCCAGCCGCCGCTGCGCCCGCCGCACCCGCGGCAGCCGCCCCGGCGCCGATGCCCAACAAGGGCGACGTAACGTGGATGCTGATGTGCACGGCGCTCGTCATCATGATGAGCGTGCCGGCCCTGGCACTGTTCTACGGCGGCATGGTGCGCTCGAAGAATGCACTCTCGGTGCTGATGCAGGTGTTCGTGGTGTTCTCGCTGGTGACGGTGCTGTGGGTGGTCTACGGCTACAGCCTCGCCTTCACCGAGGGCAACCCCTACTTCGGCGGCTTCGACCGGTTGTTCCTGTCGGGCGCGCTGGATGCCGGCAAAGGCGAATTCGCGATGGCAGCGACCTTTTCCAAGGGCGTGGTCATCCCGGAGATTGTGTTCGTCGCCTTCCAGGCGACCTTCGCGGCCATCACCTGCTGCCTGATCCTCGGCGCGTTCGCCGAACGCGCCAAGTTCGCGGGGGTGCTCGCGTTCATCGTGCTGTGGTTCACCTTCAGCTACGCGCCGATCGCGCACATGGTGTGGTTCTGGATGGGACCGGACGCCTACACGGATCCGAAGCTGGTCGACGGCCTGACGGCGAAAGCCGGCCTGATCTGGCAGTGGGGCGCGCTCGACTTCGCGGGCGGCACGGTGGTGCATATCAACGCCGGCGTCGCGGGCCTCGTGGGCGCCTACCTGGTGGGCAAGCGCATCGGCTTCGGCAAGGAAGCGATGCCGGCGCATAACCTGCCGCTCACGATGATCGGGGCGTCGCTGCTGTGGGTGGGCTGGTTCGGCTTCAACGCGGGCTCCGCGCTCGAAGCCGGCAATACCGCGGCGCTTGCGTTCCTCAACACCTATCTGGCGACCGCGTGCGCGGTGCTGTCCTGGAGCCTCGGTGAGGCGATCTTCAAGGGCAAACCGACCATGCTCGGCGGCGCCTCGGGGGCGGTGGCGGGCCTCGTGGCCATCACCCCGGCCGCCGGCAACGTCGGCGTGGGCGGCGCGTTCGTCATCGGCCTGGTGGCGGGCGTCGTCTGCCTCTGGGGTGTCTCCGGACTGAAGAAGCTGCTGGGCGCGGACGACTCGCTCGATGTGTTCGGCGTGCACGCGGTCGGCGGCATCGTCGGGGCTCTGCTCACCGGCGTGTTCAACGACCCCTCGCTCGGCGGCCCCGGCTACGTCGCCGACTGGGTGACGGCGAGCGTCGTGGCGGCGAAGGACTACTCCATCGCCGGCCAGGTGTGGATCCAGGCGAAAGCGGTGCTGCTCACCATCGTCTGGTCGGGCGTGGTGGCGTTCATCGCCTACAAGCTGGTAGACCTGACCATCGGCCTGCGCGTGCCCGAAGAAGAAGAGCGCGAAGGCCTCGACACCACCTCGCACGGCGAGGCGGCGTATCGCATGTAAAGAGTCTCCTCCTAGGGCATTTCCCTGGTTCACGGGGCGCCGCAAGCGCCCCGTTTTTTTCTGCACTTTGCTGCACGGCGCCGCGCCGGCGAGCGCCGCCGTGCCTGCGCTGGCTGGCCCTATACTGCATTTCGCCAGATGAATGCAGCCGAGCACCTGCTGGGACAGGACGCGCTGGCGCGCCATGGTGCGCGCACGGCGCTCGTTTGCGGCGAGCGTGCGCTCACCTACTCCGAGCTCGCCCGAGAGACCGCACGGGCTGCAAGCGCATTGGGCACGCTGGGGGTGCGGCCCGGCGAGCGCGTGCTGCTGCTCCTGCGCGACACGCCGGAATTCGCGGCGGCGTGGCTTGGCGCGGTGCGCGCGGGCGCGGTGGCGATCGGGCTGAACAGCAAGCTCGCCGAGACGGACTATCGCCACATCGTCACCGACAGCGACGCCCGCCTGCTGATCGCGGACGAGAGCCTGCAGCAGGTGCTCGGGCCGCTTGCCGGAGAGCTCGCCGCCGCGCGGCGACTCGTCCCGCTGGGCGATTGGCTGAAGCTCGCCGCAGGCGCCGCGCCGCAGGCGGGCGTGCACGAGGCGCAGCCGGAGGATCCCGCGTTCTGGCTCTACTCCTCCGGCACGACCGGACGCCCCAAGGGCATCGTGCACACGCACCGCAGCATGCTGCCGGCGGGCCAGGCGCAGCGCGAGGTGATGGGGCTCGGACCGCAAGACCGCATCTTCACGACGTCGAAGCTGTTCTTCGCCTACGCGCTGGAGAACGGCCTGCTCGGCCCGTTGTCGCTGGGCGCCACCGTGATCCTGCATCCTGACTGGGTCGACGTGGACCAGGTCGAGGCGCTCGTCTCGAAGCAGCGGCCCACGGCACTGTTCAGTGTGCCGACCTTCTACCGGCGGCTCCTCGCGCTGCCGGCCGATCGCCTCGCGCCGTTTCGCGCGGTGCGCCACTTCGTGTCGGCCGGCGAGCGCCTGCCGGCGCAGTTGTTCGACGCCTGGCGCGAGGCGACCGGACGCGAGATTCTCACCATCTACGGCATGTCGGAGACGTTCTGCGTGGCCATGATCACCCCGCCGGGCGGCACGGGCGCGCTGCGCAGTGGCCGGCCGCTCGCCGGCGTGGAAGCGCGGCTGCTCGCCGAGGACGGCGCCGAAATCGCGCCCGGCGAGCCCGGGGTGCTGTGGATCCGCCATCCCGCCCTCAGTACCGGATACGCCAATCGCCCGGAGGCGACGCGCGAGCAGTTCCGCGACGGCTGGTTCTGCACCCGGGACCTGTTCGTGCGCGACGCGCAGGGGAACTTCTCTCACCAGGGCCGCAGCGACGAGTTGATGAAGGTCGCGGGCCAGTGGGTCCAGCCCGGCGAGCTCGAGGAAGCCGTGACCGGGCTCCCGGCCGTGGCGGAAGCGGCGTGCGTCGCGGTGGCCGACACGGAGGGCTCGGAACGGCTGGCGCTGTTCGTCGCCGCGCGCGGCACGGACGCGCAGGCGGCCGTCGCCGCCGCCGCGCAGGCCTGCGAGCAGAAGTTGCCGCGCCACAAGCGGCCCAAGTGGATCGTGCCGGTGCCGGAGCTGCCGCGCACCGCCACCGGCAAGGTGCAGCGCTTCAAGCTGCGCGAACTGCTCCTGCAGCAGCGCTCCCGCAAGGAATAGAATCCGCGTTTTTCTCCGAGAGGCCTGCATGGCTTACGCAATTCCGATCTGGACTCCCCCGGCGCTGCCGATTTCCGGCAGCGGCGATGCCTTCCCGGTGCGCCGCATCTTCTGCGTCGGGCGCAATTACGCCGAGCACCAGAAGGAAATGGGCGGCAGCGGCCGCGAGCAGCCGTTCTTCTTCATCAAGAGCGCGCACACCCTGGTGCCCAACGGCGGCGACGTGCACTACCCGCCGAAGACCGCCAATTACCACTATGAGACCGAGCTGGTGGTTGCCATCCACAAGGGCGGCCGGCGCATCGACGCCAGGCGCGTCAACGAACACGTCTACGGCTACGCCGTGGGCCTGGACATGACGCGGCGCGACCTGCAGCAGTTGGGCAAGGACCACGGCCGGCCCTGGGACTTCGGCAAGGACTTCGACGAGGCGGCGCCGTGCAGCTCCCTGGTGCTTGCTTCCAAGATCGGCCACCCGTCCAGCGGCGCGATCTGGCTGCAGGTGAACGGCAAGGAGCGCCAGAAAGCCGACCTCGCCGACATGATCTGGTCGGTGCCCGAGCAGATCGCCTACCTTTCCGAGTACTACACGATCGAACCCGGCGACATCATCTATTCCGGCACGCCTGCCGGCGTCGGCCCGGTGAAGCCGGGCGACGAGCTGCATGCGCACATCGATGGCGTGGGCGAACTCAAGGTGAAGCTGGTGCCGGCCTTGTGAAGCTGTACACCTACTTCCGCAGCTCGGCCGCGTTCCGGGTGCGGATCGCCCTGAACCTCAAGGGGCTAACCTACGAGCCGGCATTCGTGCACCTGCCAAGGGGCGAGCACCGCAAGCCTGAATACGGCTCGCTGAATCCGCAAGGCCTGGTGCCGACGCTGGAAGACGGCGGCAGGCTGCTCACTCAGTCGCTCGCCATCATCGAGTACCTCGAGGAGACGCATCCCAATCCGCCGTTGCTGCCGAAGGACCCATTCGCGCGCGCCCGCGCCAGGAGCCTCGCGCTGCTCGTGGCCTGCGAGATCCATCCGCTCAACAACCTGCGCACGCTCACGCACCTGAGAAAGGCGCTCGGCCAGAGCGAGGACCAGGTGAATGCCTGGTACCGGCACTGGATCGCCGACGGCATGGCGAATCTCGAAGCCGCCATGGCGCAGGCGCCGGGCACCGGCAGGTTCAGCCAGGGCGATGCGCCCGGCATCGCCGACTGCTGCCTGGTGCCGCAGGTGTTCAACGCGCAGCGCTACCAATGCGATCTCGCGCCGTTCCCCACCGTGATGCGCGTGTTCGACGCCTGCATGCAACTTGATGCATTCGATCGTGCGCAGCCGGGCAAGCAGCCGGACGCGGAATAGAGGGAGAATGCGCGCCAGAGGGGGAAACCCAAGCCGCCATGAGCAAGATCAACGCCTACCGCAGGTTCCATCCGGGCACGCAGCCCGAGTACGACTTTCCGTTCTATGCCTCGACGGCCAGGCGCCATCCGACGCAGCCGCTGGTCATCGTGCCGCAGACGCTCTCGGAGATCACCGGCCCGGTGTTCGGCACCGACGATCTCAAGCCTGCGGACAACGACCTCACGCGCCAGCACAAGGGTGACCCGATCGGCGAGCGCATCACCGTCAGCGGCCGCGTGCTGGACGAAAACGGCCGGCCGCTGCCGCACACGCTGGTCGAGGTCTGGCAGGCGAACGCCGCCGGGCGCTACCCGCACAAGAACGACACGCACAACGCGCCGGTGGATCCGAATTTCTCGGGCGCCGGCCGTGCGCTCACCGACGCCGAGGGCCGCTACCGCTTCATCAGCATCCGGCCCGGGGAGTATCCCTGGCGCAACCACTACAACGCCTGGCGTCCCGCGCACATCCATTTTTCGCTCTTCGGCCGCGCGTTCCTGACGCGCATGGTCACGCAGATGTACTTCCCGGGAGACCCGCTGCTCGAGTACGACCCGATGTACATGAGCATCCCGGACGCGAAGGCGCGCGTGCGCCTGGTTTCGCAGTTCGACTGGGAGAACACGGTGCCGGAGCACGCGCTCGCCTACCGTTTCGACATCGTGCTGCGCGGCCGCGAGGCGACGCCGATGGACAAGTCGCCGGGGGAATGACGTGAGCCTCTATGCCAGCGGTTCGCAGACGGTCGGCCCCTACCTGCACATCGGGCTCACCTGGCTCAATACTTCGAATATCGCCGGGCCCGGCGTCAAGGGCGAGCGCGTCGCCATCCAGGGGCGCCTCGTAGATGGCGACGGCGTTGGCGTGGGCGACGGCCTGATCGAGATCTGGCAGGCGAACGCCGAGGGCGCGTATGCGCACCCGGAGGACCGCCAGAAGAAGACGCTGGAAAAGGGCTTCCGCGGCTTCGGGCGCATCCCGACCGATGCGAAGGGCGCGTTCGAGTTCACCACCATCAAGGCCGGCCGCGTGCCCGGCCCCGACGGCAAGCTGCAGGCGCCCCACCTGTCGGTGACGGTGTTCATGCGCGGCCTGCTCAAGCAGCTCTCGACCCGGATCTATTTCCCCGGCGATCCGGCCAACGCCCAGGATCCGGTGCTCAACCTCGTGCCGGCGGCGCGCCGCGCCACGCTCGTCGCGCGGCGAGGGAGCAAGGGCGTGCTGGAGTGGAACATCGTCCTGCAGGGCAAGGACGAAACGGCGTTCTTCGACTTCTGAGTCTCGACCTCGCCTTCGCCGACGAGCGCTGCGCCGAGCTGTTGTCGGACCGGCAGCTGCTCGCCGCGATGGCGCGCTTCGAAGCGGCGCTGGCGCTCGCCGAAGCACGCGCCGGCCTGGTGCCGGTCGAGCATGCGCAGACGATCGCGCGCGTCTGCGAGCGCGCCGAATTCGACGCGGCCGCGCTCGCGCGCGCGGCGCGCACGGCGGGGGCGCTTGCCATTCCCTTCGTGCAGCAGCTCACCGCTCAGGTCGCTTCGGTATCCGCGGAGGCGGCGCGCCACGTTCACTTCGGCGCCACCAGCCAGGACGTCATGGATACGGCGGCCGCGCTCTGCTTGCGCAGCGCCGGCGAGCGCCTGATCGCGCTTGCCACGCGCGCGGGCGATGCCGCCGCGCAGCTCGCCGAGCGCTACGCGCGCACGCCGCTCGCCGCGCGCACGCTGCTGCAGCCCGCGCTTCCCGTGCCCTTCGGCTGGAAGGCGGCGGGGTGGCTCTCCGCGCTCACCCGCGCGCGCGCCCGTCTGCCGGCGGCGCTCACGCAGGCCTGCGCCCTGCAGTTCGGCGGCGCCGGCGGCACGCTGTCCGCGTTCGGCTCGCAGGGCGACGCGGTGGGCGACGCGCTGGCCGCCGAGCTCGACCTGCCGCGGCCCTCGATACCGTGGCACAGCGCACGCGACGCATTCGCGCGCCTGGGCGCGGAGATCGCGATCGTCGCGGGCACGGCTGGCAAGATCGGGCGCGACATCTCGCTCATGATGCAGCCCGAGGTCGGCGAGGCCGCCGAGCCGGCGGGCGCGGGCCGCGGCGGCTCCTCGAGCCTGCCGCACAAGCGCAATCCCGCCGGCAGCCTGCTGGCGCTGGAGGCGGCGCTGCGCGCGCCCGGCCTCGCGGCGACGCTGCTCGCGCAGCTCGCGCCCGAGCACGAGCGCGGGCTGGGCCAGTGGCAGAGCCAGTGGTTCACGCTGCGCGAGCTGCTGTGCGCGGCGGCGAGCGGCGCCGCGGCGATGGCGGAGGTCCTCGAAGGGCTCGAAGTGGACGCAGCGGCCATGCGCCGCAATCTCGAGCGCACGCGCGGCCTGGTGTTCTCCGAGGCGGTGGCCGTGCGCCTTGCCCGAACGCTCGGCAAGGCGGCCGCTCACCAGCTGACTGAAAGGCTGTGCGCGCAGGTGCAGCGCGAGGGCACCACGCTGCTCGAGGCGCTGCGCGCCGACCCCGAGGCCGCGCGCGCGATTCCGCAGCAGGAGCTCGCCGGACTGTTCGACGCCGAGAGAACGTTCGGCAGCGCGGGCGCGATGATCGCGCGCGCACTCGCCGAGTGGCACGCGGTGCGCGCGAGCTAGCTCGCGCGAAACAGCGCCTTCAACTCTTCCGGGATCGTTTCCCCGTGCAATCTCGAGCCGGGCCCCTTCTCGAACCGGCCCCAGACGCGTGTCTCGCTGCCGCGCGCGAGCGCCACGCCGTCGGCGCGCAGCACCTCGTGCGCGAGCACGAAGGACTTGCCGCCGAAGCGCGCGATCTTCGAGCGCACCTCGCAGTGGTCACCCTGCTCGGCGGGATGCAGGAACCGGCAGTCCGCAGCAATGAGCGGCATGGCAAGATTCTCCGCGCGCATGCGCTTGGCGGGGTAGCCGACGCCGGCGAAGAACGCCCAGCAGGCCGAGTCCATCCAGCGGAAGTAAGTGGGATAGAAGATGATGCCCGCCGGGTCGCAGTCGCCCCAATGCACCTGGCACGCAAAGGTCGCGACGATGGAGCGGAACTCGGCGTCGTTCATCGCCCGAAATCTTATCAGCGCAACTGGCGCGCGTGCGTCTCGCGCGTGGCGAGCGCGCAGGCGAACGACAGCGAAAGCCAGCCGAGCAGCAGCAGGAACGCGTCGCGGTAGGCCTGCGCGCCGTAGGCGCGCGCCCCCGAGTAGGTCAGCTCGCCGAGCCAGCCCTGGTCGAGAACGACGCCGATCAACGGCTGCAGCAGCATCGCGCCGGTCATCGAGCCCATGTTGGCGACGCCCGTCGCGGTACCCGCCAGCTGCGCGGGCACCGACTCCTTGGCATAGGCGAAGCCGACCACCATGCAGCCCGAGGTGAACCCCGCGGCCACCAGCAGCGCAAGCAAGACGTTCGGCGAGGGGTGCGCCAGGACGATCATCGACCACAGCACCAGCGCCGAGACCGCGCCGATCACGTAGGGGGACTTCCTCTCGCGCAGCCGGTCGGAGAAGGCGCCGAACAGCGGCCCGCCGAGCGCCCACGCCAGCATCAGCGCCGAGCAGTAGAACGCCGCGCGCGCCTGCGTGAAGCCGTACACCGACACGAGGTAGGGCACGCCCCACAGGCCGCCGAAGGCGATGGTCGCGCCGCTGATGCCCTGCGGCGCAAAGAAGATGAGCCAGGTGTTGCGGTAGCGCAGGACTTCGGCCAATCCCTGCCATGCGGATGCGCGCGCAGCGCCTGAGGCTCGCGCAGGGGCGTAGCCGAGGTAGCCGCGTTCCGAGGGATCGTCGCGCACCGCGAGCCGGATCGCGCCGCAGATCACGACGGTGGCGAGCGCCACCGTGAGCATGACGGGGCGCCACTCGAATTGCGCGACCGCCGCAGCAAGCGGCACGCCGGCGCTCACCGCGCCGCTCATCCCGGCCGCGAGCGCGAGCCCGCTCGCGAGCGCGAAACGCTGCGCGGGCAGCCAGTGCGCGGCGAGCTTGAGCGTCCCCACCCAGGCCACGCCCACCGAGCCGCCGATCAGCAGCCGGCCGAGATAGGCGACGTACAGATTCGGGGCGAGCGCGAACATCAGGCCGCCGATGGCGGCGACCGCCGCGCCGGCCGTGAGCACGCGTCGCGCGCCGTAGCGATCGACCATGAGCCCGGTCGGAATCTGCATGGCGACGTAGCCGTAGAGGTAGAACGCCGAAAGATTGCCGAGGCCGGCGGCGGCAAGGGAGAACTCCGCCATCAGCTCCTGCGTCATCACCGCGGGGGCGACGCGCTGGAAGAACCCGGCGAGGTACAGCGAGGCGCCCAGCGCCCAGATGCCCCAGGCGAGGCGGGCCGGCGGGTACGCTGCTGCGGGGGCGCTGGGCAAGTGGCGCTCGCGAAGCCGGCGCGGCGCCCGTCTAGCGCGCTAGCACTGCTCCCAGGGCAGGCCCTCGAAGCGCCAGCCGGCGGTCGAGTTGCGCTGGTGCCTGTCGTTCAGCTCGCCCTCGAAGCCGTGCACCACGTTGAACACCTGCGTAAAGCCCGCTCGCTCGAGCTCTTCGCCGGCTTCCTTGGAGCGGTTGCCGCTGCGGCAGATGAGCACCACCGGGCGCGTGGTGTGATTGGTGCCGGCGAGCTTCTTCACCTGGCCCACGAAATGCGGATTCACCGCCCACTCCGGCCCGTCGTTCCACGCGACGTGCAGCGCGCCGACCGGGTGGCCCACGAACAGATACTCCATCTCGCTGCGGCAATCGACGAACAGCGCGTCCGCATGCTGCTTCAGGAACTGCTGCGCGCGCTTGGGCTCGAGGTGGTCCATGGGGGAGGGCATTATACGCGTAAGCAATTGACACAACAGGGGGAACTGGGCACACTGCCAGTCCGCGCCGATTTGATGTTCAGCTTGCGGGCGCGTTACAAATACCGCTAAAGAGACGTGCTCCGACGCCCGTTTCCGCGCAAGCCGAACGGGCGTTTTGTTTTACGGGACCCGATGACACACAGCGATCGCAGCGCGCAGCTCCGCGCCCTCCTCGGCGAGCAGATCCTCGTCCTGGACGGCGCCATGGGCACCATGATCCAGCGCGAGCGCCTGTCCGAGGCGCAGTTCCGCGGCGAGCGCTTCCGCGACTGGCCGCGCGAGTTGCGCGGCAACAACGACCTGCTCGCGCTGACGCAGCCGGATCTCATCCGGCGCATCCATGCGCAGTATCTCGAGGCGGGCGCCGACATCATCGAGACCAACACCTTCAATTCGACTGCCGTATCGATGGCCGACTACGGCATGGAGGCGCAGGTCGCCGAGCTGAACCTCGCCGCGGCGCGCCTCGCAGTGGCGGCGGCGCGCGCATGGGAAGCCAAGGATCCGTCGCGGCCGCGCTTCGTCGCGGGCGTGCTCGGGCCAACCACCAAGACCGCCTCGATCTCGCCCGACGTAAACGACCCCGGATTTCGCGCGATCCGCTTCGATGCGCTGGTCGCAGCGTAT
>Ga0137356_1000039_pt1 | contig 18831 bp, 17 predicted proteins | sample EasRivERMLT830_2_FD_102297 | JGI IMG/M metagenome (GOLD analysis project Ga0137356, IMG submission 102297) | Soil microbial communities from meander-bound floodplain in the East River, Colorado, USA - East River MetaG ERMLT830_2 | ecosystem: Environmental > Terrestrial > Soil > Floodplain ...
AGATCGCCCCCGCCGCGCCGCATGCGCTGCACATGCCCTCGCATATATTCACGCGCGTCGGCGCCTGGACGGATTCCGCGGCGACAAACCAGCGCTCGGCAACCGTCGCGAAGAACGGCAAGGAGCCCGACGAGGCGCTGCACGCAAGCGATTACATGGTCTATGCCTACCTGCAGCTGGCGCGTGACGGCGATGCGCTGAAGACCATCGAAGGGGCGGCGGCGGTGAGCGACTTCAATGCGGCCCGCTTCGTCGGTCCCTACGCGCTCGCGGCGATGCAGGCGCGTTACCCGGTCGAGCGCGGCGCCTGGCGCGAGGCGGCACAGCTTCAGCCCGCACCGAGCAAGTTCGCGTTTACGGAGGCGATGACGCATTTCGCCCGGGCCCTGGGGGCCGCGCGCAGCGGCGACGCGGCGTCGGCACAGAAAGACGTCGAGAAGATCGCGCAGCTGCGCGATGCGCTGAAGGCCGCCAAGAACGAGTACTGGGCGAATGAAGTGGAAGTAATGCGTCTAGCCGGATCGGCGTGGACCACTCTGGCGCAAGGAAAGAGTGACGAAGCGTTGGGCCTGATGCGCCAGGCCGCTGACATGGAAGACAAGAGCGAGAAGCACATCGTCACTCCGGCGCGGATCCTCCCGGCGCGCGAGCTGCTCGGCGACATGCTGCTCGAGCTCAAGCGCCCGGCCGAGGCGCTGAAGGAGTACGAAGCCTCGCAGCTTCGCGAACCCAACCGTCTGCGCGGTCTCTACGGCACCGGCTTAGCGGCCTCGCAGTCGGGGAACACGGCGAAGGCGAAGGTGTACTTCGGCCGGGTCGTCGACATGGCCGGCTCCGCCAGTCCTCGCGTCGAACTCAGCACCGCACGAGCCTACCTCGCCAGCAACTGACCGCTGAACAGGCGCAGCCCGAGGCGCCGCGCGGGCGCGAAGTCTTCGAGCACCGAAGCGTGGATGGCCGCGAGGTCCTTCCAAGGGTCGCGCGCGGCATAGAAGCGCTTTAGGAACAGCAGGTCCGCGAGCATGCTCTCCATCCAGTCCACCTCCTCGGCGTAGCCGAGCACGGCGCGGCAGCCGGACTCCTTCAGGAAGCGCGCCGCGAAGCGCTCGCCCTGCTTGCCGGCAAACACGCTACAGGCACCGAAGTACACCAAGTTGCGGTAGCTCTCGCCCCAGCCCGCGAAGGCACGGCACAGCACCGCCGGCCCGAGGCGCGCGAGCGAAGTGTGGATGCGCCCCGGCGAGCCGTGGAACGACAGGTAATAGACCGGCGCATCGAAGGCCTCCGGGTCGCGCCAGAGGATGCCCTCACGCCGGCGCGTGTACGCGGCGAGCTGGGAAAGCGTCCCAACGTGGCGGTGGGCGATGGCGAGCGGCGGGTCGAACTGGCGCGCGAGACCCTCTAAGAAGGGCAGCACCGAGGGCGCGCGGAACGCGCGCGACAGGTGATCGCCCCAGTAGGTTTCCAGGCAGACGAGCTTTCTCGGGGCTGCCTTGCGCTTGGCGCGTCGCATGCGCGGTTATCATAGCCGCGAGGAGGAATCATGTTCGAAACCACCATTGCCGGCAGCCTGCCCAAGCCCTTCTGGCTCGCCGAGACCGACAAGCTGTGGCCTGCGTGGAAGTCGCAGGGCGAGGAGCTGGCGAAAGCCAAGCGCGACGCGACGCTGCTGTGGCTGAAAGAGCAGGAGGACGCGGGCCTGGACATCGTCACCGACGGCGAGCAGTCGCGCCAGCACTTCGTGCACGGCTTCCTCGAGTACGTCGAGGGCATCGACTTCGAGCACAAGGTGAAGATGGGCATCCGCAACAACCGCTACGACGCCATGGTGCCAGTGGTGGTCGGGCCGCTGCGGCTCAAGGGCCGCGTGCACGACGTGGAGGCAAAAGTCGCGCGCGCCCACACGAAGAAGAAACTGAAGATCACCATGCCCGGGCCGATGACCATCGTCGACACCATCGCCGATCGTTACTACGGCGACAAGGTGAAGCTGGCGATGGCCTTCGCCGAGCTCCTCAACCAGGAGGCGCGCGCGCTGGAGAAGGACGGCGTGGACGTGATCCAGTTCGACGAGCCCGCGTTCAACGTCTACATGGACGACGTGAAGAAGTGGGGCGTGAAGGCGCTCGAGCTGGCGGCGAAGGGATTGCGCTGCACGACCTGCGTGCACATCTGCTACGGCTACGGCATCAAGGCGAACCTGGACTGGAAGGAGACGCTCGGCGGCGAGTGGCGCCAGTACGAGGAAATCTTCCCCGCCCTGGCGAAGAGCAGGATCAAGCAGGTGTCGCTGGAGTGCATCCACTCGCACGTGCCGCCCGAGCTGATGAAGCTGCTCAAGGGCAAGGACGTGCTGGTGGGCGTGATCGACGTCGCCTCCGACAAGGTGGAAACGCCGCAGGAAGTCGCGGCGACCATTCGCAACGCGCTCAAGTACGTGCCGGCGCGGCACCTATTCCCCTGCACCAACTGCGGCATGGCGCCGATGCGCCGCGAGGTGGCGCTTGCCAAGCTCAAAGCGCTCGGCGCGGGGGCGGCGCTAGCACGCCAGCGCTACGGCAAGGACGAGGTAACAGTGGGCTGGGGCTCGGGCCGCCCGGCGCGCAAGGCGCGCAAGGCGAAGAAGAAGTAGTCGCGGCGTACAGGGGCCGATGTGCGCGGCCGCGCCTGCTGTTTGTCAATCGGCGTAGCCGGGCAGCTCCCGGTCGAGGATGCGCATCATCGCCTCGAAGAACAGGCGCTCGCGCTCGGCGCGCGAATGGCGGTCGTTGGCGGGCGGCGCCTGCACCTGCGCCACCACTTCGTCGGAGAGCACTTCGAGCGGCTTGCCCGTGCCCATCGCCAGCACCTGCGCACGGCACACGCGCTCGAGCTTGTACAAGCGCCGATAGGCCTGCGCCACGGTGTCGCCGGTCACCAGCACGCCGTGGTTCTTCATGAAGAGCACGTGCTTTTCCCCGATCAGGCGCGCGAGGCGCTCGCCTTCCTCGATGAAATCGGCGGTGCCGGTGTAGGTATCGTCGTAGGCGACGTGGCCGTGGAAGAAGGCCGCAGTCTGGCTCGCCGGCATCAGGCGGTTGTCCTTCAGCATGTTGAGCGCCACCGCCCAGGTCTGGTGGGTGTGCAGCACCACGCGCGTTCCGGCGATGCGGTGGATGGGCGCGTGGATGCACTGCGCCGAGAGCTCGACGTCGCCCTCGCCCTCCAGCGTCGCACCCGTCTCGTCGAACACGATCATGTCGCTCGCCCGAGCCTCGGACCAGTGCAGGCCGAAGGGCAGGATGAGGTAGCGGTCGTCGGCGCCTGGAACGGTGACGGTGAAATGGTTGTCGATGCCCTCCTCCAGCTCGTGCAGCACGGCGAGCCGGTGCGCGGCGGCGAGGTGGACCTTCGCTTCATGGACGGGATCGACGGCTCGGGACGTGGCGAGCGGGTGGACTGACATCGCTTGGCCCTCAGGTGGAATTCTTCTGCCGAAGTATAACGAGGCGCTCGCGCCGGAAGTGGGTCGCCGCCAGGAAGAGCGCCGCGGCCTGCAGCGCCGCGCAGAAGTAGAACGGCGCGCCGATGCGCCAATCGCCCTTCGGCAGGTGCGACACCAGGGCCAGCAGCGGCGCGCCGAGCACCGGGGCGATCACCGCCATCAGGCTGTTCAGGCCGCCCACCGCGCCCATTGCCTGGCCCTGGCTGCGCGAATCCGCGGCACTGGAGATGATGCTCTGGATGGACGCGGCTACCGTGGCGCCGAGAAGGTTGACGAAGATCACCGCGTACATCATCCAGCCGTGCGTGGCCGCGCCCCACATCAGGTAGGCGAGCGTCGAGGACACCAGCCCGAGCACGGCCAGCTGGCGCGGGCTGAAGCGGCGCAGCAGGCGACCGAGGAGGAAACCCTGCACCGCGACCGACACGACGCCTACCGCCGCCAGCGCCCAGCCGTTCTGCAGCGGGCCCCAGCCGAACTTGAAGGTCGTGTACAACACCCAGCTGGTGTACAGCACGAACTGCGCGAGTCCGCTGCAGGCGATGACGGCGACGAGAGGGCCCGCGCCCTTCAGCCGCGCCAGGCCGCGCAGCGAGCTGACGGGGTTGGCCGCCTTCCAGGCAAAGGCGCGCCGCCGATCCGCAGGCAGGGATTCGGGCAGCACGAAGTACCCATAGAGCAGGTTGAGCAGCGCGAGGCTGCCGGCGGCAAAGAACGGCAGCCTCAGGTCGAGCGCGCCCAGCAGCCCGCCCACTACCGGTCCAAGAATGAAGCCCAGGCCGAACATCGCGCCCAGCATGCCGAAGCGCTTCGCACGCTCCTCGGGCGGGGTGATGTCGGCGACGTAGGCGTTGCCCACCGACATGTTGGCCTGCATCGCGCCGCTCACCGCGCGAATGACGACCAGCATCCACAGGCTGGACGCCAGCGCGGTGGCGAGAAAGCTCATCGCGAGGCCGCAGAAGCCGAGCAACAGCACCGGCCGCCGCCCGTACGCGTCGGAGAGCGCGCCGAGGACCGGCGAGGCAAAGAAGTTCGCCAGGCCGAAGGCAAAGGCCACCACGCCGTACCAATAGGCCTGCTCGGCCTGCGAGCCGGTGAAGCTGCCCACCAGCGCCGGCAGCACGGGAATGATCAGCCCGATCGACACCATGTCGATCAGGGTCGCCAGCATGATGAACGGCATCGCCGCCACGCGGTCGTGGCGGGCCGGAGACAGCTTGAACAAGCGGCTTGCCTTCGTCCCCGTCAGGCGGGCGCTAGGATGTGGATCACGCGGCTCGCGATCATGTCCTTCACTTTCGCGGCGTAGGCCGCCATGTGCGGCGCGGCCGCATGCGCCTTGAGCGCCTCCATGCTCTCCCATTTCTCGATGACGAGGAAGGTGTCGGGCCCGCACTTGGTCTGGAAGCCGAGGGCATTCTCGGCATCCACGGCCGGGCCGTACTCGATGCAGCCCTTCTCGGCCTTGACCGCGGGCACGTTGGCGCGGAAGTGCTTGAGGATCTCCTCGCGCTTGCCAGGCTTGGCGGTGACGACGGCGACGACATGGATCATGGCGGTCAGTCCTTTCAGGAAAGTTTCTTCAGCTTTTGCAGGGAGCGCATGCGCCAGGGAATCTGGCGGTCCGGGAACAGGCGCGGGAACTCCGTGTAGCTCACCTCGCCCACGTAGATGTCGCCGCGCGAGTCCACGGCAAGGCCGTGCGGCGCGACGAACTTGCCAGTCTCCAGCCCCGGGCCGCCGTCGCCGCCGAGCCGCGCGAGCGTCCTGCCTGCCCGATCGACGATGGTGAGGCGCGGCCCGAGGTTGGGGTGGTTGCGGTTGATGGGCATCCCGGACCCCAACTCGCCGATAAGGAAACGTGGCTGCGGCCCTCGACAGCAGTAAAGGCCGCAGGGCCGGTGCATGTTGACCCACTGCGTCTCGTAGCGGCCATTGCCGTCGAACACCTGCACACGGTGGTTCTCGCGGTCGGCGACGTACACCCAGCCCTCGGCGTCGGTCGCGATGTTGTGCGGAATGTTGAACTGGCCCGGGTCGGTGCCCGGCTCGCCCCAGGAGAGAAGCAGCTTGCCGTCGGGCGAGTACTTGTGCACCTTGGCGTTGCCGTAGCCGTCGCTTACGTAGATCTCGCCCTTGGGCGACTGCGCAGTATGCGTGCAGCGATGGAAAGGCCGCCCGCTCATGTAGGGCGCGGGCCTGCCCGGCACGCCCAGCTCCAGCAGCACCTTGCCCTCCGCGGTGCACTTGCGCACCATGTGGCCGCCGTCGTCCGTGAGCCAGAGGACGTCGTCCGCGTCGATGTGCAGGCCGTGCGCACGCGGATACTGGCCCTCGCCCCAGGAGCGCAGGAATTTGCCGTCGCGATCGAACACGATCATCGGGTGCTCGCCGCGGTTGAACACGTAGACGCGGTCCTTGCTGTCGCAGGCGACCGCGGCCACGTCCCTGAACTCCCAGCCCCCGGGCAGCTTCGCCCAGTCCTCCACCACCTCGTAGCGGTGCTCGCCCGTGCCCAATACAACTGGCATCACATCCTCCGAAAATTGGGGTCAGGGCCGAATCTTCGCCGCAAAAGAAAACTCGGCCCTGACCCCATTTTCACCATTTCACCAGGCGATGGCGAAGGCGGGAAAGCATTCGGCTTTCGAGCCGCGCGGGTCGCAGCCAGCCTCGATGAGGCCGGTGTCCTCGTCGAACGCTGCGCAGGACACGAACCCCTCGGTCCAGTCTGGCGCCACGTCCAGATCGTGGCCGCGGCGCCGCAGCTCGTCCATGACCTTCGCGCCATAGCGCGGCTCGATCCTCACGCGGTTCGGCTCGGAGGCGTGCGGCGCAAAGAAGCCCGGGGTGTGCTCGGAGGACAGCCGCGGCGCCTCGATCGCCTCGGGGATCGACATGCCGAAGGCGGCGCGGCACAGATAGAACTGCAGCAGCCACTGGCCCTGGTTGTCGCCGCCCATGGTGCCGAAGGCCATCCAGGGCTTGCCGCCCTTGAACGCCATGGAGGGCGTGAGCGTGGTGCGCGGGCGCTTGCCCGGCGCCACGACGTTGGGGTGGTGCGCCGGCCCGAGGTAGAACGTCATCATGCGCACCGAGAGCGGAAAGCCGAGCGGCGCGATCACGTCGGCGGACGAGATCCAGCCGCCGCTCGGCGTGAAGGAGGCCATGTTGCCTTTGGCGTCCACCGCGTCCACGTGCACCGTCCCCGGCCCCCAGTCCTTGGGCGTGAGCTTCTCGTCCTCCGGCAGCAGCGCGGCATTGCGGCGCGCGTCGCCCGGGCGCAGCTCGCGGCTCGCATGGCGCATGTCGATCAGCGCGGCGCGCCGCTTCGTGTACTCCGCGGAGAGCAGAATCTCGCCCGGCACCATGGCTTGGGACGGGTCGCCGTAGTACTGCTCGCGATCGGCGTAGGCGAGCTTCATCGCCTCGACGAGCAGGTGGCAGTAATCCGGCGTGCCGAAGCCGATCGCCTTCAGGTCGAACTGCCACATGAGCGCCAGCGTCTGCAGCTCGGCCGGTCCCTGCGACCAGAAGCCGGTCTTGAAGAGCTCGGTGTCGCCCAGGCGCAGCGAGGCGGGGGTCTCGATCCGGGTCTCGAACGCGGCGAAGTCTTCGCGCGCGAGCAGGCCGTCGCGCTCCTTCGAGAATTTGGCGATCTCGGCGGCGACCTCGCCCCGGTAGAACGCTGCGAGCGGGTCTTTGGCGGCCGCCAGGTACTCGTAGGTCCGCGCGAGCGCGGGATTGCGGAACCGCTCGCCCACCTCCGGCACGCGCCCGCCCGGCAGGTAGAGCTGCGCGCTGCCCGGCCATTCCGCCTCGAAGCGCACGCGCATCGGCCCGATGCCGTATTTGTGCTGGTTGCGCAGGCCCTCCGAAACGGGAAAGCCTTCCTTCGCCAGCCGAATGGCCGGCGCGATCACCTCGGAGAGCGGCATCGTGCCCCACTTCTGCAGCGCGGTGGCGAGTGCGCCGAACGCCGCAGGCACGCCCGCGGCAAGGATGCCGGAGTCCGGAATGTCAGCAAGCCCGCGTGCGCGGTACGCCTCCGGCGTCGCTTTCGCGGGCGCTGCCATGTTGCCGTTCACGGCGATCACGCGCGATTCGCCCGCCAGGCGCACGAGGAGCGGGCACTCGCCGCCGATGGTGTGCATCTGCGGGTTGACCACGCCCTCGACGAAGCTCGCGGCCACCGCCGCGTCGATCGCGTTGCCGCCCGCCTTGAGCACGTCGGTGCCGGCATCCGCCGACAGATTGCTGTTCGACGCCACGGCGCCCCGCGTGCCCATCAGGCGCGGATGGAAGGTGCGTGCTTCGGTCGGCAGGATGCGGTAGGCGCGGCGGCTCATCGACGGCAAATTGGGGTCAGGGCCAAGTTATTCTCGGCCGAGAAAACTCGGCCCTGACCCCATTTTCAGGAAGGGTGGGCCAGGTCGGCGCGGGTGTAGGGGATCGAGACGGCCGCGTCGGCGGGCATCGGCGGGATCGAGCGCTCCCAGGCCTCGTACTTCGCGCGCAATGCCGCCAGGCGCTGCGGCTCGCGCTTGGCCAGGTTCGCACGCTCGCGCGCGTCGCGCGCGAGGTTGAAGAGGAACTCGCCGTCCTCGCTGGCGAAGTACTTCCAGTCGCCCGAGCGCACGGCACGCTGGCCGCGGTACTTCATGCGCCAGAAGAGGTCGCGCGCGAACGTCGCCTGCGGTTCCGCCAGCACCTTCAGCAGGCTCACGCCGTCGAGCGGGTAGTCCACATGCGGCTGCGCCCCTGCCGCCTCGAGGAAGGTCGCCACCCAGTCCATGGTGATCGTGTGCTGCGCGGCGACCCCGCCCGCCTTCACGCGCGCCGGCCAACGCACGATGTACGGCACGCGGATGCCGCCCTCCAGCAGGTCCATCTTCTTGCCCACCAGCGGCCAGGTGTCCGCGAAGCGCTCGCCGCCGTTGTCGCTGGTGAAGACGACGAGCGTGTTCTCCGGATCCGGCAGCGCGGCGAGGACCGCGCCGATGCCCTCGTCCATGTGGTGGATCATGGCCTGGTAGGCGCGCACCGAGCCGCCGTCGGTGTGCCAGATCTTCTCGATGCGCTTCGCCTCGGCCTCGTCGTCGCGCGTCTCCCACGGCCAGTGCGGCGCGTTGTAGTGCAGGGAAAGCAGGAACGGCGCCTTGGCGCGGCGCACGCAGGCCACCGCACGCTCGGAGATGAGGTCGGTCAGATAGCCGGTGCGGTGCACCTCCGCCTCGCCGTCCCACAGGTCGTGCACGCCGGCGGTGTCTCGGTGCGTGAAGTAGTCCATGCCGCCCGAGAGCGCGCCGAAGAACTCCTGGTAGCCGCTCTTCAGCGGATGGAAATGCGGCGGATATCCCAGGTGCCACTTGCCGACCAGCGCCGTCGCGTAGCCTGCGTCGCGCAGGAGCGACGGCAGCGTCGGGTGCGCGGGCGGCAGCCCCAGCACCGGGCTGCCGCGCGAGCGGCTTGAAATCGGCTCGTCCGCGCCGCCGCGCAGCCGGTGCTGCCAGCGGCCGGTCATCAGCGCAAAGCGCGTCGGCGAGCAGACCGAGGAGTTGGCGTAGCCCTCGGTGAAGCGCAGGCCGTCGGCCGCCATGCGATCGAGGATCGGCGAGCAGCTGGGCGCGCCGCCTGCTGGCGCGCCCCCGGCGCCGCGCCCACCCGCGCTGTCGCTTGCGACGGCGCGGCCTCCGTAGCAGCCCAGGTCAGCGTAGCCGAGGTCGTCGGCGAGGATGAAGACGAGGTTCGGGCGCACGGGCAGAGTGTATCCGCCCGTGCGCTGCCGGAGACTTCCTAGTTCTTCGGTTTCGCCTCGTGCGCGGCGACCGCCTTCTTGAGGTCGGTGTACTGAGCGCACGGGAAGAAGCACAGCTTGTCGAGCTGGGCGAGGTGCTCCTTCGCCTTGCCGAGGTTGCCCACCATCAGGTAGGCCTCGCCGATGTACTCGTGCGCGTCGCGGTGCTTCGCGTTCAGGCGCAGCGCCTCGTTGTAGTGCTTGAACACCAGGTCCATGTCGGGATTGGCGCCCTTGCGCACTGAATAGGCGTAGAGGTTGTGGTAATCGGCGTTGCCGGGGGTCTTGGCGAGCGCATCGCGCAGGATTTCGGACGCCTTGGCGTAATCCTTGCGTCCATTGGCGTCCTGTGCTGCTGCGATCACCGGGTCCTGCGGGACGCTGGCACTTTCGCCGCCGCCGTTACCGCCGGCCGCCAGGACCGCCACCGGAATCGCCAGCAGCGCTATGATCAGTGGACGAAAATACGTGTTCATGCGTTCTCCTTTCATGCTCAGGACCCTTCTCGCCTCAATCGCACTAACACTGGCAGCGGGCGCCGCATTCCCGGCTCCGCCCGCCTCGCGCGCGGAGGCGCTCGCCGCCCTGGAGCATCCGGTCACGGAGCGGCGTGCCGAGGCCGTGGTGTGGGTCGCCAACCACGGCCGCATGGATGATACGCGGCTGCTGCTCAAACGGTTGCACGACGAGAGCCCCTTCGTGCGCGGTTATGCCGAGCAGGGCCTGTGGCTTTTGTGGAGCCGCTCGGGGGATGCGGGCATCGACCGCACCATGGCGCGCGGCGTGGAGGACATGCAGGCCGGTCGCCACGCCGAGGCCGTCGCCGCCTTCTCCGAGGTGATCCGCAGCCGCCCCGATTTCGCCGAGGGCTGGAACAAGCGCGCGACCGCCCACTACCTGGCCGGCGAGTACCGCCAGTCGCTTTCCGACTGCGACGAGGTCGTCAAGCGCAACCCGTACCACTTCGGCGCCCTCTCGGGCTACGGCCAGATCTACTTCCGGCTGGAGGACTACGAAAAGGCGATCGCGTGGTGGCGCCGCGCGCTCGAGGTGAATCCGAACATGCTCGGCGTGGAGTTCAACATCAAGGGCGCCGAGCAGCTGCTGAAGGAAAAGCGCGGGCGCAGCACCTAGGGAAGCTCTGAACAAGTCGCGCGGTGGCGCGTTGCGGCCGCAACCCGAGGACGACGCACGACCTGAAGAAGGAGGCTGGCCATGAACGCGGATGAACTGCGCGCCCTGCAGGCGACGATCAAGGAGCGCTACCGCGCCGATGCCGAAGCCGCGGTGGTGACGTTGCACGCCGAAGGCCGCATCGGCGAAGGCGTCACCTGCAACGTCGAAACCGGGCGCGCGCTGGTGAAGGCGGGGCTGCATCCCGCCTCCGGCGGCAACGGCCTCTCGGCCTGCTCCGGGGACATGCTGCTGCAGGCGCTCGTCGCCTGCGCCGGGGTGACGCTGAATGCGGTGGCCACGGCGCTCGGCATCGCCGTCCGCGGCGGCGAAGTGCGCGCCGAGGGCGATCTCGACTTTCGCGGCACGCTCGGCGTGGCCAAGGACGCGCCGGTGGGCTTTCGCGACATCCGCCTGAAGTTCGTGCTCGACACCGACGCCGAGCGCGCACAGCTCGAGAAGCTCCTGCAGCTCACCGAGCGCTACTGCGTCGTCTACCAGACGCTGCGCGCGGCGCCGCCCATCACCATCGAAGTCGCGGCGTAGCGAGGAAGTCGCACGGCGGCGCGGAGCCCAGCGGCGGCGCCTTCCCCAGCGACGCGAAGGAAATTGGGGTCTGACCCCAATTTCCTTTCCCCTCGCCCTTTGACCTCGGGCGTCGTAGGCCTGCGGAACTCGCCCTTCCTGCATTTACGGGCTCGAGCAGTCCTCGGCCTGCTCCCTCCGCCCTCGGCTCGTCTCGGCGCGTCGCGAAGGGGGCCCCTTGCGCCGCTGCCGGGCTCCGCGCTCCGAGGACTTGGACTCCGCGACAGCCGACCGCAGCGTCTGTCGGCTTCGAGACATCACTTTTCGAGACTACTGCTGCACCACTGGATTTGATGGCGGCCGCTAACGCGCGTAGCGTATTGCGAGGGGGTAGCACCGCAGACGCGCGTGGGTGCATGGTGTTGAACGGCACACCAGCCGCTACGCCAAGGTATCCGAAAAACTGAACGCCCAGGAGGACAACATGAAGACCATCCCGATCGCGCTGGCCGCAGGCGTATTCGCGTTTGCGCTTTGCGGCCCGGTCGATGCACGTGTGACGCGCATCGTCATCGACGAGGTGCTGCCCATGCCCGCGGGCAGTCCGGCTGCGGCCATCGCCTACGAGCAGGTGGCGGGGCGCGCTTTCGGCGAGCTCGACCCGAAGCTCCCCGGCAACGCCATCATCCAGGACATCGAACTGGCCAAGGATGCCGACGGCAAGGTGCGCTATGTCGCCACGTTCCTGATCAACAAGCCGGTGGACATGAGCCGCGCCAGCGGGCTGATGTGGCACAACGTGCCCAATCGCGGACGCCAAGCGGCGCTTTCCCCGCAGGAGCGTGCCGTCGGCGACATCGTTCTCGCCAGCGCCTGGCAGGGCGACAACAGCGGTTGGACGGCGGTACGGGACAAGGCCAGCGTCGCCGGCAATCAGTTCCTGCAAGTGCCGGTCGCGCGGGGCGCGGGTGGCACGCCCATCACCGGCGAGGTATTCGGGCGCATCGCCAATCGATCGGGCAAGGCGTCGCAACCCATGATCGTGCTGTTCAATCCGGTGCCGTACAAACCGGTGAGCCTCGATACGACCAAGGCGAAGCTGGTGTCGCGCGGCGGCGAGAATCAGCTCGGAGAGGTATTCGACGAAGTCGCCATTCCCGCGAGCGATTGGGCGTGGGCACGCTGCGACGCGAACAATCCGTTCCCCGGTGTGCCCGATTCGACGCAGATCTGCCTGAAAGACGGCTTCGACGGCGCGCGGCTGTACCAGGTGGTGTTCACCGCCGGCGATCCTCATGTGCTGGGCATCGGCTTCGCCGCCTGGCGCGATGTCGGCGCATTCTTCAAGAAGACCGCCGCCGATGACGTGGGTACGCCGAACCCGATCACCAAAGCCATCACTCACAGCATCGCGCGCGGCGTTTCGCAATCGGGAAACTACCTGCGCGGCTGGTTGCACCTCGGCTTCAACCAGGCCGAAGACGGCGGCATGGTGCACGACGGCATGTGGCCGATCATCGCCGGGCGTCGCATCGCCTTGAATTTTCGCTGGGCGCAGCCTGATGGCGCGATGGAGTTGTATCAAGCGGGCAGCGAAGGACCGCAGTGGTGGTCGCCGCATCCGGACCCGGTTCGCGGCCATCCGTCGGCGGGAATTCTCGGCCGCTGTACCGCAACGCGAACCTGCCCCAAGGTGATCGAGCATTTCGGTTCTGCCGAAGTGTGGGCACTCAAGCTCACGCCGGAGTGGGTGGGCGCGGACGCCAAGTCCGATCTGCCCCTGCCCGACACGGTGCGACGCTACTACATCGCCAGTTCAACCCACGGCGGCGGCACAGGCGGGTTCGACACCAGCCTGCCCGGGGTCGGCCTGCCCAAGACCGGCGCCGCCTGTCCGGGCAACAACTTCGGCACCGGCGTGCTGCCGGCCAATCCAGTCCCGCATGCGCATACCGTGAATGCCATTCGCGTGCATTTCCGCGACTGGGTGATGAAAGGCGTGCCGCCGCCGCCCAGCCGCTATCCGACCTTGGCGCAGGGCCAGCTGGCCGAGTCACACAAGGCGGCCATCGGCTTTCCCACGCTCCCCGGGCTGCGCGCCACCGTGCCGGAGCCGGACTTCATCATGCGAGTGCACGACTACGATTGGGGCCCGCAGTTCAATGCGGTCGATGGCTCCGGCATCGCTTCGCTGGCGCCGCCGCGCATCAAGCAGAGCCTGAAGATGCTGGCACCCAAGGTCGATGCCGATGGCAACGAAGTCGGCGGCGTGCCGGTGGTACTGCTCGACGCACCGCTCGGCACCTACCTGGGCTGGAATGTCGCAGCGGGGGGATTTCACAAAGGCCAGATCTGCTACTACGCCGGCGGCATGATTCCCTTCGCGCGCAACGCCGAGGAGCGACGCGCCAACCAGGACCCACGCCCGTCGCTGGAGGAACGCTACGGCTCGCACGAGGGCTACGTGGCGGCGGTGAAGAAAGCCGCGGCGCGCGCGATGGCGGAACGATTCCTGCTGCAGGAAGACGCCGCGGCGCTGATCGCAGCGGCGGAGAAAAGCGCGGTGCTGCGCTGATGCGCAAGCGGCAGGTCTTCTTGCCGTTCGCGGCCTTTCAAGACAGAACATCCACCAGCAGGGGACAGCATGACGCTCAAACACTGCACCGGCAGCTGCCATTGCGGCTCGGTCCGCTACGAAGCAACGATCGATCTTTCCAAGGGAACCATTCGCTGCAACTGCTCGATCTGCAAAAAGGCGCGAGCGTGGTTCACATTCGCCAATGAGAAGGGCTTCCGCCTGCTGAAAGGCGAAGATTCAATGAGCAGCTATCAGTGGACGCCGAAGGGCAGATCGGCCCCGGGTCTTACGTATCGGTTCTGCAAAACGTGCGGCATCCGCATCTACGCCACGGGAGACGCGGAGTTCATGGGTGGCAGGTTCTACGCGCTGGCGGTTTCGACGTTTGACGATGTTACGACCGACGAGCTGGCTGCGGCGCCGTTGAAGTTCATCGACGATCTTCACGATCGTTTCGATCGTGCTCCGGCCGACACGCGGCTAATGTGAACAGCGTGCGGCCTAGCCGCCGACGCCCGAGGAGTGACGGCAATGGAATTCGCGGCGCTGGGGAGCGCGCCGCAGCCCGGCCGCGTCTCGCCTGGCCAGCACCTCGGTTCACATTTCCGCGAGCAGCTCTTCAATCGCCGCCGCCGCCGCGAGCGGCTGCTCGAACGGAAACAGGTGCCCACCGGCCACGCGGCGCTTGAGGAAGCGCGGACCGCGCATGGTGCGCATGCCGAGGCGCCAGAGCACGTCGGATTGCGTGCCGCCGACGAATCCCGCCGGTACCGTGAGCTCGCGCAGGTGCCGGCTCATGTCGTGCGGGAGGGTGCGGTAGATGCGGTACTCGATCTCGGGGTCGATGCGCAGCCGGTAGTGGCCGGGCCGGCCCGTGAGGCCATGGCGCACGTAATCCTCCAGGCATTCGTCCGTGAATTGCCGGAACAGGCGCCGCGTGCGGAAGTGCGCCCGCGCCTCCTCGCGGCTCGCCCACTCGCGGCGGCGCTCGCGCGTCATGCCGGCGGGCGTCACGCGGTCGACGATGCCGAGTTTCTTCACCGCGCCGAGCGCGCGGCCGCGCAGGAACCCGATCACCGGCGCATCGAGCATGACGATGCCGCGAAACAGCGCCGGGCGCTGCGCCGCGGCCAGGAAATTCAGGTACGCGCCGAGCGAGTGGCCGACGCCGTACACCGGCTCGCCGCGGTATTCGCGCTCGAGCGTGTCGATCAACTGCGCGACGAGCCGCGGCCAGCCCTCGGTCGGCGGGTAGCGCGGATCGGTGCCGATCGCCTCGATCCAGCCGACGCGGTAGTGCCGGGCGAGCGGCGCGAGCATCGCCGCGTAGCACGGCGCCGGAAAGCCGTTCGCATGAGAGAAATGCAGGACCGGCTTTTGCATGCGCCCACTATAATCCGGCGCCATGGCGCACACGGCGATCGACATCCACACGCACATCCTGCCGCCGGGCTGGGAGGATTGGGCGGCGCGCTACGGCGTCGCCGGCTGGCCCTCCTGCCGGCTGCACGACGCCTGCAACGCGACCATCTACCTGGGCGAGAAGGAGTTCAGGAAGATCGACGAGCGCTCGTTTTCCCCTGCGCGGCGTATCGCCGACATGGACGCCGAAGGCATCGGCCTGCAGCTCCTGTCGCCCGTGCCGGTGATGCTGTGCTACTGGGGCGCGGCCGAGGCCACCGACGCGTTCGCGCGCATGCAGAACGATTTCATTGCCGGTGTGGTGCAGAAGCACCCCGGGCGCTTCGCGCCCGCGGGCACCGTGGCGCTGCAGGACGTGCAGCTCGCCGTGCGCGAGCTCGAGCGCCTGAAGTCCATGGGCTTTGCCGTGGTCGAGATCGGCTCCCAGGTGAACGGGCGCGACTTCGACGATCCGGCGCTGTTCGATTTCTTCGTTGCGGCGCAGTCGCTCGACCTGGCGCTCTTCGTGCACCCTCAGGGCCCCTCGGTGGGGCAGGAGCGCCTGGGCCAGTACTACCTGCCGTTCATGGTGGGCTACCCCGCCGATTCCGCGCTCGCCGCGGCGCGCCTGATCCTCGGTGGCGTGCTCGCGCGCCTGCCTGCGCTGCGCATCTGCTTCGCGCACGGCGGCGGCGGCTTCCCCGCGGTGCTCGGGCGCCTGGACCACGGCCACCGGGTGCGCCCGGAGGCGAGGAAGTTCATCGCCGAGCCGCCCTCGCGCTATGCGGCCGGCCTTTACTTCGATACGCTGACGCACGACCCGCGGCTCCTCGCCTTCAACCTGGAGAAATTCGGCTCGCAACGCGTCATGGTCGGCAGCGACTATCCCTTCGACATGGGCGTCGAGCACCCGCTCGCGCAGCTCGAGGGGCTCGCGCTCTCGGCCGAGGACCTCGACAACATCACCCACCAGACCGCGCGGCGTTTCCTGCGCCTCGCCTGATCCACCTGCCAGGAGGAAACCATGAAACTCATCACCGCCCTGCTGCTCGCCGCACCGCTTGCCGCCGGGCCCTTGCTCGCCCAGGCGCAGGCGTGGCCCGCGCGCCCCGTGAAGTTCGTGGTGCCCTTCGGCGCCGGCGGCCCCGCGGACCTCTACGCGCGCTTCCTTGGCCAGCGGCTGCAGGAGCCGCTCGGGCAGTCGTTCGTGGTGGAGAACCGCCCTGGCGGCGGCTCGGTGGTCGGCTCCGACTACGTGGCCAAGTCGGCGCCTGACGGCTACACCTTCCTCATCATGTCGAACACCCACACGGTGAACGAAACGCTGATCCCGAAGAAGCCCTTCCAGCTGATGCGCGACTTCGTGCCGGTGACGCCGATCAACTACTCGGACCTGCTGCTGGTGGTGCATCCCTCGGTGCCGGCGAACAACCTCGCCGAACTGATCGCGCTTGCCAAGCGCGAGCCCGGCAAGATGAACTACGCCTCCTCCGGCCCAGGCACGCCGTACCACATGGCCGGCGAGCTCTTCAAGTCGATGGCCGGAATCGACGTGGTGCACGTGCCCTACAAGGGCAGTGACGGCGCGCGCGTCGGCATCCTCGGCGGGCAGGTGCAGATGATGTTCGACGCCATCACCACCATGGCGCCCAACGTGCGCGCCGGAAAGCTCAAGGGCTTCGGCACCAGCGGCCGCGCGCGCTCCAGCGTGCTGCCCGAGACGCCGACGGTCGCCGAGGCGGGCGTGCCCGGCTACGAAGCGACCATCTGGCTCGGCATCGTGGCGCCGGCCGGAACGCCGGCGCCGATCGTCGAGCGCCTGAACGCCGAAGTCCGCAAGTTCACCGGCAGCGCCGAAGTGAAGGAGGCCTGGGGCAAGCAGGGCGCGACGCCGCTGGTCATGACGCCGGCGCAGTTCACCCAGTACCTGCATGAGGACATCGCGAAGTGGGCGAAGGTGATTGCCCAGGCCGGCATCAAGCTGGACTAACGAAGGTCTAAGCGCTTAGTTATCCGCGCGTAGGCATCAGCGCGGCGCCCGTCGGTGGCTCTTTCCCCAGCGCCGCGAAGGAAAAATCGGGGTCAGGGCTGGATTCCGTCTCGCAAGCGGAATCCGGCCCTGACCCCGATTTTTCCTTTCCCCTCGCCTTTTCGCCTCGGGCGTCGGAGGCCTGCGCAACTCGCCCTTCCTGCATTTGCGGGCTCAAACAGTGCTCGGCCTGCTCCCTCCGCCCTCGGCCCGGCTCGGCGCGTCGCGATGGGGACCCCTTGCGCTGCCGACGGGCTCCGCGCCGCTGACCTGCGCTGCGCCGCTGCCCTGCTCTTGCCACTCCACACCTCAAGCTTAGTAAGCAGAGGTGGCCACTTAACTGAATAAGGTTCCCTTCTGAATCAATAGTCGAAGTTAAGTCACGCTCACCTCTTGAGACCGCCTCCCCGGAAGGCGGTTGACGCAGATCGCCATAGCGGGAGTGCGCAACGTCCGGCACGAGACAGGGACAGCAAAGGCGGCAATCCAGACCAAGTGAAGATCCGCTGATTGATAGGTATTTAACTATTTGATATATAATGATTATAATATTTCACTTCACAGTTCTCTTCACATACAGCGAAAAGTCCGTATACTCCCGTTGCTTATGGGCAGCCGACAGAACCCGCTAACGGCGTCCGCGCCACCCGAGGTCTGGTTGCCACAAGCGCCTTTGATTCGCGTTGTCACGCGAATCGATTTCCCCGTCGTGGTGTCGATTGGTAAGGCGGAGTTCATTGCGCCGTTTCAGGAAGCGCTTCGTAGCGTCTATCCAGTACTACGTCCCGAGCAATCTTTGGGCGTGGTGATCTCTAGCGTGCCCCGCCTTCCGCCGACTCAACAGACGCAGACAACCTGGCGGTTCAGTCAACCAGATAATTCGTGGCGAGTGGCGCTCGCCCCGAATTTTCTCGCTATTGAAACTACCGCTTATCAGAGCAAGAGCGATTTCGTCGAACGAGCAAAACTTGTAATCGAAGCCCTGGGCGAGCATGTAAATCCCCAAGTTGTGGATCGAATCGGTCTTCGGTTTCTTGATAGGGTGATCGGAGCTCCCATAGCCAACTTGTCCAAGTATGTGCGCTCAGAAGTAGTTGGAATTCTCACTTCTGAGGTAGCGCCAAACGTGCAACACGCGCTGAGCGAATCCGTGTTCAACGTGCCAGAAGAGAAAGCACAGTTGCTAGCCCGGTGGGGTTTGCTCCCACCTAACGCAACCGTTGATCCAGCCGCACTCGATCCCATTGGAGAGCCGAGTTGGATTCTCGATTTGGACATGTACAGTACCGGATCCAATGCATTCACACCGAAGAATGTCGTAGACGCGATCAGTGGATATGCAGACCGCATCTATGCGTTCTTCAGATGGGCCGTTACGGAGGAATTCTTGAAGCTTTACGGGGGACGGCTATGAACGATGCGAACCAGATTCAAGTCATTTCGAGCGAGGGCGGTACTTCGTCGGGCGGAAGCATGATTTCCCGGACTCTCAGGGTGATCTGTATTGCTGGCGCGCTTTCAATAGGTGCGGGCGCCACCCATAGCGCCTTCGGTTCGTCTCATGATCCGCTCGGCGGGCTGGTGACTCAAACGAATAGCGGCCTCGCGGCGGATCAGCAGACGCCGGTTGGACCGTCGATCATGGAGCTGCGCAGACTTAGTGGCATGACTTGGGAACAACTTGCGAACCTCTTTGAGGTTAGCCGGCGCACTCTTCATTTTTGGGCCAGTGGGAAAGCACTTAATTCGTACAACGAAGAAAAGCTTAGTCGGATCCTCTCGACTGTTCGTCAAATCGATCGCGGAAGCGCACAAGAAAATCGAAGCCTGCTCTTTTCGAC